>Ga0210059_1011927_pt1 | contig 13223 bp, 16 predicted proteins | sample Ectturendosymbi2_FD_188042 | JGI IMG/M metagenome (GOLD analysis project Ga0210059, IMG submission 188042) | Ecteinascidia turbinata endosymbiont from Florida, USA - Sample 2 (SPAdes) (version 2) | ecosystem: Host-associated > Tunicates > Ascidians > Unclassified | place: Key West, Florida...
AGTGTCAATGCAAGATGAGGGCAGCCTTGACTCATCCAGCCTCAAAGCTTTTCCAAAACAAGCCTCAGGTTGGCTGTTTTTGTATGCTATGTTCTTGTAGTTAAAAGGATAATATTTAAAACAAATTGTTTGTTTTGAATCTTCTTGGTTGTTGTTTATGGTTTCATTTATTCCCATGAACGTGAACAAATTCAGGATACCAAACACCAAGCATTTTATCAAAGGAGGAAAGTGTGAAACTTTTAAAGGGGTAAACGTTGTAGTGTATTGATGGTGAATGCAGGGAAATGGTGCGTGAAAATAAAGTGGAGGCGATGCCAATATACTTTTGCTTAACTTTTATGTAGTGCCAGCCTTGTCTTCCCAACGTTCAGTGATTTCAAAGTTGTGTATCATGAACACCCTTTTGCATTTCCTCATTCTGCTGTTTCAGTCATGCCATTTTCTCAGGAGCGTATCCTTCGGTGATCGTATCTTAGGCTTGATCAAAGTGCTTATCACGGTTGGCTGAGTATGATGACGTCATCAGAGGGGCCCCCTTTTTAGTCTTGCCTCGGGCCCCCCAACCTTAAACCCACCACTGGGTAAGTCATTCAAAGGTGAACAGAATAAATTAGTGCTGGAATCATGAAAACTGTAAAAACACAGAACGAACTCTTCTGTGACTGAAGGGAAGGTGTGGATTCATACAACTCTGTCGGCAACATCTGCTTACACTACAAGTTCATTTTTCCAGAAACTTTGGAAACAAAATTTAGATTACACCAGTAGCTAACAGAAATAAGGATCAGCATCTTTTTAAGTTATGAAGAATCTAGTCAGTTTTCTATCTGTTTTTACCCGTTATTGTGTCCTTGAGTTTCGACAGATCATCTTCCAGCTGTGCCAGCCTCTGTTTTAAGCCTGTTGAAGAGAACATGTGTTTTAGCACAATAAGTATTTGTTTCTAAGATAAGCCCTTTTGTTTTGAGGCATTATTGGCAATTTCGTGATGTCCACATATACAGCAATATTTGCTTCATGCGAGTATTCCTGTCGTGCTTTTAAATCAACAGCAGTATGATCACTCGAAAGCTTACAATGCGACCAATAAAGAGCATTAATGGAGACAAATGCCTCCAGCGGAGACTGCTCAAAAACATAAACAAGACAGGGGGAGTTACCTCGTTGCAGACCAAGAAGTTCTTCTGAAGTAACACTACTGAGCATAAGAACGGCTCTTGTAAACTCCGCGTGCCATGTGCAGAGCATAACTGCTACGAATACCATTGTGTGAAGTACTGGTGTGCCCTGGCCTAACTCAACCTCTGGAACAAATATTGTTGAATTGCACAATCTAACTAGGAGTAGGAGCACCTTATGCTTTTGCTTCAGCGGTGTTAACCGAATTGAAATAGAAGCATGTATAATGTTCGAACATAATGCCGAAGCAAGTGACCAGTAGTGGTACGTTCAAAGGGAAGCGAGCAAGAGGCCCCTTCGAAGGTGTTTCGCGAGTGAATTTTCCTCAGTTTTGGTTTAAAAAATCTATTATCCACTTATACAGTATACTCCAACACAGATCATAGGTAAATACTCTGCTTTCAAAGGGACCCACAACAGCCAGTGTGCCTTTAAGAATTCTACTTTTGAAGGGGCCCCCAACAGCATTTGTAATATGTAAGCATAGGCGTAGCCAGGGGGGCAAGGTGGCCTTGGTGGCCCGCATATCTCCTTCCTACACTTGATCAAAAGGTCTTATTAGGGTTGGCTGAATACGATGACGTCATTGGGGAGTCACTTTTCAGCTTTGCCTGAGGCCCCCTACCCTAAGTCCACCACTGCAAGTGACAGTTTAACACACTTTTTATCAGGTAGTACCACGTCTTTTTTAATGCAGATTGTGTCCCTTGTTGGTTCATTTGGAAAATTATAGGAATAAGGAATGAAGTCATTGCGAGTTAGTAGAGACGGCGACTCAAAGTTGAACATTTATTACAGTGGCTTAGCATTTTGTTTCAGACTATCGCGGCACTTTGAACATTTTATTATGTATTTGAAAGGTCTTGCAATTCAAAGGATTTCACAGTTGTATGTAACATGAATATACCGGCCTCTGCATGAATTGAAGGACAATTGGCAAACACAGATTAATGTTTCGTGATGGCATCAATGATAATAATCACAAACTCATTAGGCATGTTTAATCTTTTAATGAGAAAAAGCATTAAATCCAAAGTCAGACAATCAAGTTATTATGAACTGTTTGTTGACTGCAAACAAGTCAGATCAACAATGGAATTGAAACAACCACTAACAAGAATGCCAGAACTTGCGTCATATTTTTTCCACCTGAAATTGTGCAACACATTGTTATTTCCGAAAACGCAGTTTGGAGATGTTATTTGAATTTTGATCCTGCACCATTTCCAAAATTGACCACATTAATTCGGAATGTGAAAACCTCAATTTTTAGAACTGTTTTAGTCTTTTAATAAACAAATCGCTGAATTGCTTCTAGGCGTTTTTTATATAGCTATATTTCATTTTATGCAAATGTTGCTTTAAGACAGTTTGCGAAAAAGCTGACTTTGATTTTATTAGCCGTAAACGAGGATGGTTTCTGTTCATTGTAGAAATGCTTTTGAAGTTATCCTATTGGTAGATATATTTGTGTTATGCAGAGTTTGATGCCATCTTAAACATAAAAAAGCTTTGTAATTATAGACACACGTTCGTTTGATAGCAACACCAAACAAGCTTAATAAGTATAACTTGACACCAACCATGTAATAAGCGGTGTTTAATTTTAAAATCAGAAGCTGTCGCAAGGATTAAAGAGATAAGTGCCCTACTCGTTGACGAAAGCAACGTGTTGTGGTTAAAAAACATTTTTCAGTAAGTCGAATTTGACTTATGGTTTGACTGCTAGTTATTACGCAAGGGAAGAACGTTAAGCATCCTTGAATTAGTTTTGAAAGTTAAACAAATCTAAACTCTCACCTTTTATTTGATCAGATAGATATACATCAAATTCTGTTTGATTGGCAAGCTGTTGGAGGTAGATTTCTCTCAGAGCTAGTTGACAATAAATAAATAAATAATAATTAATTGAGCAACAAAAGTGCTTGAAGGTTGGAGGAAATAATACACTACAAAATGCGACTGGTAAAACCACCCGCTTTGTTGATATTTTATCATCACCATGACTGCAGAACGAAAGTTCATTTCATGAATTTACCTGAAATTGATTTTTTAGAACTTTGCACAACTTCTTCTACATTGAATGCCTTCTTTTCAATGAGCTCCTCAGTGCCGTTGCACACTGGCAATGCTATCATTTCACATTTTTGAGATGCAGCATCAACAAAAATCGTCGACAATAATGAACTCAAAAATGCCAAGTACCGCATACTGAATGCAATTATGTCACAACCTTCGCAGCAAGATTTTTGTCTTTACTCCTTTATATCAATAATAATTTTGAAACCGCAAAATTATAGCACGATGTATATTTACTCTTTTCATCAATCAAAAATCGCAAAATTGCAGAACTTGGAAATTTAATTATTTCAACACGAAATAGGATAGGGTCCAAACTTATTGCTTTCACAATTTTTAAAATAACTTCTGTAGAAATGAATTTGCAAATTTTTGTTTTGCACTGACAATCATATTTTGTTTTTGCTTTTATGGCCCCTTTTCAATTACTTTTAGACAGATTGATTATGGTATAGGTTTTAAAAGCAGCAAGTCACCTACATTACATATGTCAGACAGTAAATATGATGGCGACATTCATGCGTGTGTCTTAAAAGCTTGTATTTCATCGAAGTACAGTAAATGCATTAGCTCCATCAAGCGTATACTCTATACTACCGCAATGTATATATTTTCGTCTTCTTTCGTGTATTTATGTTTTTCCCTTTACTGCGATGCATGTTTAAAGTCTAGCGTTTTGCGTGTGGGAGTGAAGACGTTGCACAATACAAAATACACGTATAAAAAAAGAACAGAAAAAAACCTTTGAATACCTATCACGGCAATTTGTATGTTTCGAATTAGAACCTGCCGTGTAATTTCATCTGTGGTCATCCGAACTTTAAGTGAAGAACAAAGAAAGCGACAATGAATATATTCACGGCCCCTCTCCATTCTCTCCACATTCCCTGTATGCAACCCTATTGCAACCCTGACCTTTTCCTTCGAGACAACGTAGCACGACCCCAAACAAGAAATTTGTCTGTTCATCCTACGCATAGTTGATGGAGTTAGTTTGTACTGCCGTCAGAAGTTACCCAAAAACGTGCCTTTGCAAATCTTTACAAAATGTTGCAGTTAGCTTTAAATAGATTTCGAGAGTACAAAAAATGAATGCTTGCAGTCAACAAAATTCTTAAATTTTCACGAAAAAAATTTTTTTTCACGAAAATAAACTTCCCACACGCAATTATGTACCCTTATTTTTCTGCAATTCACGAATGCTTTGTTAATTTTTGTGTCAGTGAAAAATCTGTTTGCTCATGCGAGAAATCATCAAGCTTTAGACACACACCGCCTGAGGCTTGACAAAACACATTTTGCCTAAGGTCTTAGTTATCGCATCATAACTGAAGCGCACAGCGTCGATTCGATAGACTGTTTGCAGTGATTTACTTTGGATTAGCAATTTTTTCATTACTTTTTCAGCTGAGTTCGACAACTAAAGTTTTTGCGTTTTCGCTGATCACACTATTTCGGTCTCACTGTGTACTAAACTAAGAAACATTAATAAAAGAGAGACGACTTTTATTGCTGGCGAGTGTTACTCAAAGTTTTGTGTTCGTACTGCGACGCGTGGAATAGTAAGAAACGCAAGTCATACAGGTTGTTTTGATGATCTGAAAAGAAAACTTGGCTGTTCTGTTAATGTTTTCATATTATTTTTGCGTGCTAATTTCTGCTTATGCCGTTTTTTGCTGTTTAATTTGTTTTTTATTTCTTATATTTATCGTGTTTAGAGCGTTTCTATGCGTTTGAACTGCCAGTGCGTTGTTTTTCTTGTAGCTGCTGGGGTGTTTCTGTTTTGGAAGCGGTTATGTAGACTGATCTTATCCTTTATTCTCAAATGGCTGAATACTGTTGAATACTGTTGAGCCACACGTGGCCCTTCACCAGAAAAATGCAGCTGTTGCCTTAGGTTATGCGAATTGTCGTGGGCGCTTACTGTTGCTCTGCAATTGCAGAAGCCTATAACAAAGACCGCGGACAGATGACTTTTTTCGCCGTTACATTACAAACTGCTGCAAAACATAAATAATAATATTCTGCTTGGATGAAGAATGTTATGGTAACCCGGTTAGAACTTAATTTTAACCGTGTTTTGAAACTTCTCTGTCGCCTCCAGTTTCTTATGGAACTGCGAACTAACCACGATATACACCGGTTTCCATCCAGCATTCACTGTGCAACTGTATAGATCATTCAGCAAACTTTCTGCTCCCATTGAAATTCCTCTGAATCTAATTTCACTGCAACTTCAAATCCAACTGCAATTCCTCCATAGTAGTCAAACCTTGAGAATAAAATTAATTGACTGTCAAACGTGCTCGAAAAAGCTACTTGGCCAACGACTTTCTTCGGTGCCCCGACGTTTTGACCTTTACATGAATCATTTTATTTAGTGTTTGCGCCAGTAATCTTAACACAGCCTGTTGCAGCTGCTTGACCTTAACATTTGGAAAGAAGGAAACGTTCAGTAGAAGAGGGCAACGGATTTAAAAAGCTTTTCTTCCGAAGCCTGGTAAATGACGAAAAATTGCTCAGGGCGCTTAAATGTTCGTCCATAAAATTTGAATGGCTATTTCAACGTCATGCTGTTCGGAAACAAACCCGGGGTCTTTTCCATTCTAAAACATTGACATCACAGATAATAATTGCGCATGAAAAATAAATTCACAAATCTTCAATTGAAACTCACACTGAACAAAACACTCTCCTCTAATAATTTTTCAAGTGGTGCAACAGAACAGGTCAGTGATCAAGCTTTGCATTTATTTAATGTTAATTTGCAAACATTAAAAATATATGTTTGCGTTGATATTCAGCTGCTATAATCTTGTAAGTTTTCCTTTCTCCAGAAAATTTTTTGTCTTGCTGCAATAAGAAAGAAACCTTCCAGACCAAATTAAAGACATTTTACTGATGGTATAGGCAATAACCCTTTAACGTCTTTGAAAGGGTGTCGTGGTGGAGTTTTATGGTGTCAACACCGTTTTTTTCAACACAGAACTGCGTTTTCTTTACCAATCCGTCTATCAATCTCTTTGTTCCGACTTCCGTCACTCGTGAATACCAGCCTAAGATACTTGAACGTCTCCGCCTGCTGTAGTGTATTTCCCCTTACTTGCAGAATACACCGCCTTGGGGTCTTGAAAGACACAATACCTCAATCTTTTCAGTGTTGATTTTCGTTCCTGCTTGTTCGCACGCATCATAAAACCGATCAAATGCGGGCTGAAGACCCTGTTGAAGATCCACACATGCAGTACCAATTCGCCTGTAAAGAGCAACCGGTTCATCCTGCAGTTCCTAACAGTGGCACCCTCGTCGACGCGTCTGTGACTGTCTATCCAATTCCTATAGACCAGGGCTCTCCTCATTTTTGGAGAGACCACATAAGCTATTGCACAACAGTTCGAGGGTCTGAGATCTTGGCGTAATGTGATTTTTTCGGGATATGTTACATTTTACCAAATCAACACATTTTTCGTAAATATATTATTTTTCATTATTGGCACAAAGTGTTTTACGGCCGGATGAAATGGCTTCGCAGATCGGTTGGTTTGGCCCGCGGGCCGTAGTTTGGAGAACCCTGGAAGAGGAGTGGTGGCAGCACACACCACTGTCGGAGTCCAGCACCAACGCTGAATGGTTATGATTTAACTACCCTGACACGAACGCAATCTTCTGAACAAGAACACCGTTACTTGATGGCCAGCACGAGGCACCTGTCAACACCGTACTCCCGCAACAACCCCCAAAGCTTATCACAAAGAACACGCCCATGTACTTCCCGAGATCGACAAAACATTTGTTTGGCATGATCCCAGGATTCCTCGAAAATTTTCTGGAGAGTGGAAATTTGTTCTGTAGTGCGATGGCCGCGACGAAAACCGCGCTGGGTATTGTCCAGCTTTGGTTCCACTCATAGGAGGCGGAACCTTTTTCAAAGTGGTGAGGCACAAGTGCGTGTCAAAAAAATCATAGAAAATGTATGTGGTTTGAATTGGCAACTGTGACGTCACAAGCATTGAAATATGACGTCATTAACTTTTGTCAGCATGTTTAAGTATTTTTTAAGCAATATTTTATAAGCCGTCAACGACCCTTATCAACACCACAACCTGTCTGTCTACGCTACAGACTTCTTTGAAAAAAAGCTAATTCGGCGATCATTTACTGCAATCAATTATTTCAGTATTGTTATGAGATCAGCCTGATCTTTTAAGTGAATGAATGTGCATAACATCCTGTGCGGTCGAAAGCACGGGAAGGTCCCCTCTGCTGTAGCATTTCCAAAATAAATCGTAATCAAAGACTCGGGCTAAGCCCGAGGAGCCGGTGTGGCGGAGTCGCCACTGGACTGCAGAAAACACTAAGTACACAAAAACAGGCAAAAATGTCACAGTGTTGATGCATGTCTTAAATTCAAATTCACAACTTTTCCACATTTAAAACACAGAAGTAATATGACTGAATACTCATTCTACAAGACAACTGCATTAGATACCGGAATGCAAAAACAAGACAAAGCCTATGTAGCAAGTTGCCTGTAAGGATGCCAATCGTGTTGCCAATACAAAAATAAACATAGCTTTTTAGTGTTGCCAATGCAAAAACAAAAACACAATTGAAATTGATCGGTCAAATATCTGCATTTTGCATATAAGAATCAGCAAAATTTCACTATTTCGAATGGTGGTAAAACGCTTGAAATTACACCAATTTTTCGATTACGTGGCACGAAAATTTTCCTGCACACAAGCATGTAAAATTACACCATTTTTGAAAAATGGTCTAGTATTAGTGCTAGTAGTATTACACCATCTCGCAACACCGTTCGACAACACCAACGCGGTAAGCAAGCCCGAACTGACTGACCATATTATATACGGCGTATTCTGCGGTGTATACGGATACTACAGATCAAGGGTATCTATAATTATGAATTAGCAAAACATATGTACAAAACTTTTCACAATATCCTTCCTGATTACATCATGAATGTTTTCAACATTTCTGCTAGTCCTAAAATCAAAGAAACTAGTCAAACTTCCAAATGAACTATAAAATTCCTTTAGCTAAGGAACTTAACGAACAACGTCACATATCTTTTCGACGCCCAACATTATGCAATGATATTCCTAAAGGTTTTAAAGTAGTCAGTTATTTTCGATACTGTCGGTTATACAAAAACTACTTAATTGAACATCTTCACGTGTTATGATTTTTTTCCTCTTGCCTATAATTGTGTTGCACCGCGTCTTGTTTGTGCTTATGTCTTGTTTGCGCCTGTGTACGCACCTTCGCTGCAGACACACATCTAGAATTCTGTGGATTATGACTCGTCTTTCTATGAACTGTGCGACTTTATATTTCGCAGGGAGGATGACTCGAAGACCTTGCGATCCAGTGCTCTCAACCGCGACAAATAAAACAAAACCAAAACGTCTTGCTAAACTACATGCAAAGGCTGAAGCCTCAAACCTTACTGCATAAATGACAAGAACTACTAAAACTCAACGCCAGCTAACGATTAACACCAAAGCAAAAGTCGCTTTCTGATCAAAGTAACTCTTCGCAGAGCGAGGCTTCCGAAGTCGGCTTGGGTCTGCGCAGTTTTTTCATTGCAGTCTTGAGGTTGTTTACTTTCTTTGAACTTGTGTTGGCCTTTCTACGTTTCACACCTGTCAGCATTGCTTGCAGATGATAGGACTGACGATGCGTAGTGTTACGTGAAATCGATTTCCTATTAAAAATTTGTGATTGATTCCTTGCTTCTTTCACTTGTGGAGTGAAGTTTCTTAAACGATTCACGTTAACAATGGACCCAATACTAATTGTGTTACTTAAAATTATTTAAGCAAAATTAGAAATTTCAAAGAAAAAATAGTGGGGGGGCCTGGGCCCATGCGGCACCCCCGGTTCCGCCACCTGTGGTACCATTATTTTCACGGCATCTTGGCATACACTCGTCCTTGGAAGGCAAAGCAAAGAGATGCCCTAGTACAGAGGTTCCCAACCTGGGGTACATGTACCCCCAGGGGTACATTCGCCTATCCGAAGGGGTACATTTAAGGTTATCAGTAGAAGAGCAAAATATATTTGCATATAATTTATTTCCAAACATTTACACATATATTAGTGAATATTATTTTCGAAAATCATTATATGCTTATTGTTAAATATGTTGCAGTTGACTGCATCGCCTTGAACTACTGAGGCAAGCACAAGCGAAAGATGGCAATTCCGGGCATTAACTAACAGGAAAGCAACCAGCAGCAATAGAGATCCATCACTGACTTTACTCTTTGCTTCCGCCAGTCACCACTTTCAACTATATTAATTGAAATCACAGTATCAGCAGATCACCCAGCGACTTCACTCTGATACTAGTAGGTTGCACTATCATTATATAGGGATAAGTGAACTACGATAATTCGCTTGTGGTGACTATCACAGTGACTTGTTATTCATGGGCACCATCTGGCGGTGATCATTTATTTTCATGTGGCGCCATCTCCAGGCCGCCACAAATATATCGATGAATAGTTATGATAAAATGCATTGTCATAGGATATCTTAGGGGTACATGTACATCTGTCAAAATGCTGAAGGGGTAGATGCTTACTTGTTGAAATGCTGAAGGGGTACATGCTCATCTGTCGGAATGCTGAAGGGGTACATGGTTAAAGGAAGGTTGGGAACCCCTGCCCTAGTAGGTGGTTAATTCACTCCTGTCTCCCTTTTCGTGTAAGGGGATGATCAATTTGCCAATCTTTCTGTGCACTTCCAAAACCCCATGCCACTTGACACACACGAGTCAGCCAAACCATCCGGCGTTCTAGGTTCCTTAATTCACTATCAAACTTGTCGCAGTTAGCTTTAAGCTCGGGTTTAGCAGCGGCATCAGAGAGCTTATTGATGCACAGTTCTACGGAAGCTTTCATCTGTGCAAAGTTAAAAGATCCCGCCTGAAAAACTTTGCTCAGTTCTGTCAGGTGAGGTGCCAATGTTGACAAAACGAAAGTATCATGTTGAGCTTTTTATTTTCATAAGTCGCAGTAAAACAACGCACATTGCATCATTTTTATTTTCTGACAGCTGTTTCAGTGCGGTCCAAATAGCTAAAATCTCATTCCTTACTCTCACAGTTGCCTCACTCGACTAACACCTTGTTTTGTATACGCGCTGTAACTGCCGACATTTTCTCTTTACTGCAGTCTGATGCATCGCCAGACAAGTCGATCGCAACGGTGAAACAGTAAAACACTTCCATAATCGCATCAAAGTGCTTTCGCTGTTTCGTACACCATACTGTACAAATATGCGGCTGTATAGTAACAAGGCCGACGCGAGGCGCTGCGCATGACAATGCACAGATACCATACTTATAATTTTTCTCTCCTAACTTCTTCGCCAGAAAATTGTGTCGGCCTATAACATTGCAGCCGTCTGTTGCAATAGCCACGTGCAGGAATACATGCTTTCCTCAAATCGTTTTACTTCAGTACAAGGAAAAACCATATCTTGGCTTGCAGAATTTAGGGTAACATTGCAAAATTTTAGGGTGTCATTTTGATCCCAGAAACGACTTAAAAAAAACACTGGGTGTAGGTGATGTTTTCTGATATTTCATGTTCAACGAAAATGTTCCAGTGCAGCAACACATATTCGAATAAAGATTGAGGAAAAATTATGAGAGGAATCTTGATATCTGTAGAAAGCCAAACGCACTGATGATCTGGTTTCCGTTTTTTTGCTGCTGAAACTAGATCCGTATCCAATAAGACATTTGTGGGCATCTACCGCCTGCGGCGCAATGAAGATCTTCCAAATAAAATAAGTGTTTACCAACCTTTACTGCTGAAACACCTTCCACATAGGCTTTTCTCTGACATTGCGAGAGTGTTAATAGGCTTTGCAGACATGTCGATTACTACTACTGTACAGTAATTAAAATCTAATTTCGAATATTTATATCAACTTTTCTCCTTGAGCGGTCTGTAACTTTTATTACGACGTACTAGGAATCCGTGACCCACAGATGTTTAAGAAACGCTTGCCTATAGAGAGTAGGTATCTTTAGGTTACTGGACTGCATTTCGAATACGAGTGGGTTAAGATTGAGCTTCAAACTTTTGTAGTATGTGTTGGTCAAAACTGCAGGTGCGGGTCTAATGCAGGTTGGCCTTATAAATTTTTATCGATACCAGCGAAAAACGGAGATATATTCTTGCCGTGGGACCATTCCTTACAAAATATGCAACCAGAGCAGGAATCTAGTCTCCGCTTGATTTAAAGATTCTTATTTACGTATGCCTTATAACATTCCAAAGAGAAGCCGACTCATTCATTAGAAGAATAAGAGGTTTAAAAGGTACAGCTTTTAGGCATGTCCAAATCCATACCAGTTTTCCGGAACGCAGTAATAGGAAGACCTCTGTGAGAAGAAAAGGGATTAGAAGAGATTTATAAGCTTTTTTGAAAAAGAAAACTATAGTTCAACGTACAGGGGAATGGCGTTTCAGAGCGCCATTGCCATCTTCAGTTACGACATTTCAAAACCTCAGCAATGAGTTTGCAATAATTCTATCCGATTTCGATTGAAGATCCTACAGTCTACACGATAATCTCATTATCACCGTTTCACACACTTCCTGCTTTTTCATGGCTATCCAGCCCAAAATTATCTATCTTTGTGTTGCAGATGAAAATTACTTGTTTTTTCATTCCTTCCTTATTTGTATCTTATCATAGAAACTGTGTAAAATTGTGAACTTCGACGACCTACACGCAGTGAATATATCTTGTTTTGCGATGCTATGGCTTATACTTTAACTCTTGTTGAAACTGCTGAAAAGGCCGAAATGAGATTTGACCAACGTTGGCCTATACTCCCAGCGATTCGTCAGATACGAGCATTCAAACCGCGTTTTTGTCCGTGCTCCGCGTTTTTGTCCGTTTAAGAAATACTGGACAAATCGCGTTTTTGTCCGTTTAAGAAATACTGGACAATATCCAACCCTTGTATAAAATTTCCCTAGCCCAGTTTTTCTCAACCTTTCGTAGTTCGTGGCTCTCTTTTAGTGACGCGCAGCACCAATGGCCCACCAATGATAAAACGTACATTTGTCTTAACGTATTCAAACTGAGGTCTGATCTTACCCCCCAAAAAACGCCCTGTATCCCACTTGGGGGCCTGTTGAGAAACCCTGTATAACCTGTACACTATCCGCCTGCACAATTTTTATGATTAAATATAAAGCTATTTACCGCCACTTGTAATGAAACTGTTGTCGAGTAACACTGCATATAATGACTGACCCATGGTCAGCTGACTTTGATGACCTCCGGGTCTTTTCGTTGGCCATGCAAAATAAACTAGAATTGTCTGTCTGTCTGTCTGCGAAAATGTATTGACAAATCAGAAACCCGGTGTAGCAGAGCAAAAGCAACCTCTACTACATATAAACGGATTTGAAAGCACTAAATAAAAAGGAAAAAACAAACGCTAGAAAGATATCAGAATAGCCAATGTTCACAATGAAAGAAAAGCTAAACATACGGTGAAATTAACCAAGGAAATCCGAAAAGCAGGAACTGCGAAGAACGCCGGAGGTAAATGCGACCTGCTGGGTCGATTGACAAACGAGACTGATAAACAAGAATGACAAAACAGACAAGACCGGAAGCGCCCAGTGAAAACATGTACCAATCATGTTCTGATTCATATCCGTCGCCTAGACAACGGATGTGCGTCAGTCAGAATTGTAACATGATTGGTTGGAACTGGGTATAAATAGGGCTGATTTTACAAGCTTGAGTCAGAACTTGGTCTAACATCAATTGACTTAGTTCTCTCTCTGGCAGTTTGCCCACCCTGGTCAGCTGTCGGAGATAAAACTTAGAAGGCTCTGCCTTACAATGTAGCCAGGCTCGGGTATTGCATTGTAAGTGTTGCGCATGTCTGTGGGCAAGCC
>Ga0210059_1011929_pt1 | contig 13222 bp, 8 predicted proteins | sample Ectturendosymbi2_FD_188042 | JGI IMG/M metagenome (GOLD analysis project Ga0210059, IMG submission 188042) | Ecteinascidia turbinata endosymbiont from Florida, USA - Sample 2 (SPAdes) (version 2) | ecosystem: Host-associated > Tunicates > Ascidians > Unclassified | place: Key West, Florida...
CCTATATTGTTCAGGCCTGTCCAAAAGTAACAATGCAAGCTCCATATATAGGTAGTTTACTTATGCTGTCATGGAACAATGAATAATTCCGCGATAAGGTCATTTGGTCGCTGTCATCTATTATCTCGGTGTCGGACGTTTCCGCTCCTGCTTGTACAAATGGGGTATGGTCTCCTCTGCGGCCTGTGAGTGTGGCGCAGAAGAACAAACCGTCAACCATGCTGTCCTTCAATGTCCAATCCATTGACCTCCCCATGGATTGCACGGCCTGACGGTTCTGGACGATGAGACAACCGAATGGCTGCTCAACACCTGCCCCGAAATCTAGCGCGGCCAAGCAGTGGATAAAAGAAGAACTCGTCATTGTTTTGTGAAACACCTTGGACTTAAGTTTGTTGTTTTTTCCACGGCAAGCACTAAGTTCGCAATGCTTGATAGGCCCTGAAGCACCTTCGATTTGCTTTTTTGTCTTGAAGCAAGGTGCTTGTAGTTTGTTAGTTTTTGTCCAGTTGTGGTAGTTCATCTGTATGTAATCGTTTTCGTTGTATATAAGCTTTTTTCTTTCTTTAATAGATTAGCAGGTTTGGGCTAAACATTTCCCCCACCTGCTCACTCTATCAGAGACAAAGAAAATCCAACAAGAAAGCAATAATTGCATGACATTTACGAGTGGCGTAAAACGCGGAGAATATTTGTGCAGCAGCAGTAGTCTAAATTGTTTTATTTACTAAGTACTTTGCCCATCTCTATGTTCATTTGTGAGGAGTTACTTTTCATGAGCAAAACTGCACTCATCTATCAATCTATCTCAAGAGATCTTCTTCAGAGTAATTTTCTCTATACCCTGTATCTGTTCACGTGTGTTTGAATTCCTATTGGGTCGTAAATCTGCAGAAATGCCCACAACGTAGTAGCAGGGGGCATGACTAGATAATATGTTCTTAGTGCATGACTTTAAAGTTGCCACTGTCAGTGCAAACCTTTACAAAGGGCATTTTTTGCACTGACTGATATCTCAAACGTGTGTTGTTTGAAAATAATTTGCAGACACTGCAAACATTTTACAGATGCCACGTCGTTTACATTTAGCGAGGTAGCGAGGGCCACAAGCATAATTATCACTATCTTCTATTTGCTCTTTCAGATGGTTGCAACTCATCGTGCAACATGAAGACGAACTTGGCTTTGGTGATCTCACTTGTTTTGCTAGGGAATCTTGCCTTACGCACATAATCTTGATATGAGCTTAGTTGATTTTTAAAAATATACGGCTTTTATCGTCGTGTCCGCATTTAGTGATTTGCAACGTAAATCTGCACAAACGCTTACATTAGCCTTTAATTGGTTGATTGGAGACCTCTAATGTGCCCGATGTTGCTTAGCTGAAGCAAAATTTGCTTAATTTCTTAATTTGTGTAGATCTTTTTTGGTACTCAAAGAGTTCAGATTATGACGCATAAAAGTGAGATTTCATTTTATAGCGGGTGCAGCAGACCGAGGGAAGGATAAAAGTGTTTTAAAAAAGTCAATGATGTGTGCGATAAGTTACTCAATAAAAACAATATTTTGGAAACAAAGCTGTAAAAGTGTCAATGTTCAATTTTAATCTGCACAGAGATACAGTAAACCTCTGTTAATCCGGATCTTAGCCAATACCGGATAAAATCTGCTCTTTTTCACATCTCGTAATCCGGATTTTTGTCTCTAGGAAAGATTCGGCAGCTTTCAGACGCAACCCAAGCGTGCACACGATCACCAACGAGCGTTTAGAATTACGATAACAACGGCCGCAAATGCGTGCAACATTCGACTAATCGCAGAGACGATTATTGCGTCACAACACGGGCATGACTTAACGTTGAACTTTCATAACGCTCAAGCCACGACGCCACACTACGGTTTCAGTCTATTGATCAGCTTTGAGTGTACTTGTGTAGAGCATTATCCCTGAGTGCACTGTACTCGGTAACATGTCTCGTGGGAATTACCTTCCAAATAGAGTGACTGCTTATGGATCAGTCGCAGAAATCTCTGCGTCAGTCCAAAATCCCAGATTTCATCACAGCCAAGTAATCTAAACTTATGAACTCGAGATTGTTCATAACTGCCTGGATATGGCGGTTACTAGTCTGATGTACCATTGTAACTACATCGATAATTACGTTTTGCTTCAGCGAAAGTCTGCTGTTGGGTCGCAAATGTCTTCAATTGAAATAATTTTCACCGATATCTCAGTACTTAGATGACGTTAGGCTAGAAACAACCATCTTCGGTTAATCCGGATCTTCGCCTAAACCGGATAAAATCGTCAGTCAAATCGAATCCGGATTAACCGAGGTTTACTTTAGTTTAAATGTCAGTAAACGAACTGCATTCAACAATTCCCTGATCTTTGACTGGGTTACCATAACACTATCCGGGAGCGCAACCAGTTGATTTTTTCGTGGGGGGCAAAGTTATTCCAACTTTTTGTTTAACTGATATTCCCCATAAATCATGATCTTGGCACAAATAGTGATTATTTTTTGCAAACATTCAGGCAGAAATGCCTCACTAGGCCTTCGGCGAGCTGTTTGAACCTATCATCAAATATTGCAATGGTTGATCCAACCGAAAAGATACCCTGAAACACAGCTATAAACACATTTTTTTATTTAATGGTAGGAAATAGAGATGGCATGGGCCGCCCATGGGCCGCTAAAATGGCGGGTAACGGTGGGTTTTCATGGGCCAGTTAACCGCCCAAACGCTTATCTTTGGTACCACTACTATCTGCTCACTTTTTTGAAGCACTTACGTGGATGATGAGGCAATTTTTTTCAAAGACGTAAGTTGTTGTTAGCATCGCCCTCTGGTGGAATTTCTGTCGGACTTGCGGAGTTTTTTGAGCTCTGTGAGCGAACAAAGCATAATGAAAGCTGTGTGTGTGTGCTCTGCAGTGGCCTGTAGCAGTGTACGATCTGTGATGGTGGGTGTGCAACCTTTTTCAAAAAGGTTGTGGGGTGTTAGTGCTCACTTGTAGTGTGCGCGGAGGTTTGAGGAAGCTAGGTTCTTTGAAGCTGAATCATTGAGGGTACAATATAGATTAGTTCGCATTCACAGTACTGTATAATTGATTGGGGACAAGCCTGCTGTCCAACCAGCACAAGTGCTACAAAACCGAATTTTGAAATACATGGCTTTTTCCTATGGAGGATCAAGTTCAAACCATATTGTGAAAATATTTAATATTCTTAAAGTACATAATTTAAACCAACTTACTTTGACAGATTTATGTCCTGTTCACTAGAACTGTACGTGTATTTTTTCTGATGTGTTTTCTTGCCAAGTATGTCTTATGCTTGTTTTTACGTGATACAGTCATTTGTTTGGTTAGATCACAAATATGTAAATGCTTAGTTTCATGAAGACTCCATAGCAAACATTAGTAGCAAATGTTGATGGTAAAGATGTTTGTGGTGCTGTATGTCGTCATCTAGACTCTCTGAATGTTACCATAGTATTAAAGAAATGAAAGTATATTACACACATGTATCACTTTTTTACCAAGATCTGTAAATGACAATGTTTTTTGCTTCATTGCGATGTTAATTCACAGATATGCTTGTTTCCACTTCAAACAGTTACTCTTTGACTCCTTGAATTTGCTATGTTCTAATGCTTGTTTTGCTTTGTCATATTTGCGTCGTATTTCTTTTGTTCCCTGTTCTTTCAGGTTTTCAGGATATCACCAGGATTGTAACTCTTTGAATAGGCTACATAATTCTTTGAATGACTGAACTTGTGTTTCATATAAATGCAAGGGCAAGCAACTAAAAGTTGCCACTTGTCAGTGAATATGCCCTATTGAAATGCAAAATGCAATTTGATGCTGATAGTACACTTCTCATCTAAAATGTTTTTTAAGTAGGATACATTTTTCCTCATGAGGAAAAACGCTGTAACGGGGCTATTTTGCCTTTAATCGAAGAAGATTGGTTGAAGTGGTCATGTGATGATAGGCAAAAAGACAAGGGGATAGGGTTATTGTAAGGGTTTAGCCTACAGTTCACAAAACACACAAGAAACTGTCAACAGCTTGCCAGCACTGAAACCATCGCAACACTCATCCATCGGTCGGAGGCTTCACAGAGGTCACGGTCAATAAAGCAGGTCATGCGATCTGAACTTGTTATGTGACCGTTTCAATTAATCATGTTCGGCTAAAGGCAAATTGCTCTAGCAATGCTTTTACCTCATGAAACAAAAAGACACTGCCTTTTTATGGACCGACACTGCCTTTTTATGAGTGGTGAGAGAACACAGCGTTGTCGGATAATAGCACTTACAGCAAGGTGCAAGCCAGTGATCCTTGAAGTTTTATCTCCTCAATACCGCCAAGTCAGATTTTCGTCAATCTGGGTACTCCTTTTCAACATCGTTTAATAACAAAAATTGTAAGAAATAAAACAGAACTGGTAAACAAATATTCACTAGAGTAGTGAGGAAAAAGGCCAATGCAATAGTTAGGAAAAAGGTCAAACATACCGACAGGTATCAACATAAATCCAACATACATTTTTTGTGTGAAAAATTCGGCACCCATAGCGCTAAGAGGTTAAAATGGTAATTCGGGTTCAAGTTGAGAGGTCGCCACAAGGTCAACTGGTATCAAGTCAAAGCAGGCCCGTCGCCAGGATTTAGCAGCAGGGGGGGGCAAAAATCAGGAGGGGCCAAAAACAGAAGCGGAGGCCACATTTTTAAAATACAGTATTGGATGTATGTAGCAACCGAGGGGCCAAACGTGAAATGGGGGGCACCGATTTTAAATGGGGGGCCGGGCACCACTGGCCCCCCCGCTGGCGACGGCCCTGAGTGAAAGTCAATATGGATGGAAGCAAGTACAATTTCTTAGAATGAGGACCTTAGTCCGGATTTGGACTTTACTTCCCATCACTGTTGAATTGCCTCAACATCTAATCTCAATACGTCATTGCTCTAATTTTGCTTCTTGTTCCGGTGTCAGTGGTCATTAGATAAAATCAACTCAACGCAACACTGCTGAAGTACACAGTGATCAAGACATTGTTGGGAAGATTACGTTTATTGACATCTTCAAATACTTAACACTACTGCGCATAGCTGTATCGTACAAACACACCCAGTCTTTCACTGCCCCACTGTTACTTCATCTCGGCATCGACATTCACATTCTGTTGTTTATAAGTGCACTCCATTTTTTCTAACTTCCTCTTCCAGATCTATGGTTACCTCTTCAGACGACACAAAACTAAAAATGCTTTGATTGTTTACCTCATTTTCATTTCTACACTACCATCGGAGTTGTGCACCGCGTCAGTTCTTCTCAAAGATTTTTTCGTTCTTTCAGTCGCAATTCATGGAACTGTTGACTGACTTGAAAAGTGAAAAGAACAACAAACACTTTGAAAAGCCGGTTATGCTTGGTTTGAGGGTCCCAACAGTAGGCAAATTTATGGCGTGTTTGATGCGGATCTACGTTTGCTTGTTTCCAACTAGATAGCCAGTATACAAAGCTTGTTTGCTGAGGCTCTGGACAGATGTTAGTTAAATCAACTAGAATAGTTTCTCGTGAGTTTTACTTGGAAAAACATGTCCATATTGGGCTTACTTTATATGGTTAGCTGAGGGTGTTACGAAAATACTTTGCTATGCAAGAATTTGTTTTCATGCTACTTACGATCAGCCTATAACGTAGTGGAGGATTAAAACACTATATTTTGCATTGCTTGGAAGAAGACAACTTATAAACGGCATTAATAAATCCTATGTCCACTGAATGGATTGTGCTTGTTTGGTCCATAAAATATGTGGTTACTATAACAAACGAGTTTACGTATAGCTAATCAGATCGACTAGTAGACGATACTTTCAAGAGCGGCAACACGGTCCCGCACGAAAATGTATTCATCCGAAAACTAAACCTACAAAAAACGCTAGAAATCATGGAAATTTCGTGAAGAGAACTTCTGAACTACACGAAAGAGTTGTAAATTCCAAGAAAAGACCATATTGCCATTTGTTCTTGAAAAAAACATAGGAAAAATTTTAACGTCTGAAGGCAATCGTAGAACCAAAGTCGGCACCACGAAAGAGACTTTTGAGTGGCACTACACATAAGAGGGACATCCTTTCACCCTTTCAAGACAAGTGACAAAATGGGTCACACCTGCGTGGGGCCCAAAAAACTAAGATGGCCTAGGGCCCCGCATTCCCTAAGTCCGTCCCTGAGTATACGTAATAGCAGGCCAGGCTAAAGCGCTCAATGACCGTGCCATACCGCCACAGCAAACCTAACCGTAAAGAATAACTTACGGCAGACAGGCTAAAAATGAATTATGCTCGATTACCTGCTAAAAACGGACACTGATATAAATAACATCGATAATGACTGCAATAGCAGTCCTACCCGGCAAGAAAACATCTTTATTCTTGATCAACTGGCCATAACTCAGCCTTAGAGTGTGTCTGGACCAGTTTGTGTGTGACGTGAAAGTGACAAATGGGACAAGACGCAGTAAATTTCGTGCAAATGTCAATTCCAAACTTTGCTGGAAATAATTGTTCTAGTTATTCCACAAACAACGCCCGTCAACGCATGCGTCAGAACGCATGTTAAATCACGTTTTTAGATTTTCTGCCGATGAACCCCACCAAACGTCCTTCAGTGTCTCGAAGCTTGTTTCAGTAGAACTCGCTGCCTGGCAGTGAGTTGGTAGAACTTCATTGTTTGGCTGCCTGTTCTGTGGGTTGGGATTTCGCGGGTAGAGAAGTGTGGCGAAAAAAACTACGGTACGTTGCAACAGGAAGTCAACTAAAAGGTGCTCTGATTGCACGTTGTGTGAACATTGAGAGTGAGCCTACCAAAAAAGCAGTTCAAAAATGCGGCCTTTGCACAAGGTCAGGCAAACCCGCAAGACACAACTATTCCAGAGCAGCTCTAATTGTGAAATCAAAGCTTGGGTTAAATCTCGTATTCACTGCGTAAATATTTACGGGCTATTTGCAAAAGATGATGAAAACAGACATTTGAGGAGACAGAGTATGAACTTTGCCCTTCAACGAAATCTCTGCGCTTCTGTAAATTTTCAATAAAAGCAACCAGAAGCAGCGAAGAAAGTTTATTAAAACACAGTGGCACCACAATCGCAAGAGTGCACGGCAAAAAGTAAATGGCAGCGAATCACGAAGTATCGGTCGGGAATCGATGCGGCAACCTACCCACTGTCAAATTCCAGAAATTGATGCTTACCAGTAATCACGGAAGGGCCGTTTAACACCAGTTACCAGCAAATGCTAAAATGTGAAAATGCTTCTGCTGATCACACCGCTTTTACCGAAGATCATGACACCAAATGAGCCCCTAAACATTCAAACACCGACGACGGATTAACAGAGGGAGGTTGCGAAGGTGCGGGGGGCAACGTAATACACGAGGTTTTGCATCAAAATGCGCTGCTCACCAAAAACACGAACGAAAAAAATGAAAATATGCGATATAATTAAAGTTATTGCAAGCGGCTCAAGATCAAAATCCCCCCTTCACATATGAGAAAGTTGCAATTGAAGAGAAGCTGTGATTACGTTGACACGACGAGAAACAGTTCAAACGTGAAATAGTTCGCGGAGTGGAATACCAACAACGATTACGCACGAAAATCGAATCAAGCTGTAGAGAAAGTCCGGGCACAGCAGTGGGTTAAAACTTGGGGTACTGTGAAAAGAAAACGAATGCTGGGTAATGTTTCGCTCTTTTCAATGCATCGTAACCTTCCTGTGAAATCAAGCACGGGACACGTTTGATTCCCATGTCGGTGACAAGCACCTTAGAGAGATGGCACAGTGTACATGATGGGGGTGCAGCTGATGACGTGCCACTACGTCACAAGAATCAACGTCACATGAAACGAAAACTTAACGCTAAAAATAATTGATTCTTGTGCATCAATCTGTTGCGAAAACGTCAGAGGGTGTGAACACACTCGCGCGTGTGTCAACACACTCTCATGACGTCACAGTTCCTGAAAGGAAGACGAATCTCATAATGTGGAAGGATTGCGCCAACGCACCAGCTACGCATAATAACATAGAGTGGAAAAAGTTTAAGAAGTGCTTATAACAGAAATGGCAATATCACAAACCCGCGTGATTATCTCGCACACATGATTCGAACGATCTAACCAAAGCATGACCACCTCCAACGCTGCCCTAATTGCATCACGACGTGAAACACGCCCTCATCCCGGTGATCACGACTCACGACAGGTCACCAAGCGCACGGTCCAGCGACCGCTCATATGAATCGTCGTGACTCGCGTCGCTTTCGTAATTCGTCGCCGCTTCCTGCAGCTTCATTAACATGTTTAACAGGGGATCCCCCGGTCCTGGTTGGGCCGGAGTCGTCACGGTGCTGGTGGACACGGGGTCAGAGGTCACGTCCTCGCATCGGATAGGCAAGAGGTTGTCGCATGCGCTGTCCCATGGCCACCTGGCAGACACAATGAGGATGGTTATCGAGAAATTCGAAAACAACATTTTGCATGCTTCAACGCTCCAGTGCTTTCTACAAGCACACCTAAAGCGATACGCATGAATGAGTTTCGTGGCTGGCAACACCGTGATTGGTGGTGTCAGCAAGACAAGCAATAAACGCGTTGTTTTTCAAAGATTGATCGCGAGCTATAGCGCTGTTAATGGAAGCTCCGAAAGTCAGCGGCTTTGAATGAAGCTGTTCACGCAACTCGTGTGTCGTTGTCTTCGCATGAAACCAGAGTTTTGTTAAAAGCGTTCAGTGATAAGCAAGACCAGGTTTATTTGTGACCCACTGCTCGAAAACTATTACAACGAAAAACTAGAACGCTAAGCATGACAGGAAAATAATTACACCGGTCTAATATTTTAGGGCACTAACATCATTTGTCAAATTGTTGGAAAACAGAACAACAGGGCGTGAAAACCTAATCAATGGCAGCACGCTGGCCCTAAAGAAAAACAAGTTGATTTAAAATCAGGAAAACATTTAACAAAATCTTCTAAAAGTATTAGAATTAGACAGTTTCATATAATTCTCGAATCTGAGCTCAAGCTACATTTGAGATGGTTGTTAAGGTAAAAGTATGAATTTTTCTGTTAATCACAAAAATCCGTCAGGCCAGTAGATCAGCGACTTTAGAAAACACCTAAACGCCCGTCAAAGCTAAAATACTCAAGCTTACGTTTCTTTAACCCAAGAAAGGGGATCCACCCATCCGTCCAAACCCACTTTGCGTTGACCTTGCTTCACAGCGGAAATGATGTATGGTACGACGCTGAAGTTCCACAAATCTCTGAACCACTCACGAGAGGACTTCAGGGGACAGTTGGCAAACACACGAGGACCTTAAAGATTGAAGCTGATCAAAATGTTGGAAGTGCTGCTACTTTATGTGGCAAATGTTGCAAGTCCAAACGAATACAAATACCACAAAAATAACCCAAAAAGCATAAGAAATGATATGGTAGAAAAGAGCAGCAAACAAACTTACCTAAAGTGACGTCAGCTGAGTTGTAACTCTCAATGTATCCGTTAATATGACGCCAGCACGATGGCAACCAATCAATGACACGATGCATTGTTTCGTCACTTTCGCCTTTGTGGTAAAATTCCCACTCAAGCAAAGAACGCCTGTTCGACAAAATAATTTCAGGCAAAGTTTTTGAGTGCTTTTTCACCAATAACTTTGAAAAACTCTTTCTTCAGTTTAACGTAAAATAAAAGAGAAAGCAAAACCAAGCACACAAGCTTTGATGTCCACTAAGCGCCGGTTTCATTCGTTAAGAAGTTATGCATCATCTCCAACTACTCACCTGAGGGCCCTTGCTAGGAAGTCGCAGGTGGGGGGTGCGTGGTTGGGACAGAGGATCCAGCGGAACTCTTGATGAAGTTCAAGACCCGGACACAGATTGCGCTGAACAACACCTAAGCGACAAAAATGCAAATATTGTACGAAGTGGGTTGCTAGCGAGGCAGAGCTGTAGGTCTTGCTTCAACGCTGCAAGAACTTTCCTTTTGTTTCCGCATATCGACAAAATTGTCTGGTTTCAAAAAACTAACGTCAAAATTTCTTTTCAGCTGTCCTCGTCCTGTAAGATGCAAAGAATTCATCACACTCTACTGTAATGTTCTCTGAAAGCGTTAGGTAAAAACCGCAGTTACAAACATACAAACAGTCCAATAAATAAACATCGACACTAAAATAAAAATGAAGCGCAAAATTACAGCCACGTTTTTTCAATTCAATCCTGCTTGTTTTTCTTTGAAAACAAAATATTTGGTTGAAACGTTTCTTGCTACGACATTTAAAGAAATCACCAATTTAGATGACGAATGATCAACCATTAAATTGTTCGCACGTCCAAATCTTGCCATGAGGATTGTTCATGAAATACAACTAAAAACTAAAACTTTATGAACTCACACGTCTTGACAGATAACTTCACCTACCAATGAGGAAAGGCAGTTGGGAATGTGCTGCTGCAGTGAGCAAAGGTCGGAAAGCATCCGTCAACGAAGTCGACCTGTGCAGGTCATCGAGGATGAGGACGACAGGTATATCCCGACCACAGCTCTCCGCCTTGCTGCAGTCCTCGGAAAGCTGGTTCAGGTATTCCCGGACTTCCTGTATGATGGAAAAATGGTGCTGTAACACATAGTAAGGTTCTGTAAAGCCTGTCAAAAGTCTTTTTTGCGTGTCTGTAGTTATTTCGAAAAACATTCTACATGCAGCCTGCTCTTAATGAAGAATCACAGAGCTGGAAAAATCGAGAAATAATGTTACGAAGCAGCTTCCTTAACCTCCAAATATAAGAATCTTACTTTTCTGAGAATACCACGCTTATATATAAAGAACAAAATCGTTAACACACGAACCACAAGAGAAATTGTCGTTCTTGCTACAGAAACTACCAAGTGATCTGCAAGCAAGTACAGGAGGCTTACGTTTTCCGAACGAAGTTTCAAATCGAGACGAACTATCGAATTCGTCGACGACCGCTTCGGCACCTTTTTTACGACGTATTCAGCCAACCTGAGCGCAACGTACAATAAAGTTTTACCACAGTAAGCAATCACACTGCTCCATTAATTACTAAGAACGAGGGTTGGCACGCGCTAATCCGCGCATTACAGTCGTGTTAAAACCGGTAAAGTCCCTAAGTCAATAAACCATGACAATTACGTAACAAGTGAGGTCATAAAATTTATCATACAAACTCCTTCACGAGCCTTTGGCCAGGATGGTTTTGTTTACAAATCCGTTTAACATTCAATAACTCGTTGAAAAGCGTGCATCATCCATTATCGCTATAGCAACGAACATATAAGCGCACCATTTGTACTGCTACACAACCGCACTCACCCTTTTGCCAGGGTAGACTTTCCTGTCCCGGCCGGGCCGCTCAACATAACTCGACCGTGGTCGAGTACCAGTCGAGTATAGCGCTCCAGAGTTGTCTTGTCGATTAAAGTTTCCAGCGATAAGCATGTCAGCGGGTCGGACTCTGCAGCGAGTAAAAAAAGAGTTAACGGGATTCGCGCGAAAACCTTCAGTGGAATGGAGATTTGCACAGAAAGGTACCGAAATAAACACCACAAACAGGAGTTCTATAAGTTTTCGGAACGACGCAATTAGATTTGACAATCGGTCCAAAGAGTAAATACAAACAGTAACTTGCCGATCAAATCGATGACGATCGTGTCCACACTTCCCACCATGTACCCGCATGGCAGCAGTTCCGGTGTTTCCATGCCAACTGTTCGCTTCGCTTCACCGACCGAGTATGATGTCACAACGCTCGAGTCCAACCCGAGCTCATCAGTAGGGTCAAGAATATGGCAATACTCCTTTTAAACGCAAGCAGATTGCATTTAGTCCACAGAGCAAGTTCCATAGGATACGGGTTTTGCAGCAAAACGTTTTAATACCGCAGATAGATACGTCACTTTTGTTATGACTTACAATTGTCTATATTATGTTCGACGTTGGGCAGCTATCCTCAGAAAATGACCGACAGGAAACCAGAAAAAATTCCTAATGGCATGCCAGGTTTCAAAAAAATGTTTTCTTTAATAATAGCTTCGCGATTCCCTACAAATTTATTCCAGATTCATATGTTTTTAGTGCTCTGTGTAAACCTGTATTTATTTTATGAGCTTCAGTATCATCCTGCTCTTTACTTTCTGTTATCCGTGGTAATTTTTGACTTCCCATCTTTCACTTCAATTATGTCTCTACTAGGTCAGTAGCAACAGAATCAACACACACTGATGTACACACTGATGTAAAAATATTAAAAATTTAAGAATAGCTGACTTCACTGCTATCACGGCATATTCAGTCCATGTGAAATGAAGTAAAAACGGTGCGAGCAAGCATGTCATTCAGCAAAGCGAAGCTTGCAGGAATGAAAAGAAAATTTGTTGCAAACGTTTCATAAACGAGCGATAATTGCATAGTTTTCATCTTATTCTCGAAACTGTATATTGTTTTTCATTCGAAATTTACCACCAGCACAAAACAACGAGCAGCAAAGGCATCATCAAGCGACCAACGACTTCTACAAACATGTTCCAAATCAAAAGAAACGATTTCGTGTTTTATTCAACAGTTTCGTCACAATGTGATCCCACCTTAAACGTTTTGCGAATTTTGCGATCAAGTTGCTGCCAAGTCACGCTCCTTGTGACGTAGCAGGATCCGATAGGCACACTGGTGACGTTGCCTCTCTCGTCCTGAACCACGTGACTTGGAAACTGAAGCGTGACGAAGACTCGAGTCGAATCCCGGCATACTATGGATTCGCACGACGAAGAACCTGATTTAAAAAGACGATTTTCCCACTTAGTAAAAAAAATTTAGACGTTTTTTTTTTAAGAAACAGGAGGAAAAACCAGTTCCTTTTCAATTTTGCAGTTCTCCAAACAATATCCTAAAGTGGCAGTTTGTACCGCACTGTTTTTTATTAAAAATAAAATACGATAGTCCAGATCAGATCATTTTAAAAATTCTCTGGAAGCCAGATTCACAATTTTAGTTTTCAAATTTACTTTCTATCAAACCATGCTTGTGGGGTACTTGATTCATGTTGCTAAAAATTACCCTTTTCGTCGCTCAATGAAATACTGGAAATTCCCAGGCGATTCAACCTTTCGTTCTCCAGCCTCAAG
>Ga0210059_1011930_pt1 | contig 13221 bp, 11 predicted proteins | sample Ectturendosymbi2_FD_188042 | JGI IMG/M metagenome (GOLD analysis project Ga0210059, IMG submission 188042) | Ecteinascidia turbinata endosymbiont from Florida, USA - Sample 2 (SPAdes) (version 2) | ecosystem: Host-associated > Tunicates > Ascidians > Unclassified | place: Key West, Florida...
ATCAGCATCGCAAAGAAAAATGTAAGCCGCCCTTGAATTTAAGCCGCAAACATGATGAAAAAAAAAAACTTTATAAGCCGCGGCTTACAATCGAGTAAATACGGTAGCTTCAGTCAAAGCATCAATCAGTCTCCACACATTAGCCCTAATGATCAGCATCTGTTTGCTAAGACTGTTACAAGCACAACAGCTAAGTTCGCACCTACCACATAAGTTCGCACAAACAGCTCAGATTCAAGTTGCGAACATCACCGGGAGATTGCTGTATTTTCAAAGTGTTACTGTTGCAACCTCTCCGGTGGTGTTGCGTTGATTGTGTGATTCACAACGAACGGGATGTACGCGAAGAACAAAAATATATGTATGTGGCGCGAACAAGCAATAACAGAGTGATCCCGATGGAGTGATCTTGGTGAGTGACCACTAATAATGCTTGTGAACCTGGTGAACAGTTGATTGTGCTTGCTAACGGTGACGACGAGAGTGATCTCGTCGGGTGATCTCTGCTGTTGCTTGCTGCCACGGTGCGCAGCTCTGCGCACATGCCGCTCGGGATTTCTGATCGCAACATTACCATTTTAGTCAACAGCAGCCAGGTTTGAAAAGTCAGCCTCCGATAAAATCGGTAAGCTGCACGATGACTTGGCCTTCTGTAAAGAACGCCATGGATGCTAGTTATGCTTTATCTCGTTTTATCGCGCTACTGATATCGCACGTTCTTTCCGACTTATAGTGCAACTTCAACGTTTAATCCTCGTTGGAAAATGGACAAAACTTTTTCGCCAAGTTAATTTTCAAATCAAATAACCTATGTGGAAGCCCAAGCGGTAGAATTTTCGCGCTTCCGCTTCCACAGAAAAAGGACCGCTTCCAACTTCCGCTTCCATATCCCTGGTTGAAACGCTTGAAATTACACCAATTTTTAGTGGTGTGGCCCGAACTTTCACCTACATACAAAGATGGGTGTCCGAAGGGGGTGTGGAGTTCGATTTTTCTCTTCAACATGAAACGTCTTGTGATCCCGAAACAACAACGAAAGAAGACCGATGGATTCGCGACGATTCGAATGAAGCAGAACACTAAACAACGACTAAGACATTGACTTTTTGGAATGATGTTATGAGTGTCTATTTGATGTATTGTAAAATTGTACTTACGCATTTAATGTACAACAATGTTAGAAGAGAGTAACCAAAAACGTTATAATATAACACTAACAAAACGTAGTCCAAACCCTGATAAAAATCGAAATTACTAACGATTCCGGACTGATTTTCACTCCTAGAAAAGTGACGTCACGGACGCCCGATTGCGCCAGACTCACATGCTCAATGTGTGATCGCGAGGACCGCGAGACGGGAATCAACCAATGAAAATACACGATAAAATTGATATATACCTGTGTCACTGCTAGGTTCAATGGAGCAGTGGGCTTACCAAGCTTTTCGCCTAAACCAGTAGGGGCGTACCAAACTGGAACAAACCAAATTGACGATAGTTGGCGAACTTGTGGGGTCTGGTGAATTCGTGAACCAGAATACACTTGTAGCTGACTATTATCCCAGAACGGTTAGACTAACGGATTCACCGAAGTTATAAGAAATTTCTTTAAGCAGGTCGTAGTGCGACTGCTTAGCAATATGGGTTACTATCTCTCACTCTATGACACAATAGACTTGCGCATTAACCTTTGATTACTTGTAATAAAGCTTGTATATGTTAAAGTATATTATAAACCCCTGTTGTAAGGTATATCGCAGTGTTTAAAGTTATACTAATAAAACCATGAGTGAATACAATCCTGTAGTGATAAACTGAGCGGTGTCGAGCTAGACCGACGGGTCCAGGTTTCTTAATTGTTAATGTTGCAACCTCTCCGGTGGTGTTGCGTTGATTGTGTGTTTCACCACGAACGGGATGTGCGTGAAGAACAACACCATACGTATATGTGGCGCGAATAAGCAGTAACAGAGTGATCATGGCATGTGAACTCTATTGTTGCTTGCTGCCACAGTGCGAAGCTTTGCGCATATGCCGCTCGGGATTTCCTATCGCAACATCAACTTGGGCGTGCCATGGACATTCCTATGGACCAGTGCTCTTGCGGAATTGTCCTAAATGTGTAGTTGTCTTCTTCATTAGAAGAGAACTGCCACATGGGGCACGAATTTGAAAATTTCAGTGAAAAGGCTGCTTTCTTAGTTTCGAGTGGTGAAAACCGAATTTCGCTACTTTTCCCCCCCACCCTAGAAAAACTTTTGGAAGTGTCCACTAGTGGCCCCCTTATGAAAAAATATTTCCGATGCCCATGGACACAAACCTGTAAAGTTACACCATTTTTGTAAAACATTGTGTTGTATTACACCATATGGCAACACCAATACCGTAAGCAAGCCATAGCAGGATGACAGACTGTGCACGGTGTCTTTTAACAAACAAATACGATAACCTGCCAAATTACAGATAATATATCACAAATAATATTGAGAAATGCTGCCAAAATTTGCAGCATGTTTTTCGTTAAACGATTTACTTTAATAATGGACTCAATACTAATTGTGTTGTTTAAACTTATTCAGGCAAAATTCGACATTCAAAAGTGGAGGAGCCAGGCCCTCCAAGAAATGAAAGTGGGGGACCTAGGCCCATGCGCTCCCCCGGTTCCGCCACATATGCTCTGTTTACGTGCACACTGCGTGAAGTCAGAAATTTCGCTTGACACCGGCCAGTGCGCCCAGTCCGGCCACCTTCCAGCTCGATCAAACCAATGACACATAATGTAACGCGTTACATGTCATTTATCAAACCAACGAAATGGAACCTTGGCTTGCATGTCTTATCTCCATGTGCAGTGTGCACTGAAGTGTGAATGCCCTGCACGGCACGGTTGTCAGGATTTGCATTTTTAATGCTAATTCCAGAAATTTGGCCTTAGAAGTGGCTTGGCATGAGGAAATGCTGTTTGACATGTACTTCAGAGATTGACATGTTTTAGGCCTTTTTTGTGGTGTTGGCAGAAAAAAAGGTTCTCTGACATTTTTTGAAAACCTGTGTCTGCTTTGAAGGTGAAGATAAACACAAGACTGGCAGGAAAAATAGCTGAAAAACGCTGAGGGAGCCGTATGCATCGGTCATAACACACATCTGGACAAAGCTCAGATTTGCCCTTTTGAGGAGCACCCTTGCTGCAATACGAGGATTTCGAGGCAAACGAAGTGATGTCCACCTCCAAGACCTCACTGACATTGACTGACTTCAGCTTAACTCGTAGACCCACAGTTATTTAAAGTCAAAGTGTCAGTGACATGACACCAGTTACATTTGTGAAATAAATGGTTAGTTTACATAGATAAGTTATGACTTTTTGTGAAACTATACCTTAGAACAAAATAATTCTCTAACTTACTGAACGTATTTTGTTTTTCATGTACCTAACACTTATTGGAATAAATAATTATTACTTCTAATAATACTGTAACCTCTTCACATCCTTTACTCTTCAACTTCATTCGGTGACACCATGCATCTGCTGGTTGGGAACAAGTCATCCGTGCAACCCACCCCACTATGGTCTGTGGGTAAATCTACGTTTCTTCACGAGTTGTATTTATAAACATTGTTTTCTGCCCATGCTACTTGTTTTTGCTATAAAATATTATATTAAAATGCCTTGCTCTCTGCCTCATAACCATTATTGCTGCTCGCTTCCTTCACCTGTATGCTTGCCTCACCTGCTCATCTGTACATGCCTTATCTCTTCACCCATTGCTTGCCCACCATCATCTGTGTTATGTTGATGTCTATATTGTGCTTTTTTATTTTTCTTATTTTTGTGATATGTTGCATTTCTTCGTGACTTAATTTTGGCTTGTTGTTTCTGTGTCGTTTTCTTCATTGTGTTTTTGTGTTCTTGTGTTTTACTGATTGTACTCAACCTTTTATTTTTGTGTCTGTCCATATACACAACACAGGGAGGGTACTCGAATAGTACGATAACTAACAGAAAATGGATAGTCAATAGTCATAGTGCAGTACATAGCAAGTGTTAAATGATAAACACTGACAAGACAGGAAGATGCTAAACACTTAAACAACATACTGGCTACAACTGCATTCTCTCAAACTTGTTTGATATTTTCTATTATATTGATATTCCCAAATTCAATATTGGAAATTTCATCATTGTTTTCTGCCTTTACCATGCGTCTCATGTCTGCGATTAACCGTACTTTCAACAACTCTATCTGGTTTTTGCTTTGTTTTTATGTGAGTTACTATATTCTCATGAGTCGGTTTTGGTTTGCGTTCGAATAATTATCTGGCAGTGGAAAGAAAAATGAAGACATTTCAACATCAGGCTTTTAAAATAAAATGCTAAAAGCATCAGGTGGGGATACTCACAGAAGCATGTTAATTGTTTTGATCAATGTTTGAAATGATTTTTGCAAGACATTTTTTGGAAAACACAAACATCACGAGGCACCATGAAGCATGCAAAAGGTTTAGATTACTATGCACAGGCAATGTTGGAGAAAAACAAACACCAAGACAACACACTGGCAACTACTGCACTCAGTCACCATCATACATTATAAAAGAGCATTGAATAATTAAGGAAAAATGAAGATTTGTGAAAGGCAAGCCATAACCAGGGGGTGAAGCTACCCCTAGAAAAATCTTCACCCTTCCTGAAAAAATGTCTTGGATATAATTTAAATCAGGGTTGGAGAACCTGCGGCCCCTTGGGTGAATACGGCCCGTGTGAACGTTTAATATGGCCCGCATCAGAATTTTTGTTGCCCAAGTTAGAACACAACATCGTGTCAAAACTAAACTCCATGACAAGCAGACATGTAAACAGTAAGTCAAGAGAAGTCTCTCTTGCTTCTTGACATAGTTTATTCTCCTCACTTTCCTTTGAAGATAAAGGTAGAAGTTGAAGAAAATCTAATTAATTTTTGTGACCCACCAGCAATATTCCATAATTCTGTGACAGTAAACAGGTTCCCCACCCCTGGTATAAATATTAATTGGACACAGTTCAAAAAATTTGGGTGCCTCTAAGAAAACTCACTGCCCCTCCTGGTGTCCCAAGCTGATTACGGGCCTAGTAAAAGGTAGTGTCTACGGATCCGCCTGGCATTACACAGTTTGAATAAAACGCTGAGTTTGTTGCTCAAGCGGCAACATGGTGGTAAGCAATGCATAGTGGATGCGTTTACGTCAGCTGTACCAGTGGTTTTTGGTTCGACTCTCACCTTGGTAACTTTGTTTTGGCGTAGTGGTAGCATGTTTAAATGCATAGGACCAGTTTTTCTTTACTTTTCTCAAAAGTTTCCAAAGTTTAGGTTTAGGATTTACCTTTAGGGTTAGTATTAGGGTTAGCGCTAAAGCTATGGTTGGGTTAGATTTTAGGGTTTACCTTTTACATCTAGTATGTTTCTACCAAGCCTACTGCACTCTTATTGTATGTTGCTGTCATGTTACAGGTGGCAGTTGAATAATCAATAAGGTTGCAAATATGAAAATCCACAGGCAGTTCTGTAGCCACTGCCTTTGTAAAAAGCATCAGACTTTTCAAGTGATCTGATACAAAAATTTGATAGAGATTCACATCGATGAATGAAGCCATAGAGATAGTATCAAAGGTCCTGATATAATGGTTAAATGGTGAACACTTACATTTTTGAGTATGTAATGCATAATACGGTAGACATTATTGTAGGCGATTCATAAGCACTTCATTCTAGTCCGCGTGTATTTGCTCTGCAATTGGCAAGCATATGTCAGCCTGCAATAGGCATGGGATAGATTGCTTTTTACTACAGTTAAGCATTGGTGATTTTAGTTTATTTGCTGCCTGGTTAAGTGATGAAATTGTCTGTCGATATCATTCTTATTGCAAACCTGGAAAGCTTGATATTGTGTTTGTGGGTTCTTTGTGACTGCATTTTGTGATAGATATTTTGTGGAATTGTTACATATCAAAATCAGATGCTTGTGCACCAGACTCAGAAAAATTAAAAACTATGGCATGGATGGTGTATACTTGTATTTTCACAACCTGTAATTTATTCCTCAAATATTTTTGGTATACTTTATTAAGCATTTTCTAAAGGGGGAGGTAATACTTTTGGAGATTTATACTTATTTGTTTATATGCAGTAATTCTATGCTTGGTTCCATCTCAGTATTGCATTTTTACTCATATTCATTTGGCATTTCAAATCTGATAGCGTTTCTAGGCCTGTCTCAGCTTTTTTGACATATTTTGATGTGTGGTTAAACTGGTTTGGCATATTTAGTCCATCAGGGCCTGGCAACCCTGGTACAATACCCCTTGAGCTGATTGAACTGGATCTGGTGGTGAAAATGTTTATTTGATGAAACATTGCATTTCTTTGCAGTGCACATTTCTGGGTTGACAATTTTGCACGTTAATGTACATTTCTCACAGATTTGCAGGTTTGAGTTTGAACATCAACTCGATGTTACAGTAACAAGATTATGCCTGATTAATTGCCCCATTAAGAAGATATTTAGATTTGATTACTGTACCATGTTCTTGCCATGGGGCAAACAAAACAGTTATGTGAGGTATTGTGTTTGTTTTTTATTACTTACTAAGGTTTGCATCAGCACTGTGATAACTAGGTCAACCAATTTTTTGACCTAAAAACTTAAAATTTTGACTTTATAATTTATAAAATCAATTTTCTGTGTTTTCAATTAAAATACGGAATGCAAAGCATATTCATGTACAGTATTAGAACTCAAACTGATAAGTTTGTTCTGTTGATATGAAACAAATGTAGTTTATCTGCAAAATCTGATATAGCATGTTTTTAAAATGTCTGACTACTTTCAATTTTATGAAATGAACCTCGTTGATGCTTTGCACTGCGGCGATGTGTTTCCACCATAAACCTTTTGTCACTTTTCACTGAGCAGTCACAGAGTTTGCAAACTAATCCACCCTTAGGTGTTGAGGTAAACTCAGAAACATTGTCATGCAGTACACTTTGAACCTTTAAAGAATTTGGTTGTTTAACCTTAGGCATGATATGTTGACAAGTACATTAATAACTACAGTAGAGTCAAATCTGCGAATATCATAAAGTTAAAACACAATATATGCATAATGGATTGATGATTCGCCAAACCAAGTAGGCTGCTGTAAGACCATGTTTCTTGCATTGCCATGCCTAATCTACTTAATATTCAATCGTCCAGTAGTGAGCTAAACACCATTATTACCTCAGAAGTCGCAATACACCCATTACCCTTTCAATAAGGAGAAAAATCTTAACGATAAATTTTGACCTAATGATAAATTATGACTTTTTTTGACCTAATGACTTTGAAGTGGCTCATGGTATCGACATGAAATTTGGTTTGTGGACGTTTCATAAGTTTTTAAAGAGGCAGAAAAATTTTGACTTTATTGACTTTTGGTTGCCCTAGTGGTAACTATGGCATTGGCATCACTATCATGTTGGAACTATATAAGAAGAGGAAAAAACTCAAGTTAAGATCTAATCTTCATGATTACCAAATAGCCGATTTGCAGAAGTTTGCTTGTCACTAAAGAACTGAAATTTTGGGATGTCTTTATTGTTTCCTATGGTGGAAAAGTGCAGGTGTGGAGCACAGCACTTGCAATAAACAATAATAAAGTCAGAAAATAGGCCAAATCATTGTTTTTGTGAATGGTTTGTAGAGTGACCTTTGTACATTGATCTTTATTTCATGCGTGGTACTCAAACAATCTTGTGTAGGTGTAATATGTGCTTATGTTGGAAACTATTATAGTGTAAATGAAGAGGGACTTACTAGAAACTAGGCTTCCTTTTTATAATGTGACGCAAAGCTAAGACTGTACGAGTATGTTCCAATTAAGGCAGCACTATACTCGTAGCTAAGTTTATGGCAATACAACTGATGTTTCTATCTTTGGATTCATTTCTTTATGGAATGATCATGATGTAGTTCTGTACATGCCATATTTTCCACTGAATTTTTCTGCATACAGTGCTTTTGCCAAGGCAAGTTTTTATTCAGAATGAGATGTAAAAGTTGCATACAATTGAATACATTGTGTATGTAAAGAGATCCTTTCTCAGCAAAGAATCAGACACTTTAAGATCTTACAGAGTATATATTTCGCCTACAATGTGGGCATCATTCAGCTCTTATTCAAATAGAATCTTTGAATACATAGTTTTGATGTCATATGTGAGTACTCATCAAAATAGGTCTTTGTTTCTAGTAGAGTATGTAGTAATAGTTCATTAATTTTTATGGTTAATGTCGAAACAAGACAAAGCAGAAAGCAGTTGGCCCAGGTTGTGATACAAATGTTGAATCATATACACAACAATCAATTATGTAACACAGTTGATGGTGTGCAAGCAATGGGTGAAGAGTTGAGCTATATGCAGATGAACAAGTGCGGCATTCACACAGGTGAAGGAGATAAGCAATACTATATGTTATGTGGCAGAAAGCAAAGCAGCAGCCATGCTACTACAGAACAGACACATTTAGTAGATGCCCATAACACTTTTTATCAACCATCAACACGATCCATGATGAAGCAATACAATTACCCTGGACCATAATGGGAGTACCAAAGTTGCATATTTTTTCTGTAAGGCACACAGCATGCCTGAATGTGGTTGAAGAGACAAGTGTGGAAACCGATTGCAGAAGGTTCAGCATTAATCAAAACAGTATCCTTTCATATTGTGCCAGTGCTAAGGTGATTGTTAATTAAGCTTAATGCATAAAATGTATATTTTTTCACATAAATGTTGACTTTGCCAAAAATTGCTTCCAAAATGTACTATATAGTTCCAACAAAAAAGCATAAACTATACTTGAGTTTTAATTTCATTTTGTATGACATCACAGAAAATTTTGATATAGGGAAACAAGAACTTCTTGAAAAGAGTGCTATTAAATTTTTTTAACTTTGTATTTAGTGAGGTTCATGTAGGTTTTTGTTTTTAGGTATTCTTGATTTCAGGCAACCATTTTGTTTTGTAAAGATTTTTTCTAGTTGTTTTATTGTGAGCAAAATGAAAAGTTCTTCATTTGTTGGAAAACAGTTGTCTGGAATTATTGTTGCTACTGTAGTTAGTCAAAGTGCTTGGCCTACTTTATATTTTGTTTCAAAATATCCAAGATTGACTGAGCCAACCACTCTCCTTATAACGGGTTTTGTATGTTTGCTGATTGTTGCATATTTGTTGAAATTGCTTCTTCCACCAAGAAGAAACATTGATGGTAATAGTGAAAATCAGAATGTGATTGAAAGAGGTCTTCTGTATTATTCTTGTTGCTTGTTTTCATTTTCTTGCATTGTTGGTGCAATATTCTATTTGGAAAAAGTTGGAAAAGTTGACGGGTTTTTGGAATTTTATTTAAAAACTGGAGAACCGTACTTTGAGACTTCTTATGGAACATTTTCATTGCTTTGGGATGGCACAGTAAATTTCCTAATTTACATGGCCATAATATACCAAATTGACAATCACTTAGACTGCAGGAACCTTGTCATTTATTGGGGTGGCACAATGGTGGTATCTCTTTTTACTCTTCTTTATGGTGCTGCAGCTGGAGAGTATGGCTCAAAAATGTATTTAGCTTCAATGTTGAATATTCCATACATCGTGATACCCATCCATTACTTGTTGAAGTTTATGTTGTTACCTCGTCATTTTCCAAAGTTTCACACCAGGTAAGAACATGATTTTAAAGATTATTTACTTATTGGTGTTATGTAAGTATTATTAAATTTTCATGAACAAAATAGTTCATGTACTTATGTCTACTTTGCAAAATTGAGTATTTTTAGAAATATAAATTGGCTTTCTAACACCTTTGCTGCCAGTCTACGATACATTTGTACTTTGAAATCACGCATGGGCCACTATTTTTGCCTCACTTTGCAACTCCATAACTCGCTAGCCAATTATGCTAGAGAGCTGTTCAAACCCTCAAAAGATGCAGCAAGTCTTTTGGTTTGCATTTGAAAAATTTTAGAAAGTTTTTTTTTTTGTGGTGACATCTTAAGTGGGGTAGGTTTTTGGCCCAGATTACCTGGCCTTGGATGCCATTGCCAACTGCTAGAGGGATTTTTCAGACTTTAGTTTTTATTTAAACTGTCTATAATCTGAGCCTTTTAAGCTTTTGATTAGCTTTTCAGCATTTTTGGTTCAAAAGTTATGGCCTAAACACAACGAAAAATTGATAATTAATTTTAATGAAGAGATATCAATTATTTTGTTGTTTTTAACTTTTCAACGAGAAATGATGAAAAGCCAATCGAGGCTTAAAAGCCTCAGATTACAGCCTAGTTTCCAGAAAAACTAAGTCATAAAATTCCCTCTAGCAGTTGGCGCACAAAGCCAGGGCCAAAAAAGGCAAGACCTATCCCACTTACGATGTCACCCACAAAAAAATGAATGCAAACTGCTAAACTCTGCATTTTTTCAGGGTTTGAACAGCTCTGTAGCACAATCGGCTGGCAAGTGAAGAGTTGCAAAGTTGTGGTGATAAGTTGCTCAGGCAGATCTTGAATGTAAATCCACCCCACAGCGAATGTGTTAAGAATGAAGTAAAAAAAATTTGTAACGGTTTATCAATAATTAATGGTGTGAATCACCTAAATTTGCTTGGTTTGTCCCAGCAAACGTTATATGTTATGTCAAGACACTACAACGCATTAAGTTCTTGATGCCCTTACAAAATATAATGGATAGTTTTCATGCAAACTTATCAAATGCAAGTCTTCTTGCATATGTAGTAAAATTGCTTTTTGTTTTCAATTGAATGATCAACCACTGTGTTTTGTGTCATTGTGATAATGATCCTTGCGTCTACACTCAGCCAAAATTTAATGCCAGTGTTGCGTAAAAGCCAACATCACCATGTTGTGAGGAAGAATGGCCTTTGTTAAAAATATTGAGGATTTTATTATCAACAAATAGAAAGTGGTTAGTACAAACATTTGTCACAAATTTACGACCAGTGCAGCTAAAGTGACTCAAAAAACTTCACTCTCAGTGAGTCCATTAAAAGACAGGCAATTACCATTTGCCAAATAAAACAGACAACTAAGACACGCCTGCAACAACAAATGTAGCAACCTGCTACAAGAAATACACATAAACTAGTTTATTGCAGACACTAATTAGCATGTGCTATAAAAATTCAGCTGCACAACAGTGAGGTGTAGTGTGTTGGTTACATCTGAAGCAATGCGTTTTCTCCCAACTCTGCCTTTCAGTCGTTATGTTTTATCAAAAACCTTGCTGTTTAAATGGCAGAATTTGGGCTATACGCGCTTAGGAAAACATCAGGTAGTAATCAGCAGACAGAGCAATAAATTTATAGAACATTTACACAAAGAAAATTAAGATGCACATCATGCTGTGATTGAAAATGTAATGACATTTGCTGTCAAATATAGTTATGGTTCAAACTGCACTGATGAGGCAGTAGAAATCTAATGACCTCGGGTGAAAAGGTGAACATTACATATAACAAACAGGTTATACACAGCATGCAGTGCTATTGCAATTAATCATGTCATATACATTTGGTTCATCACAATAATTGGCATCTTACAAATTTCGCTACAATAAAGCTGTCCAAAGATCTAGTTATATAATGTTTAAATTGGCCTCTGACAAGTAATGTCTAAGATTTCAGTTTGTGGATTTGAAAAAATCTGAAGTGGCAATCATGAAGCTGAAAAAATCTGAAGTGGCAATCATGAAGCTAACTTTTTGATAGCAGAAACTGCTCACATCACATTATGCCTGAGGTTGACTACACGTGTATGTCTTTCACTTCATAATTTTAACATTGGTAAAATTTGAGGATTATATTGTCTGTTTCCTTTCAGGAAATTTGCAAAAACACTTGGTGCTTTTGACATGTTCATGAATGTCATTCTGCTAGCAGGATTGTTTATAACAACCTTATTTGGAATAGTGCGTGGATTGGCTGCACTGAATTCACCTTTTCCTTTATCAATGAAATATGCTCATCTGTATGAACCTTATGTACTTGAACCGTCAAAGTTTGGTAGTGCTTGGATTTTGTACGTGATGACAATTGGAAGTTTGTTTCAGGTGATTGTTTTGAGCTGTTGTGTTTTTTAAGATTTTGTAATCTTTATGATTGAAACCCGGTTGAAACATTTTATAATAATTAATTGAAACATTTTATAACAATTAATAACTGTTCTTTCTGCAAAACTGTGTGCTTAATGAAGTCACTGTTTTTATCGTTGAGATTTTATTTTTTCTTTGACTGATAACACATTCAGCACATAATGTTTTTAATTCACATATTTTCATGCAGTTTGATCTGTCTGAAAATGTGCACACAGTTTAATCTGTCTGGAGATGTGCACACTAACTTCAGCAAAATTCATTCTGTAAAATGTTTGATTGAGATCTTTGTGTAATTTTCACAGTGAAGTAATGTCACTAGATTTAAAATTTTTTGTTTTGCTGTATTTGTATTTTCTTAAGACATAAATAGTTTTATAAATATATTTGCTTTGCAATATTCCTTCATAAAAATTGGAATTTGTTGTAAACCTTTTGCATGCAAAACTTGGTGTTTTTATAGAACTGCTCTGTAGTTTGAAGTATGCTTGCCGAATTTTTTTCTGTTAAAGTCATTGATGTGAAAAATGATCTGGACCACTTTATCATCGAAAATAGCCTGGGAAACATGTAGTATTGAATTGAATTGAATTTATTGACAAACAGCCAATGAAGGCAGGCCAAGGCCTGAAGAAATCATTGGCAATGCGAAGATTAACACAAAAGAAAAATGACGCACATACACAGAAATAAAACAGCACAAACAGAAAACGTATTAAACGGTGAGGTTATATTAAAAGGGTGGATTTTTGGACAAGAACAGACACGTTTGTTTAAACAAGCGTAAGGACGGATTTTTAGACAGCTTAGGGTGTCCAAAAAGAAGTATTTTGACCAGTTCAGCTCGATTCAGTGCAGCAAACTCAGAGCGGGAAAACACATTTTCCTCAACAAGAATCTTAGAGACATTTGTGGTTAACATTTGGCGTGACGTACATGTGGAAGGACACTCAAGAAACATGTGACCTTCAGTCTTAATAGCACCACATTGACAAATCTGATTGTAGCGGCCATCTACGTTCAATTTACTATGTCC
>Ga0210059_1011931_pt1 | contig 13220 bp, 8 predicted proteins | sample Ectturendosymbi2_FD_188042 | JGI IMG/M metagenome (GOLD analysis project Ga0210059, IMG submission 188042) | Ecteinascidia turbinata endosymbiont from Florida, USA - Sample 2 (SPAdes) (version 2) | ecosystem: Host-associated > Tunicates > Ascidians > Unclassified | place: Key West, Florida...
GCTGTGAAATAAGCTATGCGAGATCAGAGCGCAAGTTTTAATCAAGAAAAATATTTTTTGGTGTATGGAAATAACCCATTTCGGTTAAAATATATTTAATTTTTCCACGGATATGAGCGCAATATTTGTCTCATTGAAGCCATGTTTGACTGACATTGAGCGTTGACTACCGGCGAAAATGTCACAAGTTCAACGTTGCAATTCAAGTTTTTCGAGATCAGAGCGCAAGTTTTAATCAAGGAAAATATTTTTTGGGGCATATAAACGACCTATTTCAGTTGAAATTTTTATAATTTTTCCACGGATATGAGCGCAATATTCGTTTGATTGAAGCCATGTTTGACTAGCATTGAGCGTTAACTACCGGCGGAAAAGTCAAAAGTTCAGCACTGCATTAGGAGTCTTTCTAGATCAGAGCGCAAGTTTGAATCAAGCAAAATGTAATGTTGGACATATAAATGGCCTATTTCAGTTGAAATGTTTACGATTTTTCCACGGATATGAGCGCAATATTCGTTTGATTGAAGCCATGTTTCACTAGCATTGAAGATTTAGTGCTGAGTAAAGGGTGGAGAGTTTAACGCTCTGAAACAAGCTATTCGAGATCAGAGCGCAAGTTTTAATTAAGCAAAATAGATTTTTGGACATGTAAATTACCCATTTCGGTTGAAATATTAATTATTTTTCCACTGTAATGATCGCTAATATTGGTTCAATCAGTTCAATGTGGCCACGCTCTCGTAACGCGTTTGCGTTTCGCCGACGTCCGTATTGGAGCCGACTGGCGGCTGGAGCAACTGGCGGCTGGAGCAACTGGCGGCTGAGTTGACCTAGGTAACATCTGGTAGGCCTAACACTGGCGGTCAGCATGATGTTGGTCTCTGTTCACAAAATGGCCGGTATTTTTACGAAACGCATCTGGCCACCCTATGCCCAACCCATGGCCTGCGAGGTTGTTTTAAGTGGACCGTGATGTAATAAGTTCGTAAGCAGACTTTTTGAATTTTTAGTATTTTTTTATAGGCTTAAGTATATTTGCCATCAAACCACACGAAAATTATACCTGTTGTTTCTGTTATGGGCCTACCACCCAAAAACTTGCATAAGTCATAACAAACGCTTTGAAAATATGTAAACTTTTTAGATTTGGTTTACATCTGTACAAGCTGGCAACACTGAATGGAACTATAGGACTCATTATCACCTCATGTTATCTTATAAAACTTATCAAAATCAAGGGATTTGTTATGTCACAATAGCTTATTGTTATGTCACAAAAATGTTTGTGACCCGCAACATTAAAAAGGTTGGGCAGGCCTGCTCTAAACCTAAAACCCTAAACTTAAAACTGTAGACCTGAAACTAAAGGAAAAACTCTAACTAAAGTTAAAGCTTGAAAGCTGAAAGTGTATGCCCGTTTACAATGAAGATGAGCAAGGAATTGCTAGGTGTAATCATTCTGTTTGTTTTGATCAAGTAATTGTGCAAACAGCTTGTTACAGCAAATCCTGGAAGTAATTAAACAAAAGAAGATTGCCCCTAACAACTCCTGGGTCATCCTTGTCAGTGTAGATACTAAATTCATAAATTTGACATTGCAAGGCAAGCACCATAAGAATAGAATACCAGAAACTTGAGTGTTGTGTAGTGCAGACATGACTTCCACGATCATCACTCTACTATTGTATGTTCAACCTACAAAAATATAAAGAAAGTCAGAACATGCTTTCTGTTTGTGGTGACAAAACCTTACCGTGTGGTGAATCATGAGGGTGCCGGCTACTTAGCAGTCAACCTTGCATAGCGGTCGCCAGCTAACTAGACACTTCCTATAAATAAACCAATGTCTATGCATGTTTTCAATCTGTTTCAAACCAAACTATATATATATGTTTTGTTCATGTTTCGAGCTGTGTATTTCAGTGGGGCTACAACAAACCATGGCGCAATCATCTCTTATGAATATTTTCGCTGGTAATGCTTCTTTGTACAGTTGTTGTATGTTCTAGCTCAGTTGTTTTTGTTTGGTTGTATAAAGTCATATTTTCTGAAAAACGAAGTCATATTATCAAGTTTTTTAGGTCGTAGAAATGGCCCTAGTTATTACCATTCCAAATTCATGTCATGCATGAGTGATTTTGATGACTACCACTTTCTTTATCCTAGAATTAGGGTAAGTGCATGGATTTTTTAAAATTTTTCTTCACAAGTGAAGACAAGATACTTGAGACAACCTTTTCAAGTTTTCACAACAATTAAATGCTTACACAGTGAGAATGATTTACGTAGTTTTTGAAGTTAGTTGATGACTTTCTTGCTAACCATACACTTATTTGATCATAAAAAGTAGTAATTTTGTATGGTCCATAACTTTGCGAGACTTTACCCAATTTCAAAAAAATTGTTTGTTGGAATCAGCACGAAAAGTTCTATCTGCTTAATACATTTGAGGAAAATCTGAGATGCATGGTGGGTTGACTTTTCCATTTTTTGTGGTTCATTTGACATGGAATGACCCCCAGAAAACTTTTGCCATTGATGCCACTTCCTAGCATAAACTGCACAATGAATCATTTCAGTCTTTTTTGCATTTCATTTATGGCTGTGTTACAGGTAGTAGCTTGTCCAATGTATATTTATATTTAATTCAATGAGCAAGAGTTCCTTTTTATGCCACTCATTGTTTGGTGGGTAAAGGCTTGCTGGATAGAAGAAGCAAAAGCTTGTAAATAAAAAGGCTTTGTGATAGTGACCATTTTGAAGGGATTGGCTTTGACATTTACTCTCAAGATGTCTACAATTCAGCAAGCATTGTGTGCAGTAGATGTTGGAATGGTTGCTACAACTTCAGTATATCAACAAGAGGTATGTAGCTTGTAGGCATTTCTTGTTCTGGGTTGTTAGAGTCTGGAGAGATATGGAAAAAAAATTGGTCAGTTTTCAGCCTGGAAAGGTATGGATAAAATTTTATTTGGTCTGTTAGTATGGAAAAAAGAATTTTCCAGACTTGATCTTTTCGGATAATATTTTATTCTAATACCTTCATAATTTTTATTTGATAGTGTTAACTATTATATTTATAGGGCCTATATTTGAAGTGGGTATATATGTCATTCAGGTAAGTTAAATCTGGAAAAAAAGGAAATGTATATTCAAAATTGCATAGGAACATTGCTTGTTGTTTTAAGCTTTCAATCACTGTTTTAGAATTTTGCTATATTTGGTGACACCATCATGCATTTGGTTAGACATACTTTTATCCATGGAACTCACCTCATTACGGTCTGTGGGTAATTGTGTTATTTCTTCACGATTTATATGTATAAGCATTGTTTTCTGCCCTTGCTACTCGTTTTTGCAATGAAATACGTTCTAAATGCATTGCTCTCTGCCTCACAACCCTCATTGTTGATTGCTTCCTTTACCTATGTGCTTGCTTCACCTGCTCGTCCGTACATGCCCCAACTCTTCACCCAATGCTTGCCGTCCGTCATTTGTGTTACGTTGATGTCTATTGTGTGTACTACAAAACAAGTGTTTTATATACTTTTTTATGTGCATTATTCTCCGCGGCTTTGCGCGAGCATAACTCTGGCTCTGAAAGCGATAGAGAGCTGTTCAAAGGCTCAAAAGACGTGGTAAGTCTTCTTGTCGTACTCGTAAAAAAAACTTTTGGTTGGGTGATGTGGATTTTTTTGTGAGTGATGTCGTAAGTGGAAGACATTTAGGCCACCTTGGCCCACTTCACCTGGCCCTGGGCCCAAACTGTTAGATGGTAGTATGTAGCTGAAGTTTTTATTGGAAACTAGAGTATAATCTGAGTCTTTTGATACTTTGGATGACCTGCTGGGGTTTCGGTTCAAAAGTTATGATCTAAAATAATAAAAATATTTGATTAATTAGTAAATTAGATAATCAATTTGTTTATTTTAGATCATAACTTTTGGACCAGAAATGCTAGAAAGTCGATCATCAGAAGCTCAAAAGACTTGGACTCGAGCTTAGTTTCCTATGAAAACTTAGTGAAATACTTTGGCCTAGCGGTTGGGCCCTAGGCCAGGTAGCATGAGCCAAAATGGCCCAAAAACTCCTTCACTTATGACATCACTCACAAAAATCCTGCAACTCCCAACCAAAAAATTTGTTTTCGAGTGCAGACTAGAAGACTTGCCGAATCTTTTGAGGATTTGAACAGCTCTCTAGCGCAACCGGCGGAGGAGCTATGGCGTTGGTAAGGCAACCAAAAACTACTGGTTTTAAGCTGATTTCTAGGAAGGTGTTAAAATGCTTCTGGTATTGTGTTACTATGTTTTGTCACTTTTTGTAATTGCATTGGTACTCACTTTCCTCACCCATGCACATACCTCACCTCTTCATCTGTATATTTCTCACTTCATTTCTTGCATGTGTTTAATTTTCTTCTTTTTGTGATGTGTTGGTTGTTTGTATATTTTACCATATACCAATCTATTCTAAGCAGGTTATAATGTCAATTTTGTGATGTCATGAATTTTGCATGCCTGTAAAATTTTGAAACTTGGCACCCATGTTGTGTATCCTTCAGCTAAGGTTCAGTTATCTCATGGCATATATTTTGAGGCATTTGTAACACTCTTATCCATGGAGGCCTGAAGAGAAATGCATTTAGCATTTGGTGCATTCTCTCTTGTCTCATGTGTATGGGGCAGTGATGGAGTCTTGAGCTCATCTCGAGACCCATTTTTGTGAGTCCCGAATGTCTCAGGCCTCATTCCATTCTTGAAGGCTGCAGGTCTTGGTTGTAAGTAGTAATGTCGTTGTAACTAGCCACAGTTCGTGTTTCTTTACTTGTTTTCAAGTGCCAACATTTCGCCTGTAAGATTTGTCTTACATTTACAGGACTGATGATGCGTTGCAAAACACAAAACTAGTTCCCTGTCAATAAACTGTTACTGATTTACTTGCTGCCATCTTTATGGTCTTTAACTATGATAAACCATAGGAATATTTGTAAAGCCACAACAGTGACCCACACCAAGCGAATCGATCACAATTTATTGCGTAAGGAAACTAGTTTCGTGTGTTACACATCTTCAGTCCTGCGCAAAAGTCGACATATGAAACAAAAAGAAAAAATTACGTACTGTTGCTGCAATCAAAACTCAAGATTACAAAATTTGAAGATTACAAAATACAAAACCATAGGAAGTTTCATGTTGTGACTTATTGAGGTACAGTAGTTATGTCACGACTGCTGTTCAGCAGCCAGGTTGACCTTTCTAGCAATACCTCTGTGTTGTTTGAAGATAAGTATGTCATGAGGTCTTGTATGCAGCATGCGATTAAACACATGCTTTTTATTTTTCATATACTGCAAGCTCGCATTCTTTATTCCACCATGAAATGCTAATTTTGTGAGAATTTTTAGATTGCGGTATAGGCACCTCAGCGGCCTTGCACATGCAATCTTCAAATGTAGTGTACATCTCACCGACCGACAGATAATTTAACCTATCCGAAAATTTACTTTCACAAAGAAGACGGGAAGTTGCTCACTGTTTGCCTTAAAAAGGAACGACCAGGAAATTGTCCAAAGCAGGTTGCACATAATTTATTTGTATACTTATTATGGAATGGTCACTGCCCAGAAATTCGTTTGTCGTTTCGTTGGAGCAATTACAAGCAATGGAACGGGAAGCGATGGCGAGATCTAAAATGCCCCACATGTTTGACTGGGTAAAAGAAAAGTGGGTGGGGGTGGTAGTATTCAAGATGACGAGATCATTGTTTTCTATAAAGGAGAACAATAATCTTCCGGCAGCGTTTGAAGTGGGACTACCCCACAGGCCGTGATGGCTATTAAAATCACCACATACGATGAATTTCCTATATCCTGTCAACTAGTTAAAAGAATGTTGATCCGGTTGAGTGCCTGGTGGGTTGTAGATGTTGAAAAGATACAGGTCGTTTAATTTTATACCCATGGCCATGGCTTCCAAAGCTGTGGGACTTGCAGTGGTAACTTCAGGCGATTGAGGCTATTGAGTTCTTTAACAACTATACATAACCCTCCACATTTACCTAGGTGAGGAGGTCTGTCTTTGCGTTATATGGTGTAACATGGAAAAGAAGGCTGATATTTCAGGGTAAGATGGGTTTCTTGCAGGCAAATAACATCTGGTAGAGTGTGGAATTTAGACAGAAATTGCTTTAACTCTGGAAGTTTCCTCAAGATTGATCGACAATTGCATTGTAAAACTTTATGAGAAACAGCCATTTATGAGAAAAGGGCTTTCAACTGATGGGCCTCAACAGGCAACCGCATTCGACCACCGGCTGCGTTGGTGATGATTTTAAACAGATTGATAGGTTCATTTTTCTCTTTAGCAGAGATAGTTTGATTGATAACGTCTGCTAAGAATGCCAGGAATAACACGGGATTGCCTAACATAAGGCCGCTTGGACAGTTTTCATCGCCCGTGTGATGTGCAGACAAAGTGGTATTAGTTGTGGTATGGTCATAGCTTATGTGAATTGACTTATTTTTTTTCAGTCATTCAAAAAAGTTCAGTCCATGACTGAAAATCACTCAGACAGCAATACTACATGTGATTGAAGAGACTTAAATTTGCTATCACCTTTATTACGACAAGATAATATGGTATTTTGGTCCTTTCTGTCTGGTATCCTCAATTGTTTTCATGGAAGGCATAATCATATGAAGTACAATAGAATGAACTGCAAAATGCATGTTTGTAGTGAAGCATAAATACATTCATGGAGCAGTGTAGTAGGCAATTTGAAAAGATTGTCATGTGTTCATCATTGAAAGATGGTCAAGTGCTGATTGGCATCCAGACACTGGCAAAGGGAACAGACATAAATGTTAGAAGTTCTCAGTTATGTAGAGCATGTGTTGAGGCATGAAATGAGACTCTACTGATGATGGAAACATCTGTCTGCAACATGTCCAATTTGGCATAAATGTGGAAGATATTGAAAAACTAGTGTGAGAACTGATATTTGTATTGTTTCTATATTATGCTTATTTTTTGTTATTTTTCAGAAGAACTCAATTTTAGCTCCAGAAAAGTATGAAGGATATCTGCTAAAGAAAAAGAAGTGGCCGATGAAAGGGTGGCATAAGGTTGGTTTCATTGGACAAAAGTCAGTATTTCTATCTATAATAAGACATGTAAAAAATGGGATATTAGGTAACAAGGAGAAATGTTACAAAATTATTAGATCCCAGAATGATAAACCATTTCTTTCACATGGAAAGATTCTTGCTGTAATGGTTTGGTCATGTGAGAAGATTTTCTAAAAAGCGATTGAAAGGCCATATTCTGATAGCTACATACGATAAATGACCCTAAGGTCTACTGAGAATCATGTGGCATAATTGCATCCTAAGCTTGGTCATGTCTTGGTGTGTACAAGATATAGCCAGCAAAACTGGTTCAACTTGCTAAAATGGTGTTTTGGTACCTCCTGGTAGGGATGGGCATTTCAGAATAGTTTACTACTCCAGAATTATTTCAGAATAGCTAAACCGAACCCAGAACACTTAATCCTATACTATTTTTTTCCTACAATGTGTTGCACCTGAGAATTACTAAAAAAGGGTCATCTACTCAAAAACACAGTCTTGGAGTTGTTTATTTTCTCTGACCTTGCTTTAGCCTTTCAACATTTCACTCGTTGGCATTGCTTACAGATGTGAGGACTGACGATGCATAGTGTTACATGAAATCGATTTCTTATTAAAAATTTGTGATTTCTTCCTTGCTTGTTTCACCTGTGGAGTGGAGTTACTTGAATACAGATATGCGTAAGTTTGAATCATTGCTAAAAGATGAAAGCTGAGGCCAGTCAGCTGATACCTCGAAAGCCTATAGAAAACCTTGAGCTTTCAATTGTACTCAAAAACACAATGCACTGGCACTGGTAATCATTAATTTGTCACTTAATCATACAAGCAATCATTTTCACAACATTGAACCACAATTTTTGATGCAGTGGCATATCTTGCCAGGCAAAAGTGGTTCTGTCAATGAAGGGCAGCTTTTGGTAGTAATACTTGACAGAATAAAACCAGATTTACTAGGCTAAAGGTGTCCTTAAGACCCAATCAAACGTGGCTAGTAGCCTAGTGAAACTACTTGGCGAAGTTGCCGGTGTATCACATTGGCAAAATTGCACCAATGTATATCAGCAACATTTGCTCATGAAAACCTTCTAATTTCCTCATATGCTATTGTTCTGCACTGAGTGTTCAGAAACCCAATTGCTACTTCGTTTGTCATTGGTTAATGCAAATTCACTGTCCTGTGCCTTATGGTGTGCAGCCCTCAGACTACATTGAGTGGTCCATATTATTCAGACGGCTGCGCAATTCTCTAGATCAGCTATGTCCAACTCGTGGGCCGCATGCGGCCTAGTCGAGGGATTTTTGCAGCCAAGTTTTGGTTTTCGCTGTGGTAAAAGTATCCTAGATGTTGACAACCTATCCTTGTTTTGATAATCTTGAATTTGATATTTTTGATTTAGGTGGTCCTCAGTGCCAGTTTATCACATCTGTTACTATTGAAGTTAGGATTTAAACACTTTTTGTATATTTGTTTAAACTAAATTTAGTTTGCTAAGATCAATGTAAGCCATTCAGTGTGCTGCCCTCAAAAATATGTCATTCAGTGTGGGGCCCTGGCCAAGACAGTGGCATAGTTTTTGGCTCAGTAAGCCATTTTGGTTGGACATAGCTGGTCTAGGTAAACGGTTCGATGAAGTAACATTCGCTCACAGGTTTTTGCGCAGTAAGCAAATGACTGTCTGTGAACAAACCAGGGTATGTGCTGTTGTGGTTTACTGTTTTGGTGACCCAGGTTTGTATAGAAATTAATGTTGTATGGTTCTTCATTGCAGTGTAGTAACATCTTTCAACAGTGGTTTGAGTAATGCAAAATGTCAGTATCGGTTATTGGCAATGAAAAATGAAAAATATTGGTATCAGCCCAAAACAGCTTTATTAATGGAGCTTTACTCGTAACACTCAAGAAAAAAGTTATCACTGGTCACAGCGTTTGTTACATCACAATCACTTTTTGTTCTTGCGAATGTGGTGCTGTAAAGATACATAGTAGCTTGTCAAACATTCAGCAAACGTCTGCCATACAGCAAAAAACTTTATCCATACATCTTACATGCATGGAATTGTGCAGCTGGTTGTGCAGCAGCAGAGCACTATCTGTACAGAGTGTTAAGAATATACTTGCATAATCACTGCAGAGAATGCTTGAGTAAAATTGCTCTGATCTTGCAACATAATGCAAAAATGGATTACAAGAAAGAAGTATAAGACTTCTTGCACAGCAAATAACATTGTCAACTGTTTATTCCAATAAAGCTGTTTTTGACATACAATGCTTCACTGGTATTTTGTTGTGACTGGCTGTGCACAACCGACAGCTTTGATAGTGTCTAGCACTGGCCAAGTAGCAGATTACGAAACACGTGTGTTTGATGCACATATCAAAGTAGCTTGTTTTAGGTTATGGTGTAAGCACGTTTTTGTGAGCTGCAAAATGTCAGTGTATAGACAATGCAACAATTACAGGCCCTAGCTTTTCAGCGGGCATTTTGAGGGATCGCCTGCCTGGTTCTGCTCCCATCTCCTTGCAATGATTCAAGCTTGTACTTATCATTCAGCAATGTTTGTAACGCCACATCAGTGACCCACACCAAGCGAATCTATCGCAATTTTTTGCGTAAGGAAACTAGTTTCGTGTGTTACACATCTTCAGTCCTTATTCAAATAATTCTATTATTCTTTAGAATAATATAATAATATTATTCTATTATTCTTTAGAAAAAAAATAGAATTATTTGAATAATAATATTATTCTAAAGAATAATAGAATTATTTGAATAAGGACTGAAAGATGTGTAACACACGAAACTAGTTTCCTTACGCAAAAAATTGCGATAGATTCGCTTGGTGTGGGTCACTGATGTGGCGTTACAAACATTGCTGTATACACAATGGTGCTAAGTTTTCATGTGCCCACGTGGTTAAAGAGATAAACGCAAGTGGTGGGCTGAAAAAATATCTGTACATTTGCAATAGTGCTAACTTTCTGCGCAGTGCAAGAGAAAAATGCATGTGAATGGACTGAAAAATGTCTGTGCATGCACACTAGTGCCCTGTTCCCACACAGTGCAAGCGAATTACACACATGAATGAATGAAAAAATCTCTGTGTATGCGCAGTGTTGCTCTGTTTCCACATAGTGCAAGAGAAAAATGCACATGAATGGACTGAAAAAATGTCTGTTCATGCACATTAACTTTCAATGTGGTGGAAGCAAGCATACTGCTGACATTGTGGAAGATCTAAACCGAATCCTATTACCTGATTTAAATTAGCATTTTGGATTCAGATAGTTTAGGATCCAAATCCTGGATTCAGTATTCCTTAATGACATCCCCACTTCCTGGAGCAGCTGTTCCTGTAACCCACCATCCCAAGACAAAATAGATGGAAAATAAATGGAATATAAGAAATTTGTTTTAGTAATTGCAGTTATGCCCTTCTCTTATTTTGACATGTGTGTGTGTAATCCATTCTTGGATCCAAAGTGATATCATGTAAGTTTAAGGTATTAGAACAGCTGTATCCAACCTGTGGCCTGTGAAGGTTTTGTGTGGCCCAGTAAGCTTATCATTATTGTGTATGTACAATATGAGGACAGCTTCTCTTTTTTTATAATCTCAAATTTGACACTTTCAATACAGTGGTCTTTAGTGCCTGTTGAGCATGTACTAAACATTGGTAGATTTCTATGTGTCCGCTGACACCTTGGTGGAAAACTGATTTCTACTCATGTGTTCGTCTCCACTAAACTGATTTCTAACTATACCCTTATTGTTCCATTAACACTTTGGCATCCGCTAGGATTCGGGGATTTTTGGAAAAAAAAACACCTAAATGCATGTGGCTTTGCGTGGGAATTTCTCTGGTCTGGTATGCTCTACAGACCCGGTAAAAGTCTCAAAAGATGCGGTAAGTCTTCTAGTCTGCACTCGAAAAAAATATTTTGCTTGGGGGATGCGGTTTTTTTGTGAGTGACGTCATAAGTGGAGGTCTTTTAGGCCACCTTGGCCCACTTTGCCTGGCCCTGGGCGCCAACCGTTAGGTGGTAGTATTTTGCTGAAATTTTTACTGGAAACTAGGCTACAATCCGAGTCTTTTGATACTTTGGATGACCTGGTGGGGTTTCGGGTTCGAAAGTTGTGATGTAAGTTAGTAAAAATATTTGACTAATTAGCTAATTAGATAATTAATTAATTTGTTTATTTTAGATCATAACTTTTGACCCAGAAACGCTAGAATGTCGATAAAAGGCTCAAAAGACTCGGACTCGAGCCTAGTTTCCAATGAAAACTTCAGCAAAACATTTTGGCCTAGCGGTTGGGCCCTAGGCCAATCAACATGACCCGAAAACTACTTAACTTATGATGTCAGTCACAAAAAATCCGCACACCGCAACCAATAAATTTTTTTTCGAGGGCAGTCTACTAGACTGGCCGATCCATTTGAGACCTTGAACAGCTCTCTAGCGCAATCGGCAGAGGAGCTATGGCGTTGGTAAGGCAACCGAAAACTGTTGTTTTTAAGGCCGAAATTGATGTACGAATACATCGTAGACCGGCTCTCAAAGTGTTGACACTAACTTTGCCTATGGCATCACATTTTATGAGTGATTAAAAGTACCACAGTCATTATCATTGCATTTATTATATTCAAATGCTGTCAGTAGCTTCAAACTAACTTTTAGTTTGCTAAAGTGAAAGTAAGTCATTCAATGTGCAGTCATCATGAAGATAGTGACACAATTTTTGGCCCAGTAAGCATTTCAGTTGGACACTGTTTTTTTTCACTGAGACATTTTGCTCATTTTTTCCTGAGAAATTTTGTCACCAAAACATTTCAGTCATTTGTCTCACAGTTGTATAAAAACTTGATATAACAGTGTTTTTTGGCCTATATTTTTAAACATTCTGACCAAAATGACTTAAATTTTTTCGGTCATTTCAAAATCTTTTTGGACCGGAAAATGACCGAAAAAAGAAACCCAGGTTGGACATAATTAAACCATCTGCATATCTCCAAATGTGTAGCAAGTACACTGGGGTTTCCATACGCCAGGCCTGCACAACTCAAAAGCTTGAAGGGCCAAATTGATCAACGTAAATTTTCCACGGGCCGCAAAGGTCCATTTTGTTGTACAGTAATCAGGAAAAAATTCTGGAACAACAATTATACTCGAAGCCGGCTTTTGCAACGTTTTCTGCAATTGAGAAAGCTCTCATGTGCCACAAGAAAAGTTCTCGCGGGCTGCATCGTATGTTGTGCAGGCTTGCCATACACACACGTGGTTTTCAGGAAAGGTTGTTGAGTGTTTTTTGAAAGGCTGTTTCATGTGCTACATAGTGTTTTTTACTGACAAGCCAACAGATTTATTTTGGAACAGATGGTATTCAGTGACAGAAAAAAATGCAAGGTGATATGGAAAACAGCTTTTTCAAAATTACTTAACTATCAATCCTCATTGCTACCTGTGTGTACTACCTCACAGTGTACTTGCTGCACATTTGGGAATACAAATGGATGCATTGTATAAACCTTCTACTCTGAGAGACTTGAACCAAACACAGACAACAAACTTGTCAAAGGGTGGTTATGAGAAATTGGAACTTCACTTCAACAGAAAAGGAACACGAGTTGTTTGCAGAACCAACTTTTCATAGGGTCATACCATGGAGTAAGGTACTTAGATTATATAACAGGGGTGGCCAAACAAGCTCTGTGTATGAGCTGCATATCGTAAAACCCAAGTTACAAGGACCTGCAGCATAAAAATCTAAAAACATGAATTTATTTCCAATCTACCCATCTTTGACATTATAATTCTATTTGGAAGGACTTGCAGAAGTAATACTATATGGCACACAAGCTACCACAGTAGATTTCACAATACTTCTATACTTTGCAATAGAAATATAATTGTATTGTATTGAGTAACGTCTTTCACTCCCACACGCAAAACGCTAGACTTTCAACATGCATCGCAGTAAAGAGAAATGAAAAAACACATATACATGAAAGAAAATGAGGACGTATACATTGCGGTAGTATAGAGTATACGCTTGATGGCGCTAATGCATTTTGTTGAAATACACGC
>Ga0210059_1011932_pt1 | contig 13220 bp, 9 predicted proteins | sample Ectturendosymbi2_FD_188042 | JGI IMG/M metagenome (GOLD analysis project Ga0210059, IMG submission 188042) | Ecteinascidia turbinata endosymbiont from Florida, USA - Sample 2 (SPAdes) (version 2) | ecosystem: Host-associated > Tunicates > Ascidians > Unclassified | place: Key West, Florida...
TGTTCTTCGTCTGAGAATCGATCTAAACTTACTGAATATTTCCTGAAGATAGAGATGAAAAACTCGAAAATCATTTTGATCGATTTTTCACATTTAGTCCCGCAACGGACATCACAATGGCTGCCTTGATTTTGTTCCGTGCTCAGCGGGACGAGCCGCCTGTTCAAACAAACAACGTAATTCCCTGATCTGCTGAAGTTGCTTCACCTACCGTTTAAAATAGCTGTGTCCTTCATTCCCAGTGCTTTGGCCTGTGGCTCGATCGTGTCAACGTGAAGTTGCATCATCTTGTCGCACAGCTTGTCAACATCAAGTACCACACCCGTGAAATAGCTCAGGGATAAAAGCTCTTTATCTTGTTTCTGCGTCGACTCCGGTTTGTTCGCGACCTGCGAACAAATGCCGCTGGGTGGCGCTGAGTGCAGCACAGAACAAATTTCTGTTTGTCGTCGTTTTGTGAAAAGGTGGGGAGGGGATGAACAGTCAACGTAACTGAGAAATGGAAAGAAATCCACAGGATTTTCGTGGATAAAAATTCGTGATGGGTAATTTTTGAAAGACCTTTACAGAGAAAACTCATAGCAATAAAGTTCAACATCAAACTTTTCGGAACTTGCCACCCCGCACACCGTTGAAAAGAATAAAGTTTGTTCAGAACCAACACGAACTCTTTCAAACCTGTGCAGATGCGCTGACAATATCGGAGGACAACGCATTTTGGAATATTGCAATTAACTCTGGAATTCAAATCAAAAGCAATCAACTGCTTCATGAGACAATAAAGATCCACCGAAAGTAAACCTTTAAAGATTCTATTTCAAAGTAGGTAGCGATTCTAACACTTCCTGCACTGAAGGTTGAATACCCAAAACGAATGACATTTCTTATAGTTTACCTGCAAACAGACACCTTACCCCGGAATGAGCTCGGCCCCAAAACTAACTTGATCAGGTGGAAAAATGGAAAAAGTTAAATAAAACGGAAGCACTGCAGGTAAATTTAAACGTAAGAAACACTGAAAGACCTGCAGGAGCATTTCTCTCCACAAAACACCTCACATGTTCGCTGTGCAATGATCCAATCCAGGCGCGGTACCGGGACAACAGCTGGAGGGTCAGTTTCCAGAAGCGATGGATGAGAGCTGACAAGAAGACGTCTTCCTTCCAACAGGTTTGTATGCTTTCCCACAATGCTGCACTGGCCGACAGTCTGACGAACATGGCAAACGACTGATGCGTTGTGAAGTTAAACACTCTGCTGGTGGTCTCGCCGTTTTTCTTACGCTACGCAACGTACTCGTAGCGTAACGTGAGGGAGTAAACACATTTGCAAGTTTACGTTTACTTTGAAATTTCGTTGCATTCAATGGAGTGATGGGTGGTGGGAAAGATTCGGTATATTTTCGAGCAATGTTTTCACGAACACGAACACCACCAGACAAAGTCGAAGGGCAAAAATTATTGCAAAAATTCTTGTATATGACAATCATTTAAGAACTACGCTTGTAACTGCTTTTAAAATGAAAAGGCTAACAGCAGAGGTGGCCACAGATCCGGATCCGGATCCGCTGACAGCAGAGGTGGCCACAGATCCAGATCCGAACCGGAATCGGACCCGGAGTCACTTTTTATTTCCGCTAGTCGCAGAAGTCTGCATGTTTTTTATAAACTTCACTGCCTAATTAAAAACATTGCTGAACTTCGGTTGCATCGACGGTTGCCGGAGTTTGTACAGGAGCCGGATTCTCAAATTTGAAAAAGTTTCGGATCCGGATTCAAAAATTTTGAAACAGGAGCGGAGTCGGATGATGTGATTTCCGGCCACATCTGCGAGCTGACAGTTGGTTCACCATCGGCCTCCGGTTCACAGTGGATCAAATCGTAAGAAGTTGATTAAAAACCTGGTGGTTTCGGCGATTGTAGTTTAACATTTTAATAATTGCAAACGTAACTTACTTGAATGAACTGTGAGGCGGTCCGCTTGAGGTGTGGTTGCTAAGCGACAACTCCAGTCTACGTCCAATCTCTTGGAACCTGCGTATTGGGGAAAAGTTCGCAACAAAAGCATTACTTCCAGATACAACATGCGTGCCGGTTGGGGAAAAATATCCTGGCTTTATTACGTAAGTTCAGCCATTTTTAGAGTATAAACGCAACTTCCTCACCTAATTTGAAAGTAAACAGGCAAGCTCCAGTGCGTCATCAAGCGCTGGAAGGGCTCGCTCTGTCTCAAACGCGTTATGCTTTCCTGTGACCCACACTGACGCTCGAAGTTGTCCACAAACTTCATGCAGATGACGTATCGCTGCAAAGCATGAGCGTTGTTTATGCTTGGAGGAGATGTTGAGGACTCGGGGGCTCATCCCAGTAAGATTAATTAGGAAATAAATAAGACGCCAAACAAAACGTTCACATAACAATCAGGAAAAGCTGTCACTGAACTGTAATGATGCTGAACAAGTCGACAGCCATTCTTTAAAAGTGAAGCGGAGATGTTGTTCAAGAACATTCAACTTCGTCAAAGGCAAAGCTGATTGTCACCAACCTTTACCCTTCATCGACGCTGCTTACTGACACCAGCACCACACAGTTTGCTTCGGCAGGTTTGGCCGCTAGTTTTGCTATGAAGCAGGGTAGGGAAGGTCAAAACTCAGAGCGTGGTTTGATGCTACCGTTAACACAACTTCGTATGACGTCCGCCGCTGACGTCATGTTCATTCCTGTCGTTCTGTGGATTACCTGATGAAAAAGGTCAGGGTCACCCGATGAGTAAAGGCCAGGAAGGTGCTCGCTCAACGAGGACACGATTTCGGGCCAGGACGAGTTTACGACGAAATCGTATCCTGGGATTCCCCGAAACTGTTCGCCAACCCTGCAAATGCCGGAAACATCGGGTTATGAAGTAATGGCGAAATATATGCTGAAAGCTCTTCACAGGTAATGCAAGTTGTGGTTCAAAATAGTTTTCGCAAAGCTGAGAAATTTCGTACGTTCAGCATTTCCTTCAATTTTTTTTCTTGAAACGTGGTTTTAAATGATAACAACGCAATCCATTTCACACGCCCAAGATATGCCAGTGTTGCAATCTCTCCGCTGGCGTTGCGCTGAATGCGCGGTTCACCACGAATGGAATGTGCGTGAAGAACAACACCCATATATACGTGGCGCGAACAAGCAATAATAGAGTGATCTCGTCGAGTGAACTCTATTGTTGCTTGCTGCCACGGTGCGAAGCTTTGCGCACATGCCGCTCGGATTTCCGATCGCAACACCAGATGTCTCAGGCACTATTAGTTAGTTAGATGTCACAGAAAACACTGCAGCAATTTCAAGCACCATGCGCGTGTGCATTGCAAGGTACTCACTTGTTCTTCCTTCCGGAAGTGATGTCACACAAGAGTCGGAGGTAGTTTGGAACCAAGTTTAGGATTTTGTTAAACATCTGTTTCAAACTCGCTACAGCGACATCGCCATTTTGTTCATGCAATACCTGTAAAATTTTTTAAACGATGAGTTGAACTTTCACAACATTTTTCATCAAAAGCAAGACATATATTTTCGAAGCATCGCATTAAGACTTGGCTTCGAAATTCTTCACAAGTTAAGAGACAGACTCAAGATCTTCCCACACCATGAAATCGTATTTAACATCATGGTGCCAAACAAACTTCATAGGTTCTTGTGAATTCAGTGCGGGTCACGGCTGATTGTGACACAAACAATGCTAATCGTCCCAGACAGACAAGCCAATCTTAAACCTGAGTCCACGAAGATGTGTTGCTTGCGAGTTCGTGGACTCTTCACTACAAAAGATATTGGGGATAAAGTTTACCAAGAGGCGAAAACAGCGTTTCTGCAAGGACGTCTTTATTCGAGTCTTCAAACCACTCTATCCTACCTGTATGACCTGGATGCGCAGAGATCTGCGGTGGCAGGTAAATTATTCCGTTTGTTTCTGTCGGTTGAGGAACACTGATAAAGACGCACGAGTCAAGTTTTAAAATAGCGCCTCATGCTCGACATCTCATCAAAACATATCCAATGAGTCAAGAGCTAACTGAAGTTACGTGCAAAGCCTGGAATCCCAACAACGTTCGGGTGAATTAATGCGACAGCAATTTGGATGTATCATGAAATTGGGGAGCCGCCAAAGCATTACCGCTACCAGGACCTATCAGCGTCGCGGATCGATCCTTCAACCTCTCGACTGCGTAACAAACGCCAATCTTTGAACTGTCGCAGCAGAAACTTTGCCTCAGATAAAGCGAAAGCAACAGCAAAAGATACACGTAATACATAAAACGCGCGGCACCGATCGATTGATCTAATGTTTGGTTCCATGACGTAATAAGCATCAATGAAACAATCGCTTACCTCATCCATGAACGGTTTCGCGACGTGGGCTCGCACCAGGTTCTCAGCGTCGCGCGTTTTCCCGATCAGAGCGTATGAATTCAGGCACCTGTGGATGTGGGGGGTTGCTCCGCTGCCAATACCTTTCACCAGCTCCCCCTCCAAACTGCTTTGCAAGTAGCTCGTGATGTCAGCAATCCTCTGCATTGCGTCATCATCGTTTAGACTTATTGAGAATAACCAGAATTTTAAGCCCAACGATTCCCTTAAAGTTTGTGTTGGGCTTTTTGGGGAAGTCGCGACCATTTCATAAATCCCGCTTGATAATGGAAACGAAAGATGAAACGCCATAAGTAGTCAGTGAGAGGTAACCTTTAGCTTGGCTTTTACGTCATTGTTAATAAGATGGCATGACGTAGTAGTTTGTCGTGACGTAGTAGCTTATCGTGATCGGCTAAAATTTCGTTACGGTAAAAAGCAAACGAAAACCAATGAAACAGATATGCTTAGATCAAACATAGATGACACACGACAAGAGGTGAAGTGATTGCTTCTGCGCCCATTACACCAAAACATAAAACGACAGTCACGGCGTCATTTGCGCAACAGCGTTACGAAGCAATCTACGTTGGCATCGGACATTTTCAATTCTTCTTGCACGACGGCTACAAAGCTCATGATCGTCACACAGATTTCATGCTGACGAAAACCTCACCGGACGAATTTGCGTTAACACTGGCAGGCCTCGGCAGTAAGTCGTGTGGTGTTGAAGTTGATTAAATTCTCCAGCGATGCGTTCCAACGTCTGTTAGTGATACAATCAATCAGCAGACTGCCACGAATGAAGTTTCAGAGTTTGGTTTCTTTAATAATATTGCAAACAACTTTTCAGTTTTACTGCACCCAACATTATTGCAGTGTAATGTAAGTGACAAGTAACGGTGAAAAATGGATGCAACGACTGGAAGACAGGGCAATTTTTTCTAATGTCTGTATCTCAACGACGTTTAATAACTTCATCATTGCATCTGGGACACTTCCAGGTTAAGAAAAGTGGAAGACAAGTCACGTCGTATAGATTCCATAACGGAGGCAACAAAAACGAAAAGCTGTGAAAAACTGAACAGACAGTCAACGAAAAGCATGATGCTTGAAATTCGCTGCAAAGTTAATACCGCTGTACCTGGCCGACATTGGCTTCGTCTGATCGTTGAATGTGCTCGATTTTCTCAACACAGTGCATCAAGCCCTGCATGTGACCTAAAAGTTCTCGCTCCTCCTTCAATGCCTTGTGTTTCTCCAACGCCACTTCGAACTCTGATATCTCCTGGAGAACGACCTCTTGCACTTCCTGCACACAAATGAATGAAGGTGCTGCTTGAAACAAGTGTCTTTTGCTTTGATAGCAAAAGAAGAGGACTGAAGGGTGTTAAGAAAATGAACTGGATGAAAACCAGGCATTCCGTGACAATGATGATTAATGACGCAAAGAATACTTTCTCCATGACGTATGCTGTTTTATGAATGTTAAATGTTGAAAACAACCGGCAGTTCAGGTTTTACGGTGCATCAGCTTTCGGAAGGTCGGTGATGATGATGCAATGTAAAAACCTAAAAATTTAGCATTTCACACAGTTGGTGGCACTTCATACATGTAAAGAGAGTCATAAGAAAAACATAAAATTTTCTTTTATACGATTGAGTGCCATAAGATTTCAAAAAGCACTTAAAAACATCTGCCGCCGTTCGGTATCAGTTTCCATCACCTCGACTGTGCCGTGCTTTGAGGGAATGCTAGCAAAATTTCCAACTCACATATATACCTAAAAACGTGCTTACACTGGCAGTGAAACAAAAAATGAATGATGGGAAGTATTTATCATTGAAACAATCAGGGTAAGCAGGATTTATTTTTCACTGCTTCTTCAGTTTTTCTCATATTTTTCTGATGACTTGGGTCATGCTAAGCAATCAAACCTCTTAAAAATAAGAGAAAATTTCTCCAGGTGATTTCTCTCAGCATTGTTTTTTTATCTCAGAAAACATACAAGTTTTCTTTTAAATTCCTAGTATACTATTCCATGGGTACAGAAGGCTGCTGTGGAAGCGATTGTCTGCTTTAAGTTTCCCGATTGCAAGACGTTTGCAACTGGCAAGAAGTTGCATCGCGCAATCAAATGAGAAATGCAAAATGCTGCACAAGTTTCTTAAATTTCCTTTAATCTTAATTTGCACACAATTTGATTCAAACCTTGTTGGAATAAGCCCAACAAGCAAAGTTGTTGAAGACCTTCATCGTACAGAACACATTTGCACAAACCCAGAGGGAGCAAATTTGTCGGGAAATTTTCCCGAGAAAACTGAAAGTAAGCATCCCTCGTTTGCACACCTAGTATTTGTGCGTTTTCTGAAACCTGTACCATCTGATGGTTTCTCACATAATCAAAATCATGTTATCAGAATAGCTTCAGTATAAATTCTTGTTAGAAACAAGACAAGCGTTGTGAACTTAATCCTAACAGCTTTTCACAAAGCAGATGAGTATTGTTGCAACCTCTCGGTTGGTGTTGCGTTATTCACTATGAACGGGATGTGTGCGAAGAACAACACCCATACATATGTGACGTGAACAAGCAATAACAGAGTGATCATGGCATGTGATCTCTATTGTTGCTTGCTGCCACAGTGTGAAGCTTTGCATCGCAAACAGTATCATCACTACTTCAACCGAAGAAAATTTAGCTAAACATGATTGTTTTGGTTCGTATATATCAAGCACAAAGCAACCACTGCAGATTGCTTGTTAATTTTAACGCTGCAGCTGACAGCTGTAAAAATGGGCTTGTTGCCTAGATACTTTATTGCCCACAACAAATTGCTTGTTCACATACATTACTTCACAAACCCACTTACACAAACATCGCCCTTGATCTTTTGCAATGGTTCGCTCAGCTGATCAATTGCTTTTTCCATTCCTACCTGAGGAAAAACAGTTTGCAACTAATTTAAAAACTGCGCTAATCTGACCAAGACACACAAAGGAGTGGCTTATCATGGTTGCACTGAACTTAGAACACAAATGGAAATAAATGCAGCTTTGCTGCAGTTTACGTTCAGAGATAGATCTTTACTACGATGCTGAAAAACCCAGCCTTTGCAAGCTAACACAACCAGTGTTTTTTGTTTTGGTGTTTCTTTCTATGAAACAAAATCTGGAAAGAGTGCATTAATAACAAGCCCAATAGGTTGTTTAGTTTCTGCAAAATTGTTGAAAATTGTCTTCTTGGAAGAAGCTCACATTGCCTCTTTGGTGAAATAAACATACTTTGAAATGCATTTAAATCCACATCTTCATACACAAAAGTTTAAGGCGACAAGAATTTTACACATGAAAATAGGTTAATAATCATCTGTGTAACAAATGTTTTTTTTTTTATCATACACTGAAACGTTTTTGAAATGACCAAATAAATTAGGTCATTTCGGTCAGAATGTCTGAAAATATAGGCTAATCAACACTGTTATGGTGAGTTTTGATACAACTGCGAGACAAATGACTGAAATATCTCAGGAAAAAACTGACCGAAATGTCTCAGCGAAAAAAAAAACAGGAATGGTTCAAACCAAATTACAAGCCAAAAGCTAGATCTTCACTGCACATTTTCATAAAGTTTATTGAAATACCAAAAATGCTATCCACATGAAAAGATCTGTTTGAACTCCACAGAACTGTGTTTGTTATGGCATGACAAAATACTCACCAAATTACTTGACAGGTTAACGAAATCAGCATAATCTTTGTTAATCAACTCAATCATAGCATTTTTCAAGAGCTTGAAATAAATCTCCAAGTCCTGTCGCAATGTTTCCAGTTGAACACGCCGGCGACAGTCGGCAACAAACTGATCCACACTGAAATCATCCTGCAAGGTGTGTATACATTGGGATAAACTTATTTATTAGTCACTAGAAATACAGTGATCAGAGACTTCCAAGTGCATTTCAATGCATTCAGCAAGCAGGCTTTGTGAATGAGTCAAACAGTGCTATTTGCAGAATGAATGCCATTAAAACTCATCATTGAAGCCAACTGTTTTTATGGCAGTCAAATAATTTATAATATTTGACCATCCAATATCACACAATGCTGCGAAGTGCTCTAACTCCAAATGCAGTGAGCAGAACAACATTACATAGTTAAAAAGTTTAATAGTGCAGCCATCTAGTCTTCTGTGCTTAACCATTGTGGTCAGGTACTCCATATCTTTTTCAAATGTTGTCATGCATGTTGAGCTTTATCAATATGCTGAAAAACATGTTTGTTAAAAAAGAGTCTACCATACATTTTTTACAACTTACGTTGCTGGGCTAACGGTGTTTTACAATAATTAATAACTATTTAGCACCAAATTAAATCAGAATTAAAAGAATGTATCAACATGTCTTAGATTTGTGTTGTTACATGTTACTTCACTTAATTACAAACTTTAGTTTCAATTTTTGAAAAGTATTTCAATGGACTTAATCAGTGCTGGAACCCAAACAGTGATAAATTTGAATGTTGATCTAAGGAAGACACACATCACTCAGAAAAATGATGAAATTTACTAAGTTAGGTGAATGAAATTAGATGAATGTCAAGTAGTGGTAACTTTAACAGAATTCAGAAGCATACCAGAAAATATTTAAATTTAACTAGGAACATAAAGACAGCACACAGAAATAAGAAATTTTATGGACGAACTGACACAAGATTACCTTAAGTCATAACATGCTAAGTAGAAACCAAATATTTACCAAAAACTATTAAAACATGAAAACCAACTAAAAACACTCATCTTTCTGGTGACAAACAGCCCTTGCTACCAACCTTCATAAAAACATTCTTATCAAAGCATAATGTTGTGGATGGCACAGGAAGTAGCATAAGGTTTTGCTTTCCAACACTGCGTTTGGTCATCATGTATAAGAAACACAGGACTTTTCAACCAGAAGTCAATTTACACATTAGATGCTTAATCAGTTCTTCTGCAAAATAAAATGTTGTCAAATAATAATTTTAGGGATGAGAAAACCTTAAGCTTCTTCAGACAGTTATTTATGGTATGCAGTGAGACAGTTACAGTTTTAGGTTGACCTTTTACATTTACTGCGTTTCTACTAAGCCCAACTGCACTCTCCTTGTGCGTTACTGTCACTTAAACAGGTGGCGTATTAAGAAGGTTTCAAATACCAAGATCCACTGGCGTATCCATAGCCAATACCTTTGTATGGCTACAAGCAGAAGCAGGTAAAGTTACACATAGTTTAACAAGATATAGCTGAAAAGCGCAGGGAGCCAATTGCCATATGAATCTATCTTGGCCTACATTAGAACAAAGCTCAGATTTGTACTATTGAGGAGCATCCTTACTGCATTGGCTTTCAGGGCAAACGGAATGTGTTCTGTGATGTTCTCCTCCAAGATCTCACTCACGGGTAATTAACTTCTACAGTATTTAGTTCTAAGCCAATAATTCGTTAAGGCAAAATTGTGGAGAATTAAGTCAGTGTCAAGATCAAGACTCTAACACAACTCATGTGATATGTGGGATATACAGGGTTGCCGGATCTACATTTTTCCAAGGAGTCAAATCTAGTTCCGAAAAGAACCAAATTCTAAAGCAACTACAAGGGAAAGGAAAAGCCAAAAAAGGGCCAACCGTTTTTCCAAATTTATCAGCAGTTACAAAGTCATATGAACCCATACTTAACAATTTGTTAAATGGCAATATTCCTCAATCACAACTGTAGCTCAACAGCAAAAAAGTACATGATGAAAGATCATAAGGGCATTACTTAATTTCCATATGTCCTAGTCTGGAACAGGGTTGCCAGGTCCAAAAAGGGCACAAAAAATGCCAAACAACTTGTAAAAAAATGCCAAATCGCTTCAAAAAATGCCAAACAAGCTGGAACAGGTGAAATGCTATTGGTTTCATATTACCAAATGAGTAATTTGGCAAAAACACAGTGGTGCTTGTGAACAAGGCACAAATCGCAGCATATAAAGCAACAAACGAACGTTGGGCTTTAGAAAAACAAACAGAATTAAACTGGAGACACTCTCTTACTCATTTTTACCATTACTCTCACTCATTTTAAAGAGTTTTACCTTTTGATATGCAAGCTTTTATCCCTGAAGCCGGAGCTAGAACAAAATATGTTATCATTTACTTTTGCTTGAAAATGCTTAAAAAAAAATATCAGGCTACCTACTAATGCCGGAAACAACAAACCACAGTTCATGAAAATACACATGCACCATCATGCCATAATTTCCAATCACTTGATTCTTAAAACCAAGCATGAGACATGCCCGTAATTCCACAAAATATATACTACAAAAAGAAAATCTACCTAATCTGGCTGTTCTCGCACACACTTACTTACACACAATGTCAAAATCTGTTTCGTTCACATTGACGTAACTATTTTTAACCAGGGAAATCTGCTAAATTGAATTGATCATGGTTAAAACGTATACGAAAATCTACAAAATCTGGCAGTACTGTAAAGTAATGTGCTTATATCAAAATATTGCCAGTGGCTGCACTGATAGTGATATGCAATGCACATATGGCATACATATCACAGGGTATACCAATAATCTGCAAATAAAAACAAACACTATAGGCTACAATACTAGATCCTTTCTTAAACGAAACTTAAATGATAACACTATTGTTTGTACTCGTCACTATTCTTTGAACACTATAATCGCAATCTACTCTGTGATTGAGTGATCGAACTTTGCAGTGTCCGTTTGATCGATGGCGTGTCAAGCCACAATGCTTTCGCATTTTACCTAGACTAGTAGACCAATTTAGGAATTAGCGCCCTACTCCGCAGTAGTGCTGTAACAAGTGTTACGTGTTAGTTAAGAATGTGTCTGTAACCCCATGGTTCTGCCTTCAATGCAGTTGCAAAAACTGTCTGTAACCCTGTGATTCCGCCGGCTTCAATGCCTTGTACCAGGTTCTGTTTTGTCTTTTTATCAACCTGCGTTCAGCAGAATGTGTGTGTTCATACTATGAACTTCGTGTCTGGTCATAAACAAACAAATTAAATTGAATTAAACTAATTCTAGGGCGGGCAGGCCGGGCGGCAGAGATGAGCGGACTGTGAAATTTTTCAGTCCGAGTCCAGCCCTGATCCGATGAAATTGAATCCGATCCAGTCCTCATCTGCAAAATTTTTGGAAATGATCAGTCCGATCCAGTCCTGATCCGCCAATGCAAAATCATGTAGACCTATTTTTATTTTGTCTCATGAGGCAAAAAACTACTGGAGCTATTTTGCCTTTAGCCAAATACGATTAACTGAAGGGAAAATAGTCCAACAGTGTTTTTGCCTAATGAGGCAAAACAGTCACAGCGTTTTGGCATTTCCAAAATTTTACAAGCAAGTGTCTATTAGTCATCAGAGAGAAAAGCACTGCTGGAGTAATTTCGCCATTAGGAGAATCTGATTAGTGATTGCTTGGATTGGTCAAGTGACAAGGACATGTGACAGTTATGTTGTCTGTTATTCAGAACAGTTCCTTGACAGCACTGGTTAATTTATAACAGGAACATGTTCTATGCGCACCTGAGCTTACAATGAAGAAATTCAGACCCGCGCTTTGTCATTCGAATTTACACTCAGTTTTAACATCAAACAATTTTGTATTCACTCATGGTTTTATTAATATAACTTTAAGCACTGCGCTATTAATCTCAAATACGTAAAGACATATTTAATATGCACAGGGTTTTTAACACGAGTTCAATTCTTTCATGGAGGAAGAGAGTAAACCATACTGCCAGAATTTTTATGGGTCTCAGTCTAACAGAATATCTGTAGACTGTACAACAAGTTTCCAGTGGGAAACTTCTTCTCAGCCAGTGGGCTAAGGTGAAGGTTAGGCAGTGGCCTGAATCTTGCAGTGGCTAGACTTGTTACTACTCAGGCAGTGGCCCGAGGAAGAACTGACTGAAGCTGTATCTCGTGCCTGGCTTTATGCCCTTCGCCACCTGACGTCACTGTCGAAACTTCCAGCGGGTCTCGAATTCTCATTGGTCAATAAATCGGACACTGCATGACGTCAAATCTCTACGTTTCGTCGGCGCCCGTAATTAAGTAACTGGAATTTTACGTCGCGCATGGCTTTGTGGCGACTCTAGTGGTCTTATTCAACGTTTCACCGTGGTTCGACACTACTTCGCCGAAGTTCAAAATTGTTCTGCAATGCTTTTCGTTTTTATCTGTTTAAATCGGGAAACTTACTTATAAATCGGTATTGAATGTTAATGTAAATAGTTTCTATAATATTTTGGGTTACTCTCTTCCTAAGTATGACTTACAATTAATATGCGGAGTACAAATGCACAATGGTTTGAATAAATACACATTACAATGTCCTTGTAGACTCAATGTTTTTAGTCGTTGTGCTGTTCCAGCTTCATTCTTTTGGAATTAAGTCCATTGCTTGGTATGACTTTGGTGTTCCAATATTCTTCTCAGTCGTTGCTATTCAAAGAGACCATCAACAAGCTTCTAGGTCGTTTTCTTGACTTGCTTTTGAAGTAGTTGAAGTCTTTAGTTGTATTCCAGAATCATAAGACGGTGCATGTTGAGGATGCAGCACGAACTCAGCAGACGATACACTTGGATTAACGTAAGGTCCTTGTTACACGACCTAAGATCCTAAACCCAAAACCAAAGCCTAAACGCAAAACTTACACCCAAAACCTAAACTCAAAACCTAAACCCAAAACCTAAACCCAAAACCTAAACCCAAAACCTAAACCCAAAACCTAAACCCAAAACCTAAACCCAAAACCTAAA
>Ga0210059_1011933_pt1 | contig 13220 bp, 9 predicted proteins | sample Ectturendosymbi2_FD_188042 | JGI IMG/M metagenome (GOLD analysis project Ga0210059, IMG submission 188042) | Ecteinascidia turbinata endosymbiont from Florida, USA - Sample 2 (SPAdes) (version 2) | ecosystem: Host-associated > Tunicates > Ascidians > Unclassified | place: Key West, Florida...
TGCGTTTTGCTTTGATACATCCCCATGGTTATTCAATGATGTTTAAGTGAAGTGATCTTGGTCGGTTGCCTGAATATTTGCTTATCGGATTAAAACGTGACATGCTCTGCCACGCCTCAGCCGACAATCAGTGACAGGTTAGACTAGAGCATGAAGTGACCGGTTTAGACAAAACCTCAGAGTAACAAGTTAACTTAGAATATGAAATTAAAAATTGATAAAATTAACGTGAAAATGAAAAAAATGTTACCATAACGCGAAAAATATGAAAATAATTAAAAAATATTGCAAATATAGCTCGAGGGGCAGGGAGGTTGGTTGGGGTAGGGGAAGACCCCAGACTCGCTACTTGAACCTGAACCGAACCCGAACACACCCAAAACCCGTACAATCTAGATCGAAAACCCCCGCTGTTACTAATAGCTGTTTAACAAAATCTGGTTCACCGGCAAAATTCCTCCATCCTGGCTGCACTCCATTGTTGTCCCTGTTCCAAAGCCAAACAAACCTGTGCACTTACCGTCTTCCTACCGCCCAATATCGCTGACCAGCAATGTTTGTAAGCTTTTCGAAAAAACGATTGTGAGTCGCCTCAACTGGTTTTTAGAGTATCATAATGTGCTTCATATCTCGCAGTCCGGCTTCGGACAGCGCCGAAAAACGACGGATCATCTCCGTCTCCATGACGCAATCCGCAAGTCCATGGCGAACAAACACGACGTTTTGTCTATCTTTATTGACATAGAAAAGGCCTACGACAGGGTGAACAAAGAGGTTCGTCTATCCAAGCTGCTTAGCTATGACATTTCAGGTCGAATGTTTCACTTCATCCGCTCATTTCTTTCCAATCGAAGCTTCCAAGTCCGCATTGGCTCTACTTTATCCATGACTAAACGCCTGGAAAACGGCCCTCCGCTAGGCAGCGTCCTTAGCCCCATACTTTTTTCTTTGATGATAAACAATCTTCCAAAGCGAATCACCTCTCATGCTGCCCTGTACGGGGATGAGTTTTGCTTCTGGGAATGTGGCTCTGATATAACCCTCTTAAACCAGCTGTGTCAACGTTCTTTCACAAAAGTGTGCAAATTGTGTGAAGACTGTAGTTTCAAACTGTCTGGCACCAAATCTGCTGCTGTCCTGTTTACAAGGAAACACAATCCAGAACCTATTTCCTTGCGTCTGCAGGACGGTACTCGCCTTCCACTATAAAATGAATACAATACTTGGGGTTAACGTTTCAACGAAACGGTTCTTACTCGACGCATATACAGAAGGTTGTGGCGAAATGCCGGGCTCGGCTCAGTGTTATTAGGATGTTGAAAAGTACGTCCTAGGGTGCAGGTAAACGTCCATTACTTACTGTCTATAGGTCGCAGGTTAGATCTGTAATAGAGTATGGCATGGAGGCCTATTTTTTCGCGTCTCCCAGTCTATTAAATCCATTACAAAAGATCCAAAATGATGCACTGCGCTTGTGTACTGGAGCCCTGGTCAGCACTCCAGTGATTTGCCTTCATCACGCGTGCAATATGAGATGCCTTTGAACATTAGGCACAAGCCCATCTCTTGTCCTTCAGTGACCATCCAGCCCTGTCATTACCTGAGGATTGCTGGCACGAACGTTTTCCTGACTCGCCTGGTTTCTGCTCTTATAATATGTTCACAAAGACTGAGTTTGATCCTTCCGTTTTCGCCGCCGCTCCGGTGCGCATCTCGAATATTCCGCCTTGGTCGATACGAAAACCTGTCATCGACCTCACTCTCTTACAGCTTGTCCATCAAATGGCATTTGCATTCGTTGCACCGGTTTTCTCTTCGCATTTAAAAAATATATAAGATCAGTTTGTTAAAATCTATACAGACGGATCAAAAACCTCTGAACGAGCTGGTTGTGGTATATACATAGCGGATAGAAACCTACGATATTCTATTACAATAAACAAATTCCCCTCCTCAATCACCTCTGAACCCTTCGCCTTTCTTCACGCATTGTACCTAGCATACTCATTAAAAATTATTAAGGTAGTTGTTGTCACAGACAGTTTCAGCTCCTTGCAATCGATTACTAATTGGAACTGGAAAAAGCATAGTTTTGCAAATAAAATTGCCCTCCTCTATACCACACTCTCAGCTTCGGGATACGAGGTCCGTTTCCTTTGGGTTCCGGGCCACCAAAACATCCCAGGAAATGAAATTGCTGATCAATTGGCAAAACTCTCCACTGCCAAACCATCATCCAATCCACTTAAATGTGTTCACTACAAACGGGTAAATACCCGATTGAATTTTACTGATATGCTGCCATATCTGTACCAGCACTCTTTCCACGCGTGGGAAATTCAATACCAGTCCGACACAAGAGGAAATGCATACAAAGTTATCTTTCCTGCCCTGCTGCGGTCCTCTCTGTCGACCAACTCCCTCTCTGCTATAATCTTTCGTTTGTGCACCGGTCACTGTCACCTAAATCATCATATGTCATGTATTGGTCTTCATCCTGACGGGCTCTGCGACCAGCGTGAAATACAGAAACTGTAGAACACGTTATTGAAGTTTGTACCAAATTCACAGAGGCGCGACGACGTCTGAAACACGCAGTCGAAGATCTTGGTATAAATCTTTCCACCCCAGAAATCCTGCGTAGCACAGCTGCTGCAAAGCATGTGGAAGCTTTTGTGCGAGAGTCCGGCATACGCGTATAGATTCTCTTAACTCCTGCCCTGGCACTACAAGACCTCGCAGTCATACAGTGCCATTCCTCACCCTCATATTAATAATTTTGCCTTTTGCCTCGTTACGCATTCCTTGGCCAAGGAGTTGTGCTGTTCTTGAGTAGTAGAAGCCGAGGCACTATTCTTAGCATTACAAGGACCGCGAAGGTTGATTCGTTGGAAAAAGACAAAGGTCTTTACGTTTCTGCAGCACAAGGTTGCCAAAGCATTTTGACGGTTTCGATGCCAGCGGTTGCCTGCACTGATTAGTCCACTTATTGATTACGTGCCGCGTTGAATTGCATTGCTTTGCCTGGTTGTTTGTATCGCACGTCGATGTCAGATCGTTTCTAGTTTCGTACCAGGCGGTTGTTGTGTTGCGCTGCAGATGTTGATGCGTGCTGGTGTTCTCAGTTGAATAAAGCCTGGTGAAAGAATTTATTTAACTAAAAAATGGATAAAAAACTGCTTCGACCTCGAGAGTTGTGTGTCGAACCGGGAGCACCTGATGCTGGCCGCATATTTGCATTCTGGTGAAGGACTGTAGAGGACTTTATTGACAGTTTACGGGAATTGCGCAGAGACGGCGACCCAGAAGTTAATAGGAAGCGTATCATATTCAACTGTCTTTCGTCTAGTGTCTATCCTTGTGTTGAAGACGCAGCCGACTATGAAGCTGTAGTGCGAATTTTGAAGTCTCTTTATGTCAATCAGAAAAACAATGTTTATGCGAGGCATCTTCTCGTAAGTAGACACCAGTTACAAGGTGAAACTTTGTCCGAGTATCTGCAAGTTCTTAAAACCCTGGCGAAGGATTGCACGTTCTCTTAAGTAACAGCTGCTACGTATCGTGAAGAATTGACTCGAGATGCGTTTATTAATGGTTTATCGTCGGCGTCCATACGTCAGACTTCTCGAGAGAGCAGAGATAACTTTGATGCAAGCTTTCGAATTAGCTGAGAGCCTGGACAGAGCCCAAAGTCAAGCTTTGTCTATGGGACAGTCTCCGACTCAACTTTTGTCTTCGACCACCTTCGACCCGCAACGTGATGTTCACGGTGAGCGCCCGAAAGCATCGTTTAGCTATCCGGCTGATTGCAACACGAACCATTCTCCGCCTTCTTGTCCTTCTATCGCTGTTGCACATAGACGTGTGAATAAAGAGGTGGTTAAGAAGTCAGGTAAAAAGTGTTCTTTTTGTGGCGGTCAATTTCATCCGTGATACTCTTGTCCTGCTCGTGATGCTCCCTGTTTCAGCTGCGGCAAACCAGGACATTCCGCACGTGTGTCAGTCGAACACAGGATATAAATCAGCACCTTCTAAGGCTGTCGTTTCTGAATCATCGATCGAAAAACCGTAACTTGCTAGCGCTCGCTCTAGTCTCAAACCTTCTGTGGTTGACGGCCTATTAGATAACTTTCCGGTTCATATCTTGGACTCGGGCGCTTCCGAAAACTTCGTCGACTTCAAAATCTGCCAGAAATTGCACTTAGCTATTAACGGATCGCCTACTTCAATCGGCATGACGTCTTCTGAGGTATCGATTCCTACCTGTGGCATTTTTATAGCTACACTTTCTTTCCACAATCGTACTTACCCAACCACGACTTTCAGTGTTATCAAGAACCTATGCTCCGATGTGATTGTCGGCCAGGAGTTTCTCAAGCTGCATTCATCCGTCACCTTCGTGATGAATGGCCCTGAAGAAGCTCTGACGATACCGCCCTTGAAACCCCAACAACTATCTGTAGCCGCTGCCAGGCTGGACTCACCTCGCTTATTTGAGTTCCTCCTTCCTGAATGTACTCCGATAGCTTCCCGCTCGAGGAAATACACTCCCGAGGATGCCAAGTTCATCGAATCTGAAATTCAACGACTTCTGGCGGCCGACATAATCGAGCCTGCCCGAAAAAGAGGATAGTGATGGATTATTCAACGACTATAAATCGATTCACGTTGTTATAGACGCCTATCCGCTGCCGAACATAGAAGAATTGGTGAACAACGTAGCGCAAGCCAGGTACTACAGTTCACTTGATTTACGATCCGCTTACCATCAGATTGACTTCATTTGGAAGAGGAAAGGTTTTACACGGCTTTTGAAGTGGGAGGTGAACTTTACCAATATAAAACGACTCCCATTCGGCGTTATGAACGGTGTCTCCGCGTTTCAACGTTCTATTGGTTGTTTCATCAAAAGGTATCAGCTTCAAAAAGTGTATGCATACCTTGACGATTTGACCGTCACTGGTGAAACGATAGAGGAGCACGATCTAAATCTCAAGCGCTTACTTGACGCTGCAGCTACATTTAACCTTACTTTCAACGAAGACAAATCGAAAGTTCGCATGACTTCGTTCAGGATGCTTGGTTATCTCGTTTCGTACCAGAATTTAAAACCCGATCCTCAACGACTACAAGCGCTGTTCGATCTTCCTATTCCGAGTTCTGCAAAAGAGCTGAAACGTGTTTGTGGCATGTTCGCATACTATGCCAGGTGGATCCCAAATTTTTCACAAAAAGCGAGACCTTTATTATTAGCATCTCATTTCCCTATTGGTCCCGAGGCTGAACGTGCTTTTGCAGAGTTAGAGAGTGATTTGGGCAAAGCCAGCCTAGGCGCTATTCAAGTGGGCGTCCCTTTCGAACTTGGAACCGACGCTTCAGATAATGCTATAGCTGCCGTTCTGTCTCAAGGTGGTCGACGTGTGGCGTTCATGTCTCGCACACTTAGCCATTGCGAGAAACACTACCCTGCCGTCAAAAAAAGCGACTGCTGTGGTTGAAGCTGTGCGTAAATGGCAACATTTTCTCAAAGGACGTTATTTTACTATTGTCGCTGATCAAGAAGCCATATCGTTCATGTTTGGCCAGCGCCACCATGGCAAGATAAAAAACACTAATGTTGGCGACTGGAACTGGGACAATATAACTTTGATATTCGCCATAAACCTGGCGTTTTGCATGTTGCACCCGATACGTTTTCTAGGATGTGTAGTGCTGCGCCTGGAATCTTCTCTCCTCGAACGACACAAATCTCTTGGTCACCCAGGCTGTGCTCGTTTTTATCACTTCATTCGTCAGCGTAATTTACCTTTCTCAAGTTAAGAAACCAAAACCGTGTGCAAAAATTGTCATACCTGCGCTGAAGTAAAACCGCAATTTTTTAAGCCTGAATCTCAAACCTTGATTAAAGCTGTGCGTCCGTGGGATCGCATAAGTGTCGACTTTAAGGGCCCAGTGTCCGGTCCTCATCCGTATCTTATTGTCGTTGACGAACACTCCCGTTTTCCGTTTGTTTTTCCATGTAAAAATATGAAGTCGTCCACTGTAACGCTATGCTTGTCGTCGCTATTCTGTTTGTTTGGTTTTCCTGGTTGCGTGCAAAGAGATAGAGGCGTTCCTTTCGTATTTTGAGAAACTAGGTCCTTCCTCGTCACTCGTGGCATCTCCTTCAGTACCTCAACTCCGTACCATCCCCAGGGGAACAGCCAGTGCGAACGCTCTAACCAAACTATCTGGCGAACTATAAAACTGTTGCTGCATAGTGAGCGTCTTTCCGAAGACCTCTGGGAAACAGTTCAGCCAGAAGCTCTCCATGCAGTCCGATCCCTTGTTTGTCTTTTAATGAAACTCCCCATGAACGCTTCCTGCGGTTCCCCCGCATAGCCATGACTGCTTCTGCGCTACCTTGGTGGTTATTGCATCCAGGCCCCGTTCTTCTACGTCGCCATGTTCGAAACAAGGGCGACCCCTTATGCGACCCGGTTGAACTCGTGGAGGGCAATCAAGACGTATTCTGTGATACGTCTCGGTGATGGCCAAGAAAGCACTATTTCTGCGTCTGACTTAGAGCCTTTTCCCAGGTCTCAAGCAATTGCCGAAGAGCTCACAACAGACGTCGCCTCGAATCCCACGATCCGAGCGGTGTGGACAGTGTCTTACCCAATTGCCCTGGCGATCCGCCGCCTGCCGCTGAGTCGCCAGGGTTAACCTCCCAGTCGCCGAGCACTGACTCCTTTCCGTCACCGCCGTGTGCAGATGTGCCACCCCTACGTCGGTCAACAAGATTAAGGAAACCCCCTGATCGTTTTGGTGATTTAGTCCGTATCATTTCAAAGGGGGGAGAGTGACGGTTTCGATGCCAGCGGTTGCCTGCACTGATTAGTCCACTTATTGATTACGTGCCGCGTTGAATTGCATTGCTTTGCCTGGTCGTTTCTATCGCACGTCGATGTCAGATCATTTCTAGTTTCGTACCAGGCGGTTGTTGTGTTGCGCTGCAGATGTTGAGGCGTGCTGGTGTTCTTAGTTGAATAAAGCCTGGTGAAAGGTTTCGTTCGTCGCTAGGTTCCGTCGTGACAAGCATAAATAAGGCTGTTTCGAGAAAGGTTTTTGATTCTTGCAACACAAGGCTACCATAGCATAAGGCTATTTATGATATAGGACATAAGGTCCTCACAGCATAAGGCTGGTCTTCATAATTTTCCTTTTATCACGTTTTGTGGACCATGCTTTGTGGGCTTGTGATAATAAAGTTGGAACGTGCATTATCCGAATTTTATGGTTCTTTTCATGTGGGCCTGAATTCGAGTGTCAGGAAGCTACAAATTACTTAATTTGACCTTAGCAAACCAAATTCTATTTTAAGCTCACGGACTAAAAGCATTCGAATCTGAACTGCAATGGTAGCGAAACTTTGGCACCTTTGACTACTCCGTGAATGTGATTTCTCAGGCAAGTTTAGTGCCAGTGGAACAAGGATAGAAATCATAAACTAGTAGAACGTTTTGCACCGTGGTGTCGATGGACATATGGAAATCTACCAGCACAGAACACAGCAGACGTGATAAAGTGGTAACAAATGTCAAATTTCATATTAAAATAAGGGCAGGTTGTCAGTATGTAGGCTAGGCTACCAGGACTCCCATTCTGTAATTTCTAAAAAACCCAGATTGTTCATGAAAAAAAAACATTTGTCTACCAAAAAACCCAGAAGTGCAAAAAACATATGAAAGCAAATACATGACGAAAAACGGTGATTAAAATACAGATTTGCTTATAGTTCCTCTTCTAAATTTTTGATTACAGCGTTAACATTAACATTCATTAAACATAGATCACTTTTATCTGCTGAAGACCTTTTATTTAGCTCATAATGCTCATGACATACTCCGTTATTGAGATCTCTCATTTTTCAGGTTTAGATGTACAGTAGCCGTTTTGCTGCAGACTTCTTGACAATGCTTGTTACGCTTTTTTAGTGAGTTTGTTTTAACATGGCTAACAAAAATGTTCGTTTTAGTGATGCAGTAAAACTCGGCAGCCCACCAATCTGGTCATTAAATCAAAGTTTTCCGAACTCCTATTTATCTAAGCCATCTTATGATCTTTGATGCGTGTTATGCAGATAATACCAGAAATCATGAATATAGGCGTATAGATTTATGGACAAGGACACATGTTTAAACTATTGTCTATTGACATAGCCTCCAGCCTATTTTCTTTGAGATATTTTGGTCATTTGTCTCCTATTAGTATTAAAATTTTCCGCAACAGCACTCACTAGTTTATATTTTCGGACATTATGACCAAATTGACTTAATTTTTTTGTCTTTTAAAAAAAATTTCAGTTATGACAGAAAATTGACCGAAAATAACTTAGCCTCCAGCTCACATTCAAGCACAAGATGGGGAAAATGTAGGCCCACATTTGCTATTGAACTTGGATCCTGTGAGGTCTTGAGCTGCAAAGGAATCTAAACTCCCTAATCTCACATCTGGCACCAAATCCTTTCTCCAATGCAAATTGTTTTTTAATTTCAATAAATAGAATAGGGCAACCAAAGAATTTAAACATTCTGTCGTAAACATTGTTTAACCAAATTCTTCAGCTGGTGTCTGGGACGATAACCATTCACCCAAATGCAAATCTTTCAATTGTTTGTACAACCGTTTGTTATTTATTCGTGTTACTTCTGCTGTACGCGCAACTGCAAGGCTGACAGTTTTGGATGGTGCGCAACCTACAGTATTTGAGTATGTACTTTCCACGATGGGTGTAAGCAAGGAATAGATCAGCAAATTTTTAATAGGAAATCGATTTCACGTAAAATTACGCATCGTCAGTCCTTATTCAAATGATGATATTGATACGGGTTTGAGGGTGTGAAACCGACTGAAGATGTATTGTTTCACCGATTTCACCACAAACATTCACATTGCAAAAGCCGTAAGATATGTTTTTTCATGCTATTAAATCTAAAAAAAAAACAGATTTGACGGGATTTTTCACAATTAAACCTGGCCACCCAGATGAACTCAAAAAAAACAGATCTGGGTGGAAAAACCAAGAATGGGAGCCCTGTAGGCTACTTATACTACAGCGAAAACCTAAAGAGGGTCGCACAAAACTTGACTGGGTCTCATGCGGCCCGCGGGTTGAATATAGCTGGTGTAGGATTAGACAAAGAACTAATTGACCTTCAAGACAGCGTCAAGTATTTTTCAGTATGGTTAGTTATTCCCAAACTTCCGCTTATTGTGGACTCTGACGTCTAACCAAAAGTTTTAATTTGACGGAGGTTTTGATTTCGGGATGAATCGACACTAAAGTAGAAATAATGCCTTTACTACTTGGGTTGATGGTTGACCGTGGTTAGAAGTTGGTTAGTGTTAAAAATTTCAAACGAGAATTAATGCGAGAAAAGCACACGAGCTCAGAGTCGTACGAAATTAGGAAAAAGGTTTAAAAGAGTTGCAGTTTCCTTGAGAAAAGTAAACAATTTGCTTCCTCATTGTGTCATGAGGTCGCACTTTTGCCAAAACCAATGATAAGTCTTTTAGATAATATTTCTCTTCAACCCCAGTAGCGATTTCAACGTCAGTGGCGCTTTTTATATATATTACTTTCAAAATGCAACGAACGATCTGTGTAGCGCAATACTTTATATTGCGAAATCGTATGTTTTTTTTGGCTAGCGAAACGGCAAACTTTTTAAATATTAGCAACAGAGCCATCTGCACGCTTGTTACAGAAGTTGTCTGTGTCCATCAGTGTTGCCAGACAACAACCACATTTATTGCTTTTGCAAGCTGTACTGTTTGTATTTACACAAAAAGCAGAGGTTAGACCACACTAGAACGAGTGGCGGGAGAAAATCACGTTAAGCAAAAATCACCAGGACGGACAGCTTCTTTGTACAGAAATTAGAAGCAAAGATTCAAAATAACTTAAAAAACACTTTTTTAAAGAAAAAAGTCGTCCTCAACGCAATTACACAGCGAATGCACATCTGAAGGCCGTCTGTAACAACACCTCACGCATTACCAAACGGTAAACATAATTTCCTAACTTTTGTCTGAATGCATGCAGTACCTCGTTTAGCAAAGTAAAACACAAAATATTAATTCAACTTCATTTTGGCTGCAGACGATTTGTTAAAATAAATGCGTTATTGCTTAATTAAATCCATTGCAAGAAGCCACTTTAAGACCGCAGGAAAAATTTTAAAAACTGCTTCATAACCAGATGTCGGACGTGCAGTCACCGCCCGGGTAACGGATCTCGTGAGCGAGGGCTGGTCCTCGAGGCTCATTTCCGAAGTCGACAAACACGTTCCTGTTTAATGTCAGACCACCAACTTCGGTATTCACATCGATTCGCAGCAACATGGAGCCACTTCTGCACAGATAAAGAATAGTAGGCTGTTACGGGGAGGCAGTTAGGAATAATAGGAAAAGAAGCTACATTGCTGCAAAGTTAAACTTTTAAACAAAATCTGTAACGCTGCACAGTAGCCCGGTTATGGTGCCGCGGATTCTCTGATCAGAATTTCATTATGGCAGTGACCAGGTCGGCACAGTAGTGTTGACTCAATGATAATACTGCACTGCGCATAAATGAAGTCACCTAATCATCGTATGACGTGTATTGGAAAGCTGTTGTGTGTACTGCAGTATTTTTTCCAGTAAGGGAGTCCCTGCGCCACGCAAGGTGCGTTGACCTAAATCAAATAACAAATGAAAATGCGGGTTCCATTCCTTACATTTTCAGTACAATTCTGAGTGATTAAGAAAAAATGTCACTAATATCACAAGCGGAACATTTACGCTTGAACAACCTGTCTCATGCAAGACGAGTTGTTATAACGAATATGCCAAGCGATAACGCAGTACTCTTGCGCGGCGTTGGTGCAGCACCCTTTCCCGTTCCAGTAAGCCACGTCAGAAGCGCGATATGAGATGTTATTTTTTGCGAAGTGGCTCGATATGTCGGTGGTACGTGAGCGTTCTGACCAAATTTTATTCCAAGGTGTACTCGGAGCAAAACGGCAGGGGCTTGCCATGGTGGTGCACCTCAACTCACACCTGGTTGCTTTGTGGTGGAGATGTAAGACTGGTGATATTATTTCCCCGATTTTTTAATATTAAGGCCTGAAGGCATACTGCCAGAATTTCCATGTCTTTGGACAGGACCCCCTCCAGTCCTGCACTGAATGCCAGTTTCCGTCAGCTTGAATAATAGCCAGGTCTTCAGAGTATTCCTCCTTTTTGGAAACAGTGGTTGACAAGTCAGAGTTTTAGGTGTTGAAAAGGAGGGGTGCTGGGACTGATCCCTGCAGGACATCAGTTTTCGGTGCCGTAAAATGAAAAGTAACCACCACAAGGAAGTCTTCAATTGTTGAAAATTAAACCTGGTTGCAACTGCTACGAAGCAACGTGAGTATCAGACACAACATAATTTTAAAACTGGAAGGTTTATGAAAAGGTAATGGCAAATTGAGGCAACGCCTTCCTAAGCAAGGAAAATTTAATAACCAGGTAAACATGGTTCATGCAAATGTGTGAAATAACTGGAGTGGTTAAATGAAACAACTTGTGCAGCTTCTAGGTAAAGAAGTTTCTGAAAAAATGAAAATAGCAGATTGTAAGAGTCTATAAAATGATTTTTCAGGACAATCACAACTTTAAGAATTCACAACATTTCTACATAGATGAATAAATAAATTGTGGATAATATTTCAATGCTTACTTAATCATCCCAGGATAGAATTGTTTGTCCCATCCGCTGTAGAGTGAGGTAGTGACGTACAGCCGTTTACCGTCCAAACTAAGTTGTAACATCTGGGGACCACCTTCTATTCGCTTGCCGTTGATAAATGCAGGCTCAGGTTGAGAACTCCTTTCGCTGTCCTGCACAACCTTTCACAACAATTGTCGCATTGCTTAATGTAAATCTTTTGTCTAAAGCCAACAACTTGCATAGCACAGGTTACGCTGTTGCAGTTCAGCTCAGCCGATTTTTATAATGGTAGCGTGGGGATCTACACAGCTTTGTATTTAGACAGCTATTGACAAGAAGTGTTTGTAATATTAAGGGGCACTTTTTCTATTGTTTAGAGCAGTCATGTCCAACCGAAATACCTCACTGGGCCAAAAATTATGTCGCTATCTTCGTGAGGGCCGCACACTGAATGACTTACTTTCATTTTTGCAAACCAAAGTTTAGCTCAAATCCACTGAGAGAACTTGAGTAGCGAGTACTAACTGCTATGGTAACGACTGGTACTTAATTACTCCCAAATTGCGATGCCGTAGGCAAATTTACTGTTTACGGAACAATAAGGATATACTTAGAAATCAGTTTAGTACAGAGGAACACAGGAGTATATAAATCAGAAAACTGGAAATCAGTTTTGAACCGATATGTCAGTGGATATGTGGAAATCTACCAGTGCGTAATACATCCTTTTCTTCATCGTTTGAGTGAGCGAGTTCTTATCCACTGCTAGGCCGCACTACAGATCTCGGGACAAGTGTTGAGCAGCCATTCGATTGTCTCATCGTCCAGGACCGTCATGCTATTCACTCCATGGGGTTGTTGATTGTTTGGACAGCGGAGGATAATATTATCAACGGTTCCGCGGGACCACTCCCCAATATGTGCAAGCAGGAGCGAAAACGTCCGACACCGGCGCGGAGGCGGTTAAGCCGGACCCATGTGCGTCGGAAGGGTGGCAAGGGGGCCAAGGCTTCCCCCTGGCTTTTGAAATGTTTAGCAAGAAAGGTTGTTTTCTTAGTATCGAGAGGAAAAAACGAAATTTCACTACTTTTGGCTCCCCTAGAAAAACTTTTGGAAAAATCCACTTTTCGCCTACCCACCGTGGAAAATATCCATCTGACGCCCATGGTCGGACTCACGATGTTCTTGGAAGGAACATTCCACAAGGGTGGGTGCCCTTGTCAGGGATAAAAGTGCGGAGTCTTGTAAGTGTTCTCCGACCGCTCCGCATTCGATCGGTGACCCGCTCAGAGCGCCCCACTTCAGTTGTTATCGTCGTCAGATGAACTGATCAGTTTTTGCGCGACGGGTACAAATGGGTGTCTCGATTTGAGATGCCGTGCATTCGCACGCGGTGGACAGGAGAACGCTGAGTGGAGCAGGTGTCCAGGCTCCATGGCACGGCGTGCTAGAGACAGAGTGGCTTCACTGCGTCGAAGCTCAG
>Ga0210059_1011934_pt1 | contig 13217 bp, 6 predicted proteins | sample Ectturendosymbi2_FD_188042 | JGI IMG/M metagenome (GOLD analysis project Ga0210059, IMG submission 188042) | Ecteinascidia turbinata endosymbiont from Florida, USA - Sample 2 (SPAdes) (version 2) | ecosystem: Host-associated > Tunicates > Ascidians > Unclassified | place: Key West, Florida...
TTCACATTAAAATACATCACACTTCTTACCAAATCCTTTAGGCCAAACCAGTTTTATCACCGGGCGGGATTAATTTCGCTACATTATTCCGAGTGTGTTCGTAACAAACACTCAATCTTTCCTTCAGCAGGCCCGCAAGTAGGGGGGAATCAGGGGGCGAAGTCCCCCCTAGACAAAATTTTGTCCTGGAAAAATGTACTGGACAAAGTTAAAAACTATTGGACATAGTTAAAAAGAAATTGTGCCCCTCTCAAACCACTCTTCGCCCCCTTGGTGTCTCAAGCTGGTTATGGGCCTGACCTTCTGTCTCAGGCCCCTCCGTAGCTGTCGGGCCCCAGAACAATGTACCTCCAGGACCCCTCTCATAGCGCCTGAGCGAGTAACACAGCTGTGAGTTAAATCTTATAGAGACACTCCAATTGTGTCTTTTTCTCAAACATTCACACATTGTTGCACTTATTTGCAACGTTGCCAGTCACAACAGCAACAAATGAACGTTCATTTTCAACGTCTCAACGGTTGCTACCCTATCTACGCAGCACTATGGGGCAAAACCAGGCCCGTAACAAGCTAAAAAATTTTCGGCCCTCCTGTAAAAATGTGGTGGACATACTTTGAAACTATTGGACACAGGCAGGGCCGGATCAAGCATTGGACACATGCAGGGCCGGATTAACCGGATTAGCCAATGCCCGGGGCCTCGCGCTTGAATATCAAAACATTCCTTTACTGGTTTTTCATATTTTAGGCTGTTCACCACGAGTCAAAATTGTAGAGCTTTTTTAATTATTGCATTTAGTATATCGGTTAAGGAAACTGACAACTTTGGCATTTTATCCTTTTTCAGTAACTTAAAAGAATTGAACCAAACAGCACCACGCTTTATGACCTAAGAATTAGATCGAAATCAGTGCATCCATGGCTTCCGCAGAAATTTTTCCAGGAGGGCAATGTCGAAAGTTTGCCTATCTTTTCAGGTTGCTTACGATGCAATGCAAATGGAAAGATCACAAAACGCTTTACCCTTTCTACCCCAACTCGGTGCTGGTTGAACCTCAATTCTCAAACTTTTGTTTGAAATGTTTTCTACACTTCGGCTATCAGAAATGCTTTTCTTTTCATAAACTCCTCATGTCGATTTTTTTGAGCACTTTGTACAAACAGGTTAATTTAAGAATAACCAACACCCAACATGAGCGGTGAAAAAACAAGAAAGTTAGACCCCCTCACAAAACTGTTTCAAGCAATTAGAAGTAGAACTATATGTTAACAAGACTATCGGACAACATATAACAGTTAGAACAGTACGCAGGCTTAAAAAACTGAGCGGATTAGTTACGAAAACTCGCCACAGCAAATATGGGTTAGAACTTAGTGCTCACTAAGAAGTCAGAACTAAACCTTAATGATAATGACATATTCCCACAAGTTTGCATAGACTTATTCTAACCAGCCAAGTATTTTCATACTGTGTGAAAAGAAACCTTCATAAGAGTCGTTTGATATTCACCCGGGCACGTTGATCACAGTCTCACACGAACAATGGATTTTTCAAACTTGTGGAAGCACGGCCACAGATCATGTTTTTTTCACACGTTATGTAACTATACGTGGCTTACAGCTATCATTACTGTCACTGTATTGCTACATTATCTGCCAAGATGTCTGTGTTCAGCAGTCACATGCAGGGCTCCCAGTCAGTGATTTCAAATAAGCCCAGATTGCACACGAAAAACTATATTCGTACAATAAAAACCAAGAAAGCTTGTGTTACGCACAGAAACATGGGTGCGCTTATTTGAATTGAAACGATAATCGAATACTGACTTAATTATAGTTCCTCTTCCAAATTTCTTCTGCACCGTGAACATTAACACCTGGACGATCTTCTTGTCGCTCAAGACAAGACTTTTTTCATAACGCTGGTAACATACTCCGTTGATATTTGTTACTAATTGTAGGAGTACATTTGTTATTGGAGTACGATTTTTTTTTGCAATCTTGAACTGCAGCGGGATCTAAACTCCTACAAAAATATATTCCCAATGCCTTCTTCCTCTAACTGACAATTTTAAAAAATTGTTTGCATAGAGAAACACCGAAATTTAAACAATCGGTCCTAACCCTTTTTTCACCAGTTTCTTCAATTGTCATTGGACAATAACATTATATATGCAACCCCGACAATGATCTTATATGAGGATGTGAAGCCTATTGTACACGTTCGGCTTCATCCGATATGCGTATATTTTATCATCTGATGTGCGCATGCAAACACTGTAATATAAAGTTATCTTTATTGAAGTTGCTGAGGAATTTATCACTTAAAAAAAAAACAGATTTAACGCGATTTTTCATAATTAAAACTAGACACTCAGGTTCACTGAAAAAACAGATCTGGGTGGAAAAAAACGCAGTGGGAGCCCTGGCCACATGCGGAAAAACGTCTGCTACCGTAACTTGACGTGAACATTTGAGGATTTATTTCTGTGGTATTGTTACGCAGCCAAGACCAACAGTAGAACAATCCGATAGCAAGTTTTGCAACCTGTTTGCAGGCAAAGGAGCGTGGACATGAGGGAACTGCAATCTCATCATTGCATGTTTGGACAAATTAAGCACATACCATCCGCCGTACATGGTCATCCCCAACAGTCTCTGAACTGAAGTGCAGGCTGCAAAATCGCATCTGTTTTGACGTTTTTGACCGGTGCTTCTGCAAAGTTGAAACGAGGGCATGTGAAACGCTTCGCAGTTGCGCTAAGTGTTTGGGGGGCCTCGCGGTCACGATTTTGCCCGGGGCCTCGCGTTCATTTAATCCGGCACTGGACACAGGCCCGTAACCAGGGGAGAAAGGGGGGCGAAGCCTCCCCTGCAAACTTTGTCGACCCCCCTGGAAAAATCTGTTGGGCAAAGTTGAAAACTGTAGGACATAGTTTGAAAAATTTGGGCCCCTCTCAGAAAACTCTTCGCCCCACCTGGTGATCCAAGCTGGTTACGGGCCTGGGCAAAACCGTCTGATTGATTGGCTTTTTTGTCGAATAATCGTGATGTGACATTGATCCTGAGATGGTCATCGACGAGTTGTTCAAAAAGAAACGCAGACTGAATTTAATCTTTTAATTGTGCTCGCAGGTATTTTGTAAAGTCGAAATTTGGCTATTGGCATCCTCTGATTTGTTCCTATGAATCCACTTACATACTTTTAGTTGATTTTGACTTATTCAATAGGCATAATCAGTGATATTCGAGAGGACAACACAGGCCCGTAACCAGATGGGCGCAGGGGGTGCGAAGACCCTACAAATTTTTTCGTCCCCCCTGGAAAAATGTGTTGGACATAATTTAAAAATATTGGACACAGTTCAAAAAATTTAGGCCCCTCTCGGAAAACTCTTCGCCCCTCCTGATGTCCCAAGCTGGTTACGGGCCTGGGACAACATTACACGGCGCTTCGCTTTCCGCTACTCTTAATGTTCATTGAAAACTCTTTGGTTAACAACTGCTTGATAATGATCGCTGCGAAAGCAAACGTTTTCTTGTCTTTGTTAAAATTTATCGATGCCGACTGGTAGAAGATATTTAACGTCATATCCTGTTGTAATAGACCAGAAATTGACCAGTGACATCAAAATGATCTCTGTGCAAAATAGCCAAAGTTTGAAATCTGACGACGTCAGTGACTGGCCCATCCCGAACAAAATTCCTGGCTGCGCCTAGGGTTGCCAGATGGCCGGTATTTCACCGGCCTGGCCGGTATTTTACTGTTAATTTAGTAGAGGCCGGTCAGAAGCCGGTATTTTGAAAATAAATGCATTGGAGTAACTCTAAAAAGAACTAACGCAGAACTTCGCAAACTATAATGACTTTAGTAGTGAAACTTGACAGACAGGACAGTTCCTTCAGCGAAGTTTATTTAAGTCCAAAATGGGGGCAAATTATCATAACTTGTAACTTACAATACTCGTAGTCTCTGTATGACCATTTTTTAGCAATTAAGCGTGAAACCAACGAAGGTGGAGTTGTCTGAAGTACTACAGGCTATTGCAGAAGAATGCAAGAAAATCATAGAAATGGACAGGAAGAGTGACATTGTCGCGAATATAGTGGACCTTATACTCGACTGTTTAAAAAACAGATTGAAAATTGTATTCTTAATAAGTCTTATCAATTTTCGTTGATTAAATGTTTTCTTAAATTTCTTTTCGTACAAAGCAGTTTTCATCGTGAATGTGATTAATGTACAAAAATTAAACTCTCGGATAAAGTTTCTACCTCGATCATTGTTACTATCGCCAATGGAAAAGATATGGATAGGCTGTATTTGAATGTGCAGTGTTCACTAATACATAGGTGTGGGAGCATGGAAATTATTGGGGATGCGAAGGATTTTTCCCGAATTTCCCCAAAACTTTTGGGCCTCTTTTTGAGCGAACATTCTAGCAACAAGCAGACCTTCTTTTGAAGATGACCTCTAGAAAAAGGTCTTTATATGATTCTGCAAAGCTTGGGCGCCATTTTTGTCAAATCAAACCATGTTGGGCGCCTTTTTATTGCGAAGGTTTTCATAAATTTTGCCCAGATTTCTACGGATTTTGCCTGGATTTTCAGGAATATTTCCCTGATTTTCACCAAATCAAAACTTTTGGGGGTATGCTTGCACCCCCTGCCCCTACACCACTGCACTAACAACTACAACAATTTGGCCTATGCCTTATTTCTATTATTTTTTCGGTGATAAGATTTTTGTCACTGTTGGCATAAAGGCCGGTATTTTTACAAAACACATCTGGCAACCCTATGTTCAAATGAAGCAAATATCAAAAGTGTGAAAGACCCAAAGAATTCGAGGTGACAAACCGTAGACGAAAATAAATCCAAAAGCACAAGAGAAATATCCGGTGTCAAAAAGCTCCTGAAGTCACTGAGAATGTTTTACATTGTTTTAACTAGGGCAACCAAAAGTCAATAAAGTCAAATTTTTTCTGTCTTTTTTAAAGCGTATGAAACGTCCACAAACCAAATTTCACGCTCAAGCCATGAGGGAATCCTAAGTTATAAGGTCAAAAAAAAAGTCAAAATTTATCATTGGGTCAAACCTTTCTTGCAGCAGTTTTTTTCTCTTCATCGATGTTTTATCGAAACTATAACAAGAGATATTGACATGTTTTTGCAAGTTTATTTGCAATTCTGTAATAATGATAATTTATTACGATTTCTGACGCAAAAACGTTGCTTTGCCAACTACTGGATGACTGAATTGTGTAGGATAGGCGTGGTAAGGCAAGAAATGTGGTCTTGCAGTCCTTAGTTTCGTAAATGCTCAATCCATTATGCATATAGTGTTTCAACTTCATGATGTTCTCAGGTTTGACTCTACTGTAGTTATTAATGTACTCGTCAATATTATCATCCCCAAAGTTAAACAACCAATTTTTTTTAATTTCGAAGCATGCAGTACATGAATATGTTTCTGAGTTAAACTTAAAAACTAATAGGCTGAATTATTTTACAGTTGCAAACGCAGAAAATGTATAAGTCAAAATAAAGTCAAAATTTGTAAATTATAAAGTCAAAATTTTTAGTTTTTAGGCCAAAAAATTGGTTGCCTTAGTTATAACTTAAACATCAAGTACTACCATGCCTAGCGCACTTTAATTGGTCCAATAGTGGGAAAGCAATATTATATTACGTCAGAAGTCGCAAAGAATCTAGTAATACGTCAAAATTTAAACTAAAATTTCAAAAGCATATCAATGCCTTTTGTTGTAGCTTTAAATAAAATATCGATAGGGAGAAAAAAATCTGTGCTGCAAGATATTTTGACCTAATGATAAATGTTAACTTTGTTTTGACCTAATAACTTGGTGTCAGCGTCAAACTTAGTTTGTCGACGTTACACAAGCTTTAAAAAAGGCAGAAACCTTTTGACTTCATTGACTTTTGGTTGCCCGAGCAATGAGCCAGCCAAAATACGGGCAAATTATTAATTGTGGCTTAACAATACTGATTGCCTCTCTGCTGTCCCTGTACCGTTTACGAAATACGACACAGCTTAGATATGGCACTGTTGGCAAAATGGCCGGTATTTTTACAAAACGCATCTGGCAACCCAAGCTGCGCCCCTGCCTATTAGATACAGGTACATTTTTTACGAAAAAGAAACCATGAACAAAATAAACGTTTTAAAACAGAAAAGAGATGTTTGCTTTTGCTTTAAACTTTTCAGCAAATACATTATAAATAATCCATAAGGATCATAATGTACTTCTATATCCTTTTATTTTTACTATAGAAAATATCAAAACATTCAAGTAATAACGTTATCATAATTTATGCATAGTATTGACTGCTGACAAATCACGCAGCATATTGCAAGCAATAGCTTACCTGACAGGCAGAGGGGTGAATCGCCCCCCGCGGCATGCTAAATGTAAATACCGGGTCCCCATTTAGCTTATTTTTCTATTTTAGTGTTCTTTTGGTTTTCAGTAAATTGTTGTTTTTGCGTTTTTCGGAGTATTTTCCCGTGATTTAGGCCGCTTAGGGTTTTAGTATTGCCACCCACATCCGGATTCGTCATCACTTCTCTCAAGTTTTGTTTCTGAATGTTGGCTAGTGCCCCTCCTCCAGTGGCCAATGGGCCCCTTTCAGCTACGTTTTCCACCTAAGCATCGTTAAGTAGAGTATTTTTAATCTCAATTTCTACTTTGACAGACACCAAAACGGGGTGCATTTATGAGGCGCTATTCAACGGGGTGTCACAGACGTTAGGTGCGCAGTTGCCGTATGGTGTGCAGTTACCCCAAACTTCCCCCTGGATCTGTCACTGTGCGTGACAGTCAGATTCTAACAACCACGCACTTAAACTCGTCTCAACCAGATTCTGACTAAAATCCTCTTGCCTTAAAATCGCAGCAGCACGTACAGTCTTAGCTACAGCGTGAGAAAGGATGAGGTCTTCTTGATATGGCAAGCGAGTGTTCTTGTTCTGTCACAATGTCTGACCGACCTGTTGTGTCACAATACCACAGTTTTGTCACAATACTTGATGGTGCTGGCGCAGCTCGCCCTGTATGAGATAAGGGCACTGTATTGATGCAGCATTGCAGTTAACGGTTGTATGGGGTGCAAAATAGAGGTTCAAGAAGCTCTAAGTCACAAATTAATTTTTGCCAAGCAATTCTTACGCCCCCATCAAAGTGGTGCCCATGGCACGAGCCATGCCTGCCATACCCTAGATCTGCCACTGCATGCTATACATTTATGGAAGGTCATTAATCTGAACATCTGCCTTCCTGAAGATTAAACTGAGGACTACTTATATCAAAAAGTCTAACTCTAAAGCATGCGTATTTCGGCCAATAAAAAGCCTTGTGTACGATATTTTAAGCAAAGTTTACATCAATTCATATTAGGGCATAGTTTACGAGTTTCCGCTGATGAAAAGGCGCGGTGCACTACGTTGACCGGCCCCAGATTTGCTTCTTCTGCGACGATGTTGTCAACACTGCACGGAAGGTTCGATTCTGGTTTCTTGCGATTAATTAGTTATTTACAATTCGTCAGGGCATCTCTAAATGATCGCCGTAAGTAAATGGCCATGTTTAAAACCTAAATCCTTACAATAAGTTCGTGACACAAATTTTAATTGCAAACTACGAGCCTGATAGTCGTATTTGTAAAAGAATACAGTGCTTGTAACATTGTCACCCGGTTGCAACGTTGTATACTGTGCTAGGTGCAGAGCTGATTCTCAGGCCCACGCGCAGTGTAAGTTTTCTCACGTTGGTTTCGCTGATCTGCCCAGTAACACTCAGGCTTGTTTTCGTGTGGATAGTGCAAGCACTTACGCACTTCGCGCATTTGTTTCACAGATCAAACAACTATGGTAGCTAAACGGTCCGTTATGTTTACAACGTGAACACAATGGCCAGAAGGAAACAAAGACTTAGTATAATCTGCAAACTTACCACGGGATCAACTTTTGGCATATGAATTCAAATGGAAAAGCTACGCTTTGTGTCTTAAACTTCGCTTAACAAGAAAGGCAAAAGGTATTCTTACTCCCACGCAGGGTTGCGGAGTCGGAGGTAAAATATCCGACTCCGACCTTTCCAAAATTTCCGACACCGACTCCTTAACACAAAAGGAATGAAATTTGGCTGTTAAAATCAATGGAAACAATGGAAATCGTGGTGCACAGCAAGAAATCTCTGTTTCAACAAAAGTTTTAAAAGAAATTGTACCATTTCACCAAGAATTCTCAATTTAGGAGTGTGATGTAAAAAATGATCCAATTGGACATCCGGAGTCGGACAAAAAATCCGATTGCACCTCCGACTCCCAGTGTTGTTAGGAATCCGACTCCACCCAAAAACCTCCGACTCCGCTCACACGTCAGTTGTGCTTTGCAACACCTTGCCTCCTGCAATGCCTGTTGAGTCAATGACGCTGCTCGCCGCGCAAAGAGCAATGGAGGAGCAATCTAAGGCTGCAATTCGGTCTAAAATCCAAGTGGTAAAATATAAAGTCTAAATGTAGCATTCTTTATTTGCATGCAAACATTACGGGCCGAAAACATATGGTCAAGTTCGCGATGTAAATCGATAAAACTGGGATAATATGGGCCTAATCCAGGAGTCAGTGGTACTTTCTGCGTTCCCACTCGTGTTCTGCAAGAAAACAAAAAAAGTATTATTAGTTTACCACCACGAATGAATGATTGCCAAATCGCACACATGTGTGTGCGGAAGCACATATACACTCACACACAAATACCATACATTTTCGCTAGTTTACCAACGAACAACATGCTGATACAGAGAATTGCAGCACGCTATCTACTGTAACATGGGTTTCTCTGAAACCGACGGGGCTGCTAGTTCACTTGCAAGCAATGTCGAATGCAAAAGCTCAGTTTATGTGCGAGCATAAAACGGGTTCCGTACTTTTTTGTTCTTTTGACGGTAAACAGTAGAAAAAATTATGCTCTCGCTATACGATACCTCAACCTTACACTCTGCGCCCATGGAAAAAATACAGGACGTGTTTTTATCAGCTATTTAGAGCAGCAAGAGAGTGTTTGCACTAGCAAAAATACCAGTGACCAAGAAAATACATATTTTCGCACGTAAACCTGCTCGTCAGACACCAACTGCCTACCTGCATTAAAATTTAAACGTTCATTCTATAAATACGTGTAATAAACTCTGCTGCTGAACATCGAGCACTTTAACGCAGACTTTTTATGCGCTATCTAAGCACACGTTCACCTTTGTTTAGCCCAAGCTCACTTTCCTCTTCAAAACAATAGTCGCTAACTGTGGATTACGTTTTCTGTTAATGTTCTCTTTGTAGATTGCTGCTGGAGCACAACCAAGCCAACAAAATGCAATGTAAACAGCAGTTGAGAGCCGTTCGTCATCAATAATGTTGCTACACTGGAACTGTACTTACTGATAGAGGGATAGTCAGATATGTAGAAGAGTATTCCGGCAGCAACGGCTGTCATGCAATAAAACTGGCCACCAGGTCGACGGCAGATCAGATACTTGCTCTGATATCCATGTTTCCCTTGAAGAAACAAGAGAAGTTACAGAGGCTTCTGAGTTCTGGAACCAAAAAATTCCAAAGCGCTCGAAACAAAGGCGCCATTTACAAGTCAGGGCCACTGTGTAAATTAGTGTTTTTCAACTTTTTCGCGGCAGGGGAACCTTCCGCAAATGTTTGCGTTGCTCACGGAACCCTGTGCAATGATCCAAGTGTTTATATTGCTACAACTGCATAGAACTGTGGTTGCGAATTTTGTCCCAGGCAATTTCGGTCTCTTTCGGCGGAACCCCTGGCAGCCACTCGCAGAACCCTTAGGTTCCGCGGAACCCCGGTTGAAAAATACTGGTATAAATCATTTGTTTGTTTTGAACATCCAAATTGTAATCAAGCACGCAACCGAGAGACTCGAGCCAGTGGCGCAGCCAGCCCAAAATTTTTTGTGGGGCCAATATTTTTGGCTTCAGGCTAGCAACAGTACTTTTTTTCGGATACCGCCTACTAAAGCACAAAATGACTAGATATTCTAGAAATTTTTGGGGGGCATCGCCCCTACTGGCAAAGCCAATGACTTGAGCAGTATTTCCAAACTATGGGTCGCGACCCCAAGTGGTGTCGCCTGAATATTTTTGGGTCGTTTGTTGCTCTCAAATAGACAAAGGTTCCGCGTAAATATTTTGTTTTATCACATGTAGCACAAGCTACCTCCATCTCCTGCAGCTTCTGAAGTTAACGCACCTCGTGCAATTATGCCCGACTTGGTATCAATCACTTTTGCTTTTATTACATCATAATTTGATAAGCAATCGTGTTTCTGGTGCTCTGGTTTTGTGCATTACACAAAGCGTGAGACCAGGGTAAGAAGACACTTATCAGCGCAATGGCCAGGTGAACTCTCACAAACGGCCGAAGCTTCGTTTAACGCCAAACGTGGTTATTTCTTATTTTTATACATAAATATTTTCGTTTACACAATATAGTAAGTTAACATTGTCTGGCTAACCAGATTTTGATTCCTAAATCCTATTCAGGCTAGCCCTGTTTTTTTTCGGTCATAGACCGAAATGTTTTTGAAATGACCGAAAAAAATTAATTTCCGTCAGAATGTCTGAAAATATAGGCTAATGAACACTGCTATGGCGAGTAATACAACTGTGAGACAAATGACCTCAATGTCTGAACGACCAAAATATCTCTGCAAAAATGACCAAAATGTCTCAACAAAATAAAACCCAGGGCTAGCCTACTGGAGTGGAGAAACAATATCATAAACAGCCTAGTTGATCGGAAAATCTTCATTTTACTACCATTACATATAAAACTTGGACTCATGAAGCAGTTTGTCAAAGCACTTGATTGTTCTGTAGTCTGTCTTGGGTACATATGCCCAACCTTGCCTGGATCTTAGCTGTGAGAAGAAAAAAGCAGGAATATTTGATGGGCGTCAGAACATTGTTTTAAAAAGGATCACAGCTTGGTGACTACAATGACCGTCATTGCGGCTCCAGCTTGCAGTGCTTTTGCTAATGCTGAAAGCTGACTAAAGAGATGGGTGGAGGGGCTGCTCCTCAGTCTACAAGAACTAGGGAACAGAATAAGCATTAATGTGCACTCTCTTCACAACCACCTAAGCGAGTTTTCTGAGAACACTGGTGATGTGAGGAGCAGGTCAAGCATTTCCATCAGGATGTCAAAGTGATGGAAGGTCCTTACGTAGCTCGATGGCACTGCAACATGATGGCAGATTACAGCTGGAGTTTAGTGAGAGATCTCCCAAAGGCAATACATAAGAGATATGTAGTGTTGCGGCCAGTGGCCCAACTATATGGACAAGTACGTACGGACTGGAACCAGTGCTTTGTAATAGACTTCTCATTGAGCCATCCGGCTGGGCACAAACCGTTCACATGTTCACACAGCGTTTTACGTAACACGTGACTCAATATTCACGCTGTTCGTTGAATGTGTTTTTCTTCTCGCCTTTCTGTGCATGTATTTACGATCTCGCGGAACCTTACTTGTTCTTTTTCGTCAGTAGTGCCGTGAGCGAGTTGTCGTCTGCCTGATCCATTAACTGTTTACTACGATATGTTTGTTGCTGTATACTCGTAAAAGACAAGTCGCTGTCGGTGTTAATGGTCGATAAATGCTGCCGTTTTGCATCATTAAAACCAGGGCAGAACTCGAGGCAATAAAGTGTACAGTGTCACCTCTCAACTCTCCTGCCTGTTTCGTGTCTCTAACAGCCGCGAGCCTGAGTAACGCCTTCATCATCGCATAGGACAGCGTGAAGCTTGTCTGTTACAGAGTGAGAGACACGTCAACAGTAGAAAATTTATGATGTCATAAAGTGACCGGTTTTGTGCCGGGATATGATCTTGATTGTTGTAACACGAATGATATATTGTCACATGTTTTTGGTTTAAAGCTGCAAATTTATTTTTGTGAGAAAGAAACAAAACTAGAAAAAAGTCACATTTTAATTGGTCTCACTAATTTGGTGTTTGTATTCTGTATCCAATATTAGTCAAAAAGGATGCAATCATAAATAGTTTTGGAAATGAATTGTTGATGGAGTAGCTCCTTCCCACTTGCATTATTGATACATGGGTGCTTAAACCAAAAGTAAAACTTTTGGCAAAAAACATAATTTTTTTATAATTTGGTTTGCATACCTCGAAAACGTGTTGTGGTTAGCAAAAATAACACTGTTGCGATCGGAAATCCCGAGCGGCATGTGCGCAAAGCTTCGCACCGTGGCAGCAAGCAACAATAGAGTTCACGCGCCGCGATCACTCTTTTATTGCTTGTTCGCGCCACGTATGTATATTAGGGTGCATCAGCTCCCCCTTACTTTCTAGTTTCAAGCCTACCTTTTTTCTACTGGCGAGGTTAGCTTAAAAAACAACTTCTGCAAAGTTTGAGATTGATCGGACCAAATTTGACCCCCCCACACGGCCTATTTTTGAAGGGGCCGACAACATTTTTTCATGTTTTTTGCCACTAGAGAGCGCTGTGTTCAATAAACAAAGAAAATATTGATTTCAACAGGTGCCCGTATTTCTTTCACATAATTTGAAAAAAATTTTTTTGAAATATGTTGAGAGGAAGCCAAATTATTAAAAGTTGAACTATGAACAATTGAATACTATCTTGACCCTTACAAAGTGTTTGGACAAGAAGTTAGTAGCCAGTTGGTTTGTGCCAAGTTGTTCCACCAAAATTTTGACAAAGCACGACGAATAACATGCACAAACAAACCATTAAATTCAAAACATTAACAACAAATTAAACACTTTTGAGTTAAAAGATTTATATCCGTTAGTTCAGATTGTTATCTTAGAGCAAGAAACCAAGATGAAGACTCCAGGCTCCTTCTTCTTTGGTTTGGTAACGTGTGGCGAGAGTTTTCAACGACTTGAAGAATGCTTTGAAAATGTTATTCTTTGTGTGCTGAACCATTGAAATCTTGGCACAATTTCACCCCACGTTCAGCTGAATCATTTACAACACGAATATTGTTGACAATCAATTTTCTCTGCTGGTATGCATTGTTTGCTTCCCATTGAGCCACTGGAGTATTCAAAAAACTATCATCAAGACCAGTGATATGAAAAAAGCTCCAAGAATCATCTCCTATAAATGCTGATATATCATTTGAAACA
>Ga0210059_1011936_pt1 | contig 13213 bp, 11 predicted proteins | sample Ectturendosymbi2_FD_188042 | JGI IMG/M metagenome (GOLD analysis project Ga0210059, IMG submission 188042) | Ecteinascidia turbinata endosymbiont from Florida, USA - Sample 2 (SPAdes) (version 2) | ecosystem: Host-associated > Tunicates > Ascidians > Unclassified | place: Key West, Florida...
CGTGAATTATAATAATCATTAGAATAAGTAAGAATACGATCTTATCAAAATACGAACAAAATACGCAGCTAATTAAAATAGCTTCTTCCACAGTTTTGGAATCTTGCAAGTGTGCTAGAATGAGATGTCACTGCGCAAATGGCCTGGGAGCATTGCCCACTGGCACATGATTTCAATTTTTCACCCTTGCCACCCAAAAAATTGCGATGAACCTTACCTTGCTCACTTTAACCCCATCTTGCGGAGTCTGCTTCGTAACTAAGTTGTATCCCAGCATGCCTTTACACAGATCTGCCACTCGTTGTGGATCTGTGGTGAGATGCACTCCGCCTTTCAAACCACTATCAGGAAACCTCCCCTGACCGCGGCCTCCGGCCAAGATCATTGCTTTCAAAACAAGTTCCTTGGCATCGGTGTTCACTGCAACCAAGAAGAGTTTGCACGGTGATAACTTCTAAGTTTAGAGCACACTGCTCGCAGTGCTTCAACGCCGTGTAATAATGCTTCCTGCTTATTTGAACTTTGCGTGCTCTGAAGTAATGAACGCTGAATTTTCGATTTAACAAAAAGTCGTCATAGAAGGTACACAACTGAGCATGTGGTGAACATACTTTGGCGTGTCTTGTTCATGGTGTCACGGCCTTGGGGAAATAACTACGGCAGTGGTTTCCAACCTGAAATCCACTGCAGTGTTTCCAGGGGTCTACAAATTTTGAGGCACCGCGGATGTCACAATTCGCCGCTCACATACAAAGAAGTTTTAAAAAAAGAGGTTGGTAAGCACTGTCTGTGAAATCCGGACTGAAATATGACATCTCCATACCTGCTTCTTTTTCAGTCATTAACCGAATCATTTTGAAATGTCCTAAAAAAATTATGTAAATTCGGTCAAATTGTCCTAAAAGGTAGTCTATTGATAACAAAAGGAAAGTACTCCATGTTACAGAAAAAATGTCCGAAAATGAAAAGTGACTGAAAGTTTTAAAGTTATTTCGGACATATGACCGAAATGTGTCAGCGAAAAGAAAAACCCAGCTTCACCGAAACGATAAGTTCAACACTTTTAACTGCCTGACAAAAACACCCACTGCACTTCAAAGGACCTAATGTTATTAAATTGGCATATCATTATGTAAACTACCAGAAGACCTGCGTACCTTCACAAAGTTGAATTTTTTGTCCCATCCTGCGTTGCGAAGACTAAACCTGCCCAGCACTTGCAGTTAACCCCTGTGCCACAGAGCCATCATAACCCACCCAATTTTACTCCAAATCCAAATCTGCTGTTACTTTGTCGTCACGGTGCGTCAAGTCATGCCTTTTCATTCTTCCACAGCAGAGTTACTGCTGCGTAATCACGAGAAAGGTTCCAAAAAATTACCATTGGGGGAAAAGTTTCCAAAAAACGTACAAAAAAAGTAAAGGTGGATAAGAGACAAACTTGCTTCGAGAGAGTTCAACCTTATGGCGATGTCCGCACTTGCTTTGCTATTTAAACAGACACAGCCATTAAGTTTTCACTATTTACATACTTAGGTCTTTTGCAGCTGCAAGCGCATCACTTGGTGTTTCAGCAACATGGAAACGTTGCACATTCACATCATAATCTTTCATCAACTTCTTGCTCTGATATTCTTGAAGATTTAAACATCTACAAGCAATGTGACTCGTACTTGGCTGCAAACATACAACACTCTTTGTTAACACTCAAACGTTCACCAGTTTGTTGAAAGAGCTGACAGTCTTGAAAAATCTGTAATCATTTGAGCATAGTATGCCAGTTATAGGTGACAACTGCAAGATTCCACTCAAAAGATAACGGAATGCATTGTGCTTCTAGCAACGTGCAATACAAATTTTCTGCAACGAGCCATTTTAGTTTGGAATAAGGGACATGTTAAGAAGATAATACATATAGTGACATTCAATGTATATCACTGGTTTGCTATAAAAAGAAGCCAATCAAGGCCAAAAAATTTCCAATGATCACTGTCTTCTTTGCTAGCAAATGTCAATTATGAACCATGTGCACAATAAATGCTTATAAGCATAAATAAATCAAGCAATCAGCATGCACCAAAATATATCACGTATACCTTAATACTATATGAAAATAATTCTGTGGAAAAAATACAAAGATTAAGTTTCAAAACGTTTTCCCAATTAGTTTATAAGTGAAATTATTTTTCATGCAACTAAAGTGAAGGCGGAGTTGAAGAATGCAGGAACATTTAACATAAATCACAAATTCCATGGATCGTAAAAATTATTGTTCAGAAATGTTTGATTCATAGATTATTTGACAAAAGCATCTGCCCACTTGGAAATTAATATTAGATTATCAGCAAAAACGGAACAGCCCACCTAGAACAAAATTAAATTTTCTGAGAATTCCTGATATGCTGTAATACAGGTTTTACAGCATTACCAGCTATATTTTTATGGAAGTCTAAAATAGAGGTTCCCAACCTGGGGTACATGTACCCCAAGGGGTACATTTGCCTATCCGAAGTGGTACATTTAAGGTTAGCAATATAAGAGAAATATATATTCACATATCTTTTGTATCTAAGTATTCATACATATATCAGTGAATATTATTTTCAAAAGCCATTGTATACTTATTGTTAAATATATCTCAGATGAACCATGGTAATATATTTTGTCATAAGAAATTTTAGAGCAGGGTTTCTTAACCTGGGGTGCTGAAATCAATTTCAGGGGGTGTTGGGAAAGGTCAGATATGTGGCGGTCAAAGGTAAAAGGAAGATATACTGCACTTGTCTTTACTTTATCCTTATAGTAACCAGGTGTTAGACAATGGTAGGGGGTGATGGAGTGCTTAGGCGTGACCAAAAGGGGTGCTGAGGTAGAAAAAGGTTAAGAAACACTGTTTTAGAGGTACATGCTCATCTTTCGAAATGCTGAAGGGGTACATGGTCAGAGAGAGGTTGGGAATCCCTTGTCTAGAAAGCAAGATCAGCTGAACCTAACATCATTGGAACCAACTTTGAAGGACTGGTGGGTTAACACTTCAGATAAAGGGTGCATGGACTTAGTGAGTGTTATAAATATACTGGGCTACGTCTCTTGACAATCATCATCGCTGCTGACTCACGATGCTGATGCAGGCCCGTAGCCACGGGGGTATTTGGGGGCAGTGCCCCTCCAAATTTCGTTTGTGCCCCCCAGATTTTGTTGCGCCCAGAAAAATTTGTTTTAAACATATAGTAAAAGCAAGAATTTTGCCCCCCCTAAAAATGTATTGTGCCCCACCAAATCTTGAAACCTGGCTACGGGCCTGTGCTGATGTCCATCAAGATTACGGGGCCACCGGCGATTGATGCAACGGCTGCCACCTTTGATCTGTCCGCAAACACCACGACCTATTTTTGCGACTGCTGCCACTGCAAACAACGGCGTCAGGCTGCCTGGTGCCCGGCACATTCAATGTGCATTGTTGATCTCTCAAACTACCCGGTATCGAATGTGCTAACACTAAAATCAGACAACTTGCCATGCAATTTACTAACATATGCCATAATGTATTCAAGTACCTAGTCTCCACTCCCCAAAAATTTACGCACATTCTGGGTCAGTTCGTTGCACATTACGCTGTCGTACGTTACATTGTCCATTCCCCAAAACGTTCGGGGGCTCGCATTTTACACAGTTGGTTGCACGTCACATTGTCCATTCCCCAAAACGTTCGGGAGGCCTTCTCTCTCGGCAAGAACGTCGTAGTCGAGGCGTTTCAGCTCGTGCATTTTCGTCAGGAGCCGTTGTCACGTCCACGGTTTGGTCTTTGTTTGAAACAGCTCTCTCTCATCAGCATCGACATTTGGCGGCGCTGTTGGTAGAAGGGCGACATCTGACGCAGGAACAACATGGGTAGAGGTCTCAGTGTTAGGGTCTTGCTCTAGTTGCGCAGGCGCGAGATCGGAAGTGGAAACAGGACTTTCATTTCCGTTGGGATACCTCACATGAGCGTATGCAGGATTTGCGTCAAATACTTCCACCTCATCGCGTAAGGGTTCGCCTTTCGTTCTCACAAAGCGACTGAGTAATACTGGTCGGGGAGACATGAGCCATGTTGGCATTGACGTTCCCATCATAGCTCGGCGAGGAGAGCTGAACAATCTCTCGTGCGGAGTTTCGTTGGTCGTCACGCATATTAGCGAACGAATGGTGTGCAAAGCTTTAGTTAAATTGACATATACCGAGGGTGTTTTATTCCCAGGCTTAAACTAACTTGAAAACTGCCGACACACGCAGCATGGGAACACAGTGTAGAATGACGAAATTCGAAGACCCGACACCAATCAACAGATGGGGCGCCACAGGTCACAATCACCAATTATCAGAAACGGCGCGAGAGAACACAAGCAATCAAGCGTATCTTACCAATGGCACAAAAGAACAATCAAGCAACTGAAATGCATCTTACAAAATTATCACACCCATTAATCTTCACAGATATCCACAGAGTGGAAACTTGGTTGTTCGACACACGTAACAGTGTATGTACCGTCCTGTTTGTTCCAATTACTGCGGTGCGATGACCACCTCACGGAAAAATAATGGCTAGTTTGGCCAACATACTGTTCGTGACATATCACACAAGTCGCTACATAAATACCAGTTTGTGCCAGTCGTGTTTTGGTTTAGCAGGGAAGTTTTATTTTTTGTCATTATTTGTGAAATTCATGGTACCATGGATTTGCTGTTCTCCATGGCAAACACAAAGTGCACAGTGCTTGCAAAACCCTGACATACCTTTGCTTTTTTGTCTTGCTTAAAGCAAGTTGCTTGTAGTTTGCTAGTTTTTGTCCAGTTGTAGTTGGTCTTTGCCTTGGTGTTAAAGCTTTTTTCCTTTTTCTCTCTGACAGAGTTAGCCGGTGGGGCAAAGATGTTACCACACCTGCTGGTTACTTGGTCATCTCTCGTCGCATTTTGGATTACGTAGTTTTTCTTCCCAATTTGATGCCATTGTTATCATCAGGGGTGACTCCAGGTCACCAGCATCACTCGATTTATACCGAGGCCACTGACTGAATGCAACCGTTCGAGCCCTGCATCACTGAAATTTCCATATGCTCTCATTCTGGCTGGCACTATCATTGCTTTTTGACGTTGCGCGCAATGAATGAGAAGCTATCGTGAGAACTCGTCCATTGCTGCGTAACAAACGTCACAGAGCAATGGCAACGCCAAGTCCTCGGCGTACTAGGCTCATTCATACTAGCCCGAGTTACTGGACAATTCATCGTTCGTTTGAAATTATTCCCGAATGGGAACTGTCCATTGGATTGGAATACAAATCCAATGCTGTATGCAAATCCATTGCTTCAAAAAAAGATGCAACCTGATATAAATTATATTTGAAAAAATACTTGATGCAGAGGCGAATTTTCATTTTCGGTGCCCTGGGCTATTTTAAATTGGGGGTCCTTCTGGAAGGTTCGCGACAGGGGCGGACCCAGTCAGTATTTTTTGGCGGATTTGAATTCAGTAATATTTGGTTGTCAAGTCTCAAAACGGTTTCGCTACTGTAGGAGAGATCAAGCACACTTCACAACACTGCCGTGACAAAACAATGGGTGTCGTAAAAAGCCCCACCTGGTGTCGTAAACTGGTTACGGGCCTGGCCTCGTGTAATCTGAAAAATGGATTCAGGCGTTTTGTTCCACACATAATACCCAATTCTCAACACCATAAAAAGAGAATGCTCATCGTCATTCACTTCAATCTTTCGCGCTCATTCTTCTATTTGTAGTCATCTTTTGTTAGTGGCACAGTAAAAAAACGTGCGTTGAACCAAAACAAAAACACAAATATAATTGCTCACAGAAATGCTGGAAATTGTCCTCACTCCCAAAATTTAAGGGCCCTAGGCTTAAGCCTTTTTAACCTAATGGTAAATCCGCGCCTGTGCAGAGGTCAACTCGGGCTCTAACGGATCACGCCGAAAGCGTGAGCGAACGTAGTCGAGAGAACGCTTACTACGAACGGTATTTTTTTTTTTTTTAGGTCACCTGAAACATGACGACGAAAGCAGCCATGTAACAAAATCATATGAACAGTGACAAGGCCAATGAAGAGAGTCTGAGTTAACAACCTTAATCAGTGAAGTGGGTGGTGGCACAAATGTACAAAGCAACCAAGCACACGTTCTACAATATAAATCGTAATCGAAAACTCGGGGTAAGCCAGAGGAGCCCGAGGGCCGCAGCCGCCACTGGTTATCATGTCGTTTGTCATGACCAAAGGAAGTTTAACCCTTTCAAGTCCAGCGTGCACCACTTTCTTTGCAGTTTGCGCGAATTGCGCCATCTTAACTCGCCAGGCGATTGAGCTGGAGTGCCGTTCAAACCTTCTAAAGATGCGGAGCGTTGCAGTTTCGATTTGTGACATCTCAATCATATTGCTTCTCTAAATCAGACTGATTGAAATGTCGTCTTTGAGTGGTGTGGTTTCCAGTTAATGAGCTGGCTTCCCTCCGCTGCGGATTTTGCGAAGTCTTTAACGACAAATCCAAAATCATCTTCAGTAGTTATACAATGATTAAGGTCTAGGAATTCCACTTCGACCGTTTGCTCGGCTGTGCAGGCTTAACGAAACATTAATTCCAAGTCACTATGGACAAACGGTGAAGTCAGTGCTTGTCGAATGCTTTCATTTGACATTTACGATGCACTTATCCACATTATGTCATCGATGAATCTACGGAAAAGTTCTACCTCACTTAGCACATCAGCAAGCGGCTGCAGGACATAGTGCACAGCAACGTTTGCCAGTGAGACAGTGGTTATCACTGGTTATAATTCCGTTTTTATGGGTATATAATGTTTGGCATATTGGGTGACAGTGCAGCAAGCAACGAGATATCACATACCGTGCTTGCTCTGCTGCTTTATCGCGCCACGCACATATAACTGCTATTGTTAGCGCACATCCCATTTGCGGTGTATCGCGCATGCAGCCCTGCGCCTGCCGAGTGGTTGCAACAAAATTATTTCCTTTTTACAACGAACCGCACCGATCACAGGCTCTTTTTGTGAAGGCTGCACCTGGCATGGCCTTCACATCCTGGTCACCAGAGGCGTGCAGAATGGGGGAAAACGGGGCAACGGCCCCAGGTATCCAAAGAGCGAAATAGCAAAAATTACATTTTATTCAAATGCTTTAACTATATGCTTCTTCGTTTTGTAAGGCTAATACATACTGCATGGATCTGGTGGGAACTTACCTGAAGGGGCATGCAAATTTATGCTAAGTGAACAGAGAGAGACATGAAGCACTCCTATGGTATCTTTTGACCTTGCACCCTATCTATCTTCCCATCTTTGTACGCTGACCAATTCCTGCTAGCATATTTTTAATCTGCAACTTGTGTTCTTCAAAATATCTCTCAATGCTCTCTAGAGCCTGGGTTCTTAAACTGGGGGGTTAGTATGGCAGCGACATAAAATTGTTGAGAAGTATTAATTGCATTGTTTTTATCATTTATTGTCAGCAGAATTAATAAGCGTAAGTGTGAAACTGAATTCTTCATATTTTTAGTTGAATAAAAAGAGTTACTTCTTTATCTGTTTTTACTAAACAACATTATTGGCAATTGGTTTGAAGTTCAGAGAAACACAAAGGGCAGAAATAAATCATGCTTCATGGTTGCACAATTTCAGATACTGTTTATAATAGTAAAAATATACAACTCTATCTCCTATCATGCCTCACAAGTGCTATCCTTTTTTGGTGGACCTGTCTGATACTTATTAGCATGCATAAATGCAAGATCCAGTTTCTCAGGCATTTTGGGTATTTCCTTAGTATGCCCATGTCTGTAAACAAAGTTTGCATTAAAACAACTTCGGAAACTTCTTTCACAGGCAGCAAAAGCAATTATAATGCAAGCTTTGGCAAAATTCAATTTTACTCTACTGCGGGAATGAAAATGACTAAAGCACATGCTTTTGACTTTTACCACTGGTAAAACATTACGTTATAATGTTTGTCACTTTAATGAAGCCGAGCAAACACCATTATCAAATTTTTACCATTCTTAGTGCAAAACCATCAAATCAATGTATCATCAGTTGATCTTAGCTAAACAATTAAAAGATGCAATATCAATGATAATCCTCATCTGAATCCCTCAAATATTCAGTCATTTTCAGCTCTAACATTAAAAATGTTGAAAAACAGCTATGGAACCATAGGGACAAACACTATTTTCATGAAAACAGAACCATTACTTTTTAAAGTATGGTCATGTTGTAGAGAGTTAACAGCCAAAAACAAAAAAATATATTGGTCGTAAAAATATTTAGAACATCTTAGAATCATATGTACTTACTGCCTTCATCTACCAAACATTAATTCAATTGCTTAATTATACTATTGATAACTAACAATTTTTCACATTTCAAGCCCTGGATTAAGAACTATGAAATGACCTTAAAAACAGCATTAAAACCTTAAAGACACGCTAGCATTTCCTTCCGTCATTTGCTTGGTACAAGTTCGCAAATTTTTACAAAGGGTGTATTATAATAATGTGCACTAACAGCCTACGTTTCAAAATCAAAATAATTTTTAGTCAAGTTTAACTTATCTATTTAGATGCATCTAAATGTTAAAATGATTGTAAAGAAAAAAATAATATGGAGCTTGCATAAAAGGCTAGGACTACTTTATTAAGCTTTTGCAATGAACTAACTAATGGTTAACTTTGCAAAATGTTCCAAAAATGGTATAACATGCCTAGCCTGGTAGTTTGTACTTGGTAGATGTTTTTCCACTAACTGCAGATGTGCAAACAATGTTTTTTTCAAAAGCAAAAAAAGAAATTGTTTAGTAGTTCATTTAGTGCCACTTTAAACTTATTAATGCAAACAAGTTTGACCTTTACTTATTTGCAAAATAGAAGTAGAGAAATAGCATTGCAAATAGCCTATAAAAGATATCGCTAGCCTACTACCAGCAAATATAAGAAACCTTCTAACACTGCCAATTATCTCTCTCATATTAACAACTAATATTTTTTATGTATTCTTCACACAATTGAATTTTGAGTTCTGTAAATAATGTGTCAACTGTTTACCAATTTTATACTTGTGCAACACCTATAAATTGCCACACACTGTTTCACCGACCCTCTAACGGGCTTGATGCTTTTCAATTAATGGAATTATTACTACCTTTTGTCACCCCATTAGTGTCTGAGCAATGTGTTTCCTGCTACCTTTGTGGGTAACTCCAATACTTTATCATGATCTTCAACGTTTATTACTGCTTTTTCTTAACATCAAATGTTCCACTGCCCACTTTCTCATTGCAAGATCACAGCTGCTACATGTCTTTTTGCTACTGAATGTTCAGTAACAATTACATTTCTCACCAATGTTTTTACCCTAGTATGCTATTCTTTGTTCATCTGTAACTATCTCAACATTTCATACATTGCTTGCATTCTTATTTTTGCATTTGTTCTCTTTTTGATGTGTTGATATTCATACGATACAAATTTCAAGTCTTTGCATGTTGTACAAACAAATGTCCCGATCAACTTGATGCTGGTGAACACCAGCATTTCTAAGGATGTAATGCAAAAATTGATAAGCATTTTATAGACTGTTTGTTTAATACCAGGCGTTTAATCCTGAACTATGGGCAACTCTTCCTTAATTGGCAAACATATATCAGCATGCAAACACTATGAAACAAAGTGTTATTTACTACAATTAAACATCACATTGAAAGTGTAAAGTTTATTGCTGCCTAGTAAAATGATTACAATTGTTTTATTATTGCATACTACATTTTCTTCAATCACACAAAAAGTACATGAAAGATAATAGCCGTATTGTTATCGAAGTCAGATGTATGCATTTGAACTGCTCACTGTTTATAGATAGACAAAATGACAAAGGCAATAATTGTTTTCAAGTGCTTAATACAATTGACTATAAACACATAACGTCAAATGCAGTATACAAACTGCTGAAATAGCTGAAAAACGCAGGGAGCTGTATGCATCTGTCATAACGTACATAAGGACAAAGCTCAGGTTTGCTCTTTTGAGGAGCACCCTTGCTGCAATACGAGGATTTCGAGGCAAACGAAGTGATGTTCACCTCCAAGACCTCAAGGACATTGACTTCAGCCTAATTCTTAGGCCCACAGTCACATAAAGCTGAATGACGGTGTCAATGACATGACACCAGTTACATTTGTGAAATAAATGGGTAGTAAAGTATACATACATAAGCTAAGACTTTTTGTGAAACTATACCTTAGAACTAAATAATTCTCTAACATACTAAATCCCTTTTTTTGTTGTTTTGTTTTGTTTTTCATGTACCTAATACTTATTGAAATGAATAATGATTATTTACTGCAAGTAATACTGTAACTTGCTCACATCCTTTACTCTTCAACTTCATTCGGTGACACCATGCATCTGGTTGGGAACAACTCATCCATGCAACCCACCCAATTATGGTCTGTGGGTAAATCTACTTTTCTTAATGATGTGTATTTATAAACATTGTTTTCCGCCCATGCTACTTGTTTTTGCTATGAAATGTTGTACTAAAATGCCTTGTCCTCTGCCTCATAACCATTATTGCTGCTTACTTTCTTCACCTATATGCTTGCCTCACCTGCTCATCTGTACATGCCTTATCTCTTCACCCATTGCTTGCCCATCATCATCGGTGCTATGTTGATATCTATTGCGTTTTTTTTTCTATTTTTGATATATGCTACATTTCTTTGTGACTCCATTTTGGATTGTTTGTGTACATATTTTTGTCTGATTGTTTTTTTTATACCATTTCATTTTGGCTGTGTTCTTACTAACCTTGACAGCACTAACCTCTGCCTTAATGTTGTTTATTTGTTGTAATTGGCTTTTCAATGCAGTATACAAACAAGGAACAATGCAAATCAATTACAAACATATCAAAGAAGTTGCAAGGCAAACAAATATATCAAGAGTTGACAAATTTACATTACAGATGCAGAAATGAGTCATGCACGAGCAGCAATGCAGATTAGGAAGTGGAAAGTCATGATATTCAAAGATGTGTGCAGTGGAAGCATATAATGTGTGGAAAAAACACTTTCGAACAGTACAGATTATGAAGAAAAACCATAGTTGAGCATAAGAAAGATAAAGACAGCGTGGGACACAAAAAAAACACTAAAGGTAAGAAAGCACAACATTCAGTGTGTTGTGATTATGTCTAGTAATTTGAGATATATTAAGGATAGGGAAAAATTGGCATTCATGACCACAGCCTAAATGTCAAGATGCAGCACCAAGAATTTTAAGCTGACTAGGTTACAATTAAATACAAAATTAAGAAAATTATACATACCAAGGATCTGCAATAATAGCCTATTGCTCAAATGCCTACCTAGTAGTTAACCTGTAATTCAGGATCATAACTTAAACTTGACACTTTAAACATGTATTCCTTTTGCATTTAATGATTAACCCTAGCAATAGGACTAGGAAAACATTACCCAGACAGCATTTAATTTTATTTTGCCAGCAGCAACAAAAGCACTGCTGGAGCTATTTTACCATGACCTGAATCCGAATATTTGAATTGGTGACATGACCAGGTTCACCATACTGCTAGTGTCACAAACTAAGCTTTATTTGTGGATAAAGCTTTGAATTGCAAAATAGCCCCAGCAGAGCTTTTGCAGCTGATGGCAAAATATATTAGGTAGTGTCTATTTTGCCACCAGCTGCAAAAGCTCTGCTGGGTCTATTTTTCGCCATTTAAACCACATTCAAATTTATCCAGTCTACAAATAACGCTTAGAAGATAGTAAATTTAATATACAGGAATATATGTTAAATCAATAATCAAATGTAACCAGTTCAACTCACCACCGAAAACAACTTCAAAAATCCAGGCTTTGTGATTAGTTTTTTTGCACATGTTCCAAGGACGATCGACATTATTATTGCTTAAAGTGAAACGATAGAACTAGAAGAATATGGGCAAGAACACACGAAGCAGGAACAAACCAAAACGTTACTTCAGCTAACGGGACGTCTCCTGAGGATGCAGGATTAAATAAATAAACCTTATGTTTTTCAATCCGTCAGTGTAGCCAGCGCAAAGGAAACACAAGACCGTTCCAAATAGCGTTGCCAACCTGACGGGAAGGGTAAGAGTACAACGTACATCACGTACACAAATATAGGATTCGATGACCGTATGATGCTTCTGCTTGTTGGCTGAGTCATATGAAACAATAAACCATTGACCAAAACCATTGTATTACGATGTTACCCTCAGCAAAAGCAGCAGAGAAAATAGAGCAGCGGTTGTTAACCCAGTGACAGCCACAGATGGGACCGCACCGGAGTGCCGGAGTCGACTCCGGCTGGATTCTGCGTTTTTCATTGGGACCCGGACCCGGAGTCAAAAATTTGTGAAAAACCGGACCCGGAGTCACTTTTCCATTTTGGCAGTAGCAGAAGTCTGTGCGGTCATTTCTTAGGCAAAAACATGGGGAAATTACGGTTGGATCGATGATCGTAGCCGGAGTCTGAACAGGAGTTGGATTCTCAAATTTGAAGAATTGCCGGACCCGGATTCAAAACTTTTGTAACAGGAGCGGAGTCGGAGTCTGCAAAAGTGACTCCGGCCGCCTCTGGTGACAGCTTGACTCGAGTCAATGACTCTACTCGAGTGGAGTCACGAATTTTGGTGACTCAACTTGAGTCACGCTGAGAAACGATGGCGACTCCACTCAGAAGTGGTTTTAGTGAGTGTGCAGGGTTTGCAAAACGGGCCATTTTCAATTTAAGCGCTTTTTTGGGGACCCATATTTAGTTTACGTCTTTCGAAATATTATGAGGTTTTCTTTATGATTGTATTTGCATTAGAATGATTAAACAATAAAACTTAATTTGGTTTGCTCTATGTTGTTATTAATAATATTTTTTAAGTCATTTGGATTTTCAACCTGAAGATAAGAAGCCGAACTGAAATGATGAAACATAAATAGGGTCCCCACGGGCTTTCCAAGGATTTCGGAATTTTTTCCAGGGGGGGGGAAAAAAAGTTAAATTTGATTTTTCCTACTCGAAACTAAGAAAACAACCTTTTTTTGCTAAACATTTTAAAACTCACGGGAGGCCCCTGCCACCCTTTCCGACATCCATGAAGATCCCCTAATCAAA
>Ga0210059_1011937_pt1 | contig 13211 bp, 11 predicted proteins | sample Ectturendosymbi2_FD_188042 | JGI IMG/M metagenome (GOLD analysis project Ga0210059, IMG submission 188042) | Ecteinascidia turbinata endosymbiont from Florida, USA - Sample 2 (SPAdes) (version 2) | ecosystem: Host-associated > Tunicates > Ascidians > Unclassified | place: Key West, Florida...
ATTTTTACTAACTAACATCATAACTTTTGAACCCGAAACCCCAGCAGGTCATCCAAAGTATCAAAAGACTCGGATTGTAGCCTAGTTTCCAGTAAAAACTTCAGAGAAATACTACCACCTAACGGTTGGCGCCCAGGGCCAGGCAAAGTGGGCCAAGGTGGCCTAAAAGCCCTCCACTTATGACGTCACTCACAGCCAACCCGCACCCCCCAAGAAAAAAATTTTTTTTCGAGTGCAATGCACTAGACTGACTGCGTGTTTTGAGAGTTTCGCCGAGTCGCTAGAGCGAACAAGAGCGGAGATATTCATCCGCAAAGCCACGTGCGTTTAGGTGTTTTTTTGCCGAAAATCCCCAAAACCAGCCGGATGCCAAAGTGTTAAGACCTCTGTATTACACAAAATTTGTAGTAGTTTTTGCACAAACCTTGTCAAATTTTTTCTCTATGAAAACACTGAGAACCATTCATGAATTTTGTATGGTAAACTTGCCATATCATAATATATATGTGAAAAGTTTTTCAATGCAAATTTTCACTGTGGTCATGGGTAACTAAGGCTACAAAGGTATTCCACTTCCCTAGTTTCTTCATTTCTTACCAAGTTTGGCCCAAGATATCTCACAAACCTTTTTATATTTTGCAATAAAATTTTGCAAGGTCAAAGATAATTTTATCAGCAACAATTTTTCTAAATATGAGCGAAAAATATCAAGAAATAAAACCGTGGCGAGGTTTGAAATTTTTCGAAAATTTGTAGCAAGAGCTAGAAACAGTCAAATTTGGGTGTCCATGACCTTAGGCCTTTAAAAGTCACAATGTAGATAATGTTATTTTTTCAATATTTGGCAAAGTTACTAGCATCCCTGAAAAATTGGGGTTGTTCACTAATGTAGTTTGAAGGTAATAAGGCTTTAAACATGGCCAAATATGAACAATTTGTGCCCCCCCGGCTAAACACCCCCAACTGAAAAGCTTTATAATCATGCCATTTCTTGACAGATTTCATTCAAATTTTGCAGATGTTCATCATATGGGATAGTGACAATTTTAAGTAAAATTTCAGGAAAATTGGAGAGGGTGACTTGACCACTTCTTGAGAATTGACACGGAATGGCCCAATTTACAAGATTTGACTTTGTTTTGATTTATTCATTTCCTGCATTTTTAACTGAAACGCAGAATACAAAGCATATATTAGAAATCAAAGCGGTAAGTTAAAAACATCCGTATTCAGTTGAAATGAGACAAAAATCAAAGCGTAAAAGACCCAACGAAATTGGAGGTGACAAAGCATGGACGAAAATCAATCTGACAGCACAAGAAAAATATCCAGATGTTGATAAATATCCTGAAGTCACTGGGAAGGTTCTACATTGTTATGCTTAAGCATCAAGGAATGCATCACATTATTGCCTTCAAAGTTTCTATATCCATAATTGGTTAGCATTTACCAAACCAATCATTGTGCCTCGCCACACCTAGCCTACTAATATTCAATGGTCCAGCAGTGGAAAAACAACATTATTATGTCAGATGTTGCAAAAAAGCATTATATTTCAGAGTTGCAACTAAACTTCTAAAAGCACATCAGTGTGTTGTAGTCTTTAACAAAATATCAATAAAGAGAAAAAGTTTGTTGCAAAAAAATTTGGATTTTAATGAAACATTTTGACTTTTTTGATCTAATAACTTTGGAGTGGCTCATGGTATCAGAGTGAAATTTGGTTTGTGGACGTTTCATAAACTTTGAAAAACACATATTGAGTTTTAGTTGGCCTAATAGTGCAGTAGTTTAACTTTTTCAAAGGAATAAAGTAATTCATTAACTCAAGTTCACAGCATCTTTCCACAGTGCTAATAACTAGTATGTCAACAGAGATCACTCACCAGATACTGGTAAAAAAATCAACAAAACCAGTGAGCTTTTTGACCATTAACATTTTGCGCCAATAGACAGATGTGCAGCTATATCAGTATCACCGTTCATTTCATATCAGATTAGAAGTTACAAAACGCTATGCTGGATTGCAGATGATCCAAAGGTGACCACACAGTTGAAAACATCCCAACCCAGTTTGAAGAAATACTCAAAAAGTTTTGAAATTACTAACAAAGAACTTTTCAGCGTTGCTGGATGAGTGTTCAAGCCTGATAGGTGTCATATCACTGACAAAGATTTAAAATGTTGATATTTATCGACTGTAACAAACATTTTAAACCTTGATTTATTTGTCTTTGATTAATATTTAAAGTGTTTGTTGAGTCTTGACTGCGCAAGTATCTGAGCAAACAGTTTATGTGATTTATCTTTTTTTCAGTTCCTACACCTTCGTGGTTCGTAATATCATTTATTGCAATTGTTCATATTTAATTGCCTAAAAAGTACTTACATCAAACCATGCAAATGGGTTCTTTCTGAGGATGCCTGACGACAAAAGCAATCGCGATTGTAATTGTGATTACTTTCAATGCCGATTACATTGTGATTTTGATTATTCATAATTGAGCATGTGGTAAGTAATTGTAGATCGAACTAATTCGTCATCGTTTAATTCGTCAATTCGCTTAATTCGTTACTTTTTCATTGATTCCAACAAAATTCCTATCTTTTGTGTACATTCTGTTCGTCTAATTTGTCACCTCTTTCTATCCCCCAGAAGCGTTTTGTTCGACTAATACGTCATTTGCAGTTTTGCTCTTGATGTTTAAGTAGTTAACATGTTTGGGAATTCAAACAAATTAAGGATCTTTATATGAGAATTGTTGCAACTTGCAATTTGTTTATTGAATTTATACACAAGGTGCGAAGCGCGACCCGACTCCCATTGAGAGAACACTGGAAGTCTTTGCAATTTGTTAAAGATTTAAAAGGTGCTAGATTAAATGGAGGAGTCCAAATAGAGTAGAGGAATTAATTGTTGTATTCAACCATAACGTCATAAACTTGTATTTTACTGCAAATAAGAGCACTATGTATACGAGTTACTATGATAAAGTATACGAGCTTCTATGATAGATTTTTCACCTGTTTGCATAATTCGTCACTTCGCCTAAATCGTCACTTTTTTCTAATCCCTTTGAGGTGATGAATTAGGCAAGTTCTATTGTACTAGCTCCTTAGTCATCAAAAGCGAAACTGCAAATGACGTATTAGCCAAATAAAATGCTTCTAAGGGATAGAAAGAGGTGACCAAATTGACGAATTAGATGACGGTGAATGAGACTAACAGAAATGTACACAAAAGATGGGAATTCTGCTGTGACTGACGAAAAAGTAACGAATTAAAGCGAATTGACAAATTAGACAAGTTCTACTGCACTCAAAAAGACTATGATGGGCCTAGAGAAACAAAATGAAATTTTACCACACACCACAGATGAGTCTACCCACTGACATATAATAGGCCTTGTACAAAAATTTGGTGCAGAAATCTGCCATGGTGGTGATATTAACACTTCGGCATCCGGCCGCTTTTGGGGATTTCTGAAAAAAACACCGAAATGCACATGGCTTTGTGCGGGAATTTCTCCGGTCTGGTAAGTGCTACGGACCTGGTTGTAGTGTCAAAAGACGCGGCAAGTCTTCTAGTCTACACTCAAAAAAAATTTTTTGGTTGGGGCGTGCGGATTTTTTGTGAGTGACGTCATAAGCGGAGGACTTTTAGGCCACCTTGGCCCACTTTACCTGGCCATGGGCGCTAACCGTTAGATGGTAGTATTTCGCTGAAGTTTTTATTGGAAACTAGGCTAAAAGCCCAGTCTTTTGATACTTTGGATGACCTGCTGGGGTTTCAGGTTCAAAGGTTATGATCTAAAGTAGTAAAAGTATTTGACTAATTAGATATATAATCAATTTGCTTATTTTAAATCATGACTTTTGACCCAGAAACGCTAGAAAGTCGATCAAAGGCTCGAAAGACTTGGACTCGAGCTTGGTTTCTAATAAAAACTTCAACGAAACAAATTGGCCCAGCAGTTGGGCCTTAGGCCAGGCAATATGAGCCAAAATGACCCCAAAACTACTTCACTTATGACGTCAGTCACAAAAAATCCACAACCCCCAACCAAAAAATTTGTTTCGAGTGCAGACTATAAAACTGGCCGATCCGTTTGAGCCCTTGAACAGCTTTCTAGCGCAATTGGCGGAGGAGATATGGCGTTGGTAAGGCAACCGAAAACTGCTGTTTTTAGGCCGAAATCTAGGTACGAATATATCGTACGCTTGCTCTCAAAGTGTTAATATCAAAGTTCCCACTTACTTGCTCAACTAAATGAATTTATTTCAAATGCAGACAAAATAGTCAAATTTCATTCTCAGAAGGCAAGAATGTTGTTTTCACTGACAAAGAAGCTTAGATGTCTCATGGTTACAAATACATCGGATAATATATGTGGTTACACATTTACGGTCAAAAGAAGGTTCACCACTTTTTGTTGTGAGATCTGAAAAAGATCTTAAAGCAGGGCACAAATTAATAATCTTTAGTGCTAATAATCCAGATGAAAACAAGTTTAGGGAGTTTCCTTAATATACCATTGTGATGCTTGCTTTAGTTACTGTAAGAAGTGTTTTGTTTGTGAGGCAAACAACATTGAGTCAATGAAAGCATTAGACTTTGGGTCACATGTACCTTTTTAGAAAAGCTGTCTTGGTTTCTTGAAAGTGTCGAACAACCCTGAAAATTGTAGACTGACTGATATTGGGAAGAAAGACTATGGGCCCCAAAAGGCAACAAGAAAGATGAACCACAGGTTTGGGCTACATCTTTCCCCCACGTGATAACTCTAACAGGGAGAGAAAAAAAAGCCGAAGGCAATGATAACCTACAAAAGACCAACTACAATTGGACAATTACTGTATTTTCGGGACCATAAGGCGCAATATCAAAAATTGAGTGATAGCTGTTTTTTTCATATATAAGGCGCACCAGATTATGAGGTTCATGAAATGAAGCAAAACTTAGATAAGTCAAACTGTATTCAACTCCTTCACAATTACTGCCAAGTGCTGAGTGCATGAGTTGCAACTTGGAGTTTAATATGTTATTACATACGAGGGAGTTTAATCTGTCACACATGGCTAATCTGCTAGACACGAATAGAATAACATAAACGTTGTGCGCGTGTTTGATTCGGTGTGTGTGGCAATGTAGTCAATTGTTTGTTGGAAACAAAATTTACCCTGATCTGCATGTTTTATACAGTCTATGAGCATGATTTATTGACTTAAAGGCAGGCACTGGTAATGACTGTTGGTGAACCTCAAGCTGCTTCATCATGATCTGCACCAATTAAATACACTCATTGGTCAGTAAGCTGATGATGTTTTCATGAAGATATGAATCTGGAAACTGTCAAATGGGAAGTGACAGTGCTACATATAACATGTAGCTAGTTCATGATTGCCTATCATGTTCAAACAAGATTGTGCTTCATTTTTAAAAACAGTGCTCCATTTTGTGTTGATCATTTTTCTTATCCAAAATGTCTCATGTAAACTGCTGTGCCCATCAGTTTGCACATGCACAAGTGCCAACAAGACAGTTAAGTGCATTGCAAAGTATAAGGAATTTATATCAGAAGATGTAGTTCCTTTCAAAAACATGAGCAGAATTGGAAAATGTGATGAAATACTTACATTTGATGAACTTCCACATGGAACAGAAAACTTAAAGGTTGACTGTTTCAAGCTCACCAACCTTTCATTTGTACAACAGCTCAAACTCAAAAGTATTGAGCTAACAAGGACTAACCTGACCCAATTTTCATTGGATTTATTGACTAAAAGCAATGTACTGACCACAGTGCAAATTACTAACAATGCAATTGTGGAAGTGACTGCAATGACAGGCAATGTTCTTCAGAGCTTACATACACTTAACCTTTCAAGCAACAAGATAAAGAAACTCCTGTGGAGAGGAGATACTTTTTCGTCTTTGCATACTCTTTATTTGCAAAACAATGAACTTCAGGAAACCCTACACATCAGCAAGTTATTATCGCTCAATTATTTGGATATATCAAATAATCCATTTATACATATCTTCAATCTCAGTGGGTTGCACAGTCTGACAACACTTGTTATGCAAAATGTATCTTTTGCTGCACAAGGCAGATACAAAGATAGTGCTGTTTTGCCCCTTAATTTGCAAATATTAGACCTCCAAAGGAACAGCCTTCTTGTAGTCCCATCGTGTCATGCCCTGCTGGCAGGTGTGGATAATTTAACTCATTTATATTTGCAAAACAATAACATTTCAATGATAACTGCTGATACTTTTCAAGCAGATTGCTTTAGAAACTTGCGCTCTGTATCTTTTGCCAACAACAGGTTGATACAACTTGAAGCAGATGCATTCAAATATCTCTATGAAATTCAGTATTTGAACATTGCCAGAAACTACTTGCAGCATGTGGATTTAGTGGTGCTGAAAAGATTTATTCACTTCCAAAATGGATTGCCACAGCACAATATTAGCTTGGAAGGCAATCCATGGTCATGTGATTGCCAACAAAATGAAATGCTTTCATGGCTCAAAAGTTTAAATAACTCTTCACTGCAATTTATTTGCTACCTTCCCCACCATTTCAAAGGAAGAAAATTGAGTAGCTTGAAGAGTGATCAACTTGCATGTTCCAAGTCATCTCTTGTAGCCATTGATAATGCAACTGCTCAAGAGTTCAGTTCTGCTAATCTTCTGTGCTTAAGCTCTGGTTTGCCAAAGCCTGAAGTCCATTGGTTGTCACCAACTAATGAGTTAATATCAATAGAATCTTTTGCTTATGAAAGAAAACAGCAAGAACTGTATTTTCTCTCAGAATATGGGGATCAACTCACCATTAAAGATGTCCGATTGCACAGAACAGGATTTTACAGGTATATACATTGTGCTTAACAAGTTTTTATGCTTGGAAATTTTCGATGCTTGTTTCTAAGTTAATTTGCTTACATTCAATCATTGAAGCTTTTGGTGTTAAACTAGTCAGGGAAACAGTCACAGCTCCCTTATGTGACTGCTTCATACCACCCATCTGCTAATAATAAAACCATACGTTTCCAAGTTTTTTTTCTGGATCACAAGATAATGAAAATGCTGTAAATATTTTATAATACTGGCCAAAGTAATTGCAAAAATTACATCATGCAGTCATTTAGGTATCTGGACTACAGCCACCTGGACAAATGCCAGTATTATTGTTATAATATTTACAGCATTTTCATTAAGTGTAGCAGAGACCAATGATAACATAAGACCATCACTGACTAAAACACTTGTACAATATCTGCTGACTGCAAGGGATAAATCATTACTACCCACTTCAAAGCAATACAGGGTTGAAGTACCATGGTGTTACTGCAACAGTGACATGAAGCACGTCCATGAAAAATAGAAAGACTTTAGTTTATCACTGTGAAATGAAATTTTTTAATGAAAATTTTATTTTACAGAGACAAACTGAAAAAATAGCCAGATTTTTCGAAATTGGCCATGGCAACCCTGGCTAGTGCCCTTATAGAACACTTGGCCACTTGACACACACGAGTAAGTCCAAGGTTTGACGAGTAAGTTAAGTAACAAGCAAGTTTGCACTCTGTTCAAGGGCTTTGAGCATTTCAGATCGAATTTCATAACAGCCTGAAGCCTTCCCAGCGTTCAGAATTTTGACAGCTGGGAAGACTTTGACCGCTGTGATGTTTTTTTCCTCCCCAAATGTCCCTCCTGTGTGTCCAACGGTGTGGAAGTGACTGGGTTCAAAAGTTCTTTGAAATACCCTCCCCATCTGCCAAGGATGACCTCATTGGTGAGTAAGACAACATTTTGGTCTTGGATGGATCTAGCAATATTACATTTTTTGCTGCGGAGATGCCAGATAGTTTGCCAGTAATGGCAACCTGGTTAAACCCGGAATTTTTCCAACATGAATTTTGGACTTTTTCACCTTGAGGACTGCGGTCTTCCGCGCCTCAGCATACTGCGATGCAAAGAAAATTCGATTTTGTTCTGAAGCTATGCTTGTAGGCTACTTTCTTTGCTTGAATAGCATGCTCCACTCCTGCTTCTACCGCAGGATTGTTTTTGCCATTATTCGCCACACCGAGCCGTTTCCGTCCGCATACCTGAGCAGCAGATGAAGCCACAGCTACTTCAACAGCTGTCACTCCATCTCTGCGTCCGGTGTGCATTCCGCAATGGCTCGGAAAAAGGACGATACGTTATCTGCGAAGGTCCTTCTTACAGTCTTGTGTACCAAGTCCTCCCACCAAGCCCGTAACCAGCTTGGGACACCAGAGGGGGCGACGAGTTTTCTGAGAGTGGCTCAACTTTTTTAAACTATGTCCAATACTTTCAAATTATGTCCAACATATTTTTCCAGGGGGGCGAAAAATTTTCTAGGGGGGCTTTGCCCCCTGGTTAGGGGCCTGCCTCCCACCAGTGGCGGCTTGTGGTGAGAATAGCCGGGAGGCTGCGAATATTCATCTCTAGTTAAACATTTAGGATTGTCGCCCTGGCTGTTTTTAATCATTAGTAGCGTTTCCAGTCACTCCAGCAGTCCTTATCCTATCAAATTCGTAATTTTCATTTGTTCTTATTAATACATAGAAACATTCACTTCAGTTCACTTAATCCTAAACCTAATCCCTAACCCAAACCCTAAAGCGTGAACAGAAACACAAAAGGATTGGAAACTCAAAAGTAAATAAAAACCGGTCCCATCAAAAGTATAACCACTACTATCAAAGCGAAAGCCTCAAAGGTGAGAGTCAAACCCAATACCACTCGCACATTAAACTCCAAAAATCTGTAAGACTTAAATCTAAGGACAAATCCCTAAAAGTGAGAGCACTGCTACTGTTTCAAGCTGTAGTGGTGTAGATAAACCAAGTGCTGAATTTTCGCAGCCCGAGATTGGCGACCGGATTTAAATCCAATGCCGCCAATATCGCCAGAGTACCAGTGACAACATTCTTAACTCTAATTATAAAATTCAATATTCAAGAAATTCAGGTAGTAAAATCTAGTTAAGATCACATTTCCTCCGTTTTTTCTTTAAAAATTCATCGTCAAAATATTAAAAACTCCTCACGATAGGCGGATATACCACCATGTTTCTTTTAGCCAATTGCTTGGTTTCTTTCCTTTGGGGCAGTGCCGAAGACAGCCCCGAAACCGCCGAATTCATCGGCAAATGTGCTGAAAACGGCATCGCGGCGTTGTTGGAAAAGTACGAAACATTGGTTTTGTTGGATTCCTAAGAAAAGTTTAACCAAAATGGTATCGGAAGTACTGAAAATGATGGTGTTGTGAAATTTATAACTAAATCCAAACTTGGCGATTCTGGCGAAATCTTTTGCCTTGCATTCTTCAGGGAGGGCTGCAGCCCGTCTTGACGAGCCGCCCTTGCCTCCCACTTTATTCGGTTTGACCTTCTAGACCTGCGCGTTTGTGTAAATCGTGTTGTTTTTTCTTGGCCTACCAGGTGTTGATCGGTCGACAGTGTGCACCCTTTTTGTTAACGTCCAACATTGATCGGAGCAAGCCAGCTGAAACTATGCAGAAATAAGTGAGTGACAGTCAACCCATCGAGCTCTGCACGAAGGAGCACTTGTGCAAATCTCTGTATTGGAATAAAGTGTTCATCATACACAGTGCGTTGTTACAGCAGAATTGCAGTAGGTGCCTTCCGTTATTATTACGTCATCATCACTATGTTTGCCAATTACATCCTTCCACGCCCCAGCATCGTTCCCAACGTGTGCATTGATGTCCTCAAAAAGCATCGTGGATTCGATAGTTTTTATCTTTGGCAGAGTTCCGGGTACTGATGTACTTGACTTTAGGGCGTATACCTATATCAAACACAGGGAGCGGTCTAACAACTTCAACCTCAACATGCACACCCTTCTAGTCTAGTGGCCGGGGATCCATTCATCTGCACAAGTGGCCTGTTGCGGACTAACAAGTATTCCAACCCCAGCCCGGGCAAACCTTGCTGGCTCAACGCTGGAGTAGAGGAGTTCCCACCCGTTGTCCAGCTCATCAGTGTCAGAGCCACGACGCTTAGTCGATGAGAAAACAATAATATCCAGGGAATATCGTTTGGTTTCCTTCATTTCGTACTCTTATCGTGAGGTGATGTTCCATTTCCAGTTACTAGCTTTTGGCGAGATTGCCGTTTACGAGTGGCTTTCAAGTCGCCCAGTGTAAAAGCACTCTGCTGTCCCCATTCGCCTCCCCACCCCAGGTGTGTAGCGGGCGCAACTTTGGACTTCCACTAGTGGATAACTGATGGGAGAGACTGTCTCAAACGGGTATTTCTGCCTGAATCCCGATGTCAAGCGAAATTTCTGACCTATTACTGCCTGTCAGTTATTTTAGTAAAGGAATGAAGTTTGGAGTTTGCTTTTTTGATGTGTATGGTGTAAATTAAAACCTTTTAGTTAGATGTCAGATACCCACAACAAGCTACAGTACGGGGATAACTATAACCACTAAAAATATTTGACTTAGTCTAAGATCTCAATTATTTTTATTTTTCTAGCCCTAACCAAACCCTAACCCGACATACTTTCCTAAACTCTGAGCCCTAATCATCAGTTTTGTGAGCGAATTTGATATGTAGAAAATCATTCGGTTATGCGCACATGGCATGAAGTCAGAAATTGCTCAACACCGAACACGGTCCTTGATCACGCGCACAACGTTCGATGTGCGATGGTTTTAATTGTTTTTGCGCATTTCATGATAGTAACTGCTCAAATTACACCGTTCGGCAAATCATTTACGCAGCCACTTTTGTTGCATCAGGGCGTACCACGGGAAGGTACCACGGGAAGACGTTGCTACGGGCACATGATGTAGTTATAGAGGTTATGCATTGAGTCCACTGTTGACGTAGTTAACTGGACAGGGTGGACGATGTTACTGGTTCCCTTTCTACCACATCTCATGAAATTGTGGTCGACAAGTTGATCACTACAGCACTGTTCATCTCACATTACATATAATCAGGGTTTTTTTAAAGGAAAATGTTAGGGACCCGAATCGGGTCTCTAAAACACCTTAAAAACCCTGATATAATACAAAATATTTTGCCACTAAAGAAGGTAACATATTGCTTTGAACGTAAAATTTTACTGCTGTATACTTAAAACGCAAAAGTTCAACTGAAAGATGCCAGGTTTTCCTGTTATGACTCACGTAGACACAAGCATTCGAAATAACATGTACTCGAGCCTACCATTCCTACCTCATGGATATAAAGTATTTTTAATGCGTGACGACATTATGGAACAAACACATAATGCCGGCAGCCCAAAGTTTGTCAGGTAAGCTCAAAAATATGACGGAAAACTTAGGAAGATCAGCTTACATCACTTTCAACCAGAGCGAAAATAATTGAAATTATTTTATATCATGTACGAGGTCCTGATTCTATTTGCACAAGAGCTGATGATGCATACTTCGTGGGCGAAATACATACTCTGTAAAATCTTAGTGTCTGATTCTTTGCTGGGAAAGGATTCCTTTTGATAGACAGGTCCTACACCATGAATTTTATTGCATAGTATGCAAAATTTGTCAAAGAAAATCGCTACTTTCCTTAATTACTTTGCTTGCTTAATTTGTTGCTAGCGATTCAACAGTGTACAATCTACTTAATTTCAAAGAGCACAGCAGTTAAACAAAGCTCAGCCATCTTTAAGTCGATGCTTAACGTTTAGGCATTCATTGGAAAAATTTTATACGTTTTGACTTCATCTTGTCGTCTGTCAGATAAAACTAATTAACTAGCATCACTTTCACCACCATTTTAATTTTGCAAATAGATATAGTAACAGCATTTATGCATTCTTGTGGAATGTTCCATGCATTGAAAACAATGCATTACAAGCATACGGTATGGGGATCATCGTAAGTAATGTACCCTGTGAAAATTTTCATCTTTACCAGCAGCTCAGTTCAGGTTATATCAGTACATAAGAAATTCTTGATTTGTGCTGCTTCCTACTGATCCATATTGTTTTTCAGGTGTTTTGCTGACAATGGTTTCGGTGTTGCAAATGGGACTGCAAGCTTGAGTGTTCTTTTGAGTCAGACAAGCACTATTGTACTGCTTTCTGTGGCATGTGCAGCTTTTACAATTGCTGTAGTGGTCAATTCAATCAATATCTGCATGTAAGTGAAAGACAGTTTGGTAAGGTTTAATGTTGTCATATAGCTAGCTTGCTTAAATGAAGCATTCAGCAATCAGTGCATCAACAGATCTTGCTTTCACCAATGTTTATAAGTAACAACATCACCCTCACCTTCAGCGAACTTTGGCTTTAACTAGTGATGTCGTCAAGACTCGGAAATTTTCCGGGTTCGCCAAACATTTGCACAAAAAAGTTCATCAACACTTCTAAGCTGTAAATTTTTCGAATTTTTTCCTTTGCCGAAGAAGCGACAGACAGTGATTCGGTTGGATCACGAAAGCTTTTATTAAACCAAACCGATGGGGCATTTCAAGTCTCAAGACGATATAGACTCAAGACTGAGAATCACAAAAATGGGTCTCAAGACTCCATCGTACACATATAGTAGTTGCAATTAATTCCTAATCGTACTCCACCGCGTTGTGCAGCATAGCTTACTAATTGTTAGGTAATCTTATCTTATTCACGGAATGTGAGCCATTTCGCATTTTGAAACAATGTACTTTAGACATTGTGAAAAACAAAGCTTTTATTTGATGGGATTTCAAATCTATTCACAGCAAAACGATGCCAGCAATTCTCGCCAAAAAACTCATGGAGTCATGTTGGGCGATTTTTATTGAGAAAACCATGCAATGCATAAACTATCCTTGATCTTTGTAAAAGCAGTGAAGCCGAGTTACAACCACTTGTACTCGAAACAGACGCTAAAATTATGAATACGCAGTTTGGATTCGCCTATTACGTATTCAACAGAAAATGAATAGACGAGTTTGCTGGGTGACCCAAAAAGATGCGTACCCATATTTTGTTCGATAAAAAACCCAATTTTTAACGAATGTCTTTTCTGTTGCAGGACGTGATAGGTGAATCTATGGATGATCGTTTGCAGCTATAGTTGCCCCAAAAATGTCTTGGACAAATCAGCAGAAGATATTCTCCCTGGAGACCTATTTTGCAACAAAATCATACCAGAGTGTACAGATTCAGTTTCGAAAACGTTTCCATTGTCG
>Ga0210059_1011938_pt1 | contig 13209 bp, 7 predicted proteins | sample Ectturendosymbi2_FD_188042 | JGI IMG/M metagenome (GOLD analysis project Ga0210059, IMG submission 188042) | Ecteinascidia turbinata endosymbiont from Florida, USA - Sample 2 (SPAdes) (version 2) | ecosystem: Host-associated > Tunicates > Ascidians > Unclassified | place: Key West, Florida...
TGTTTTCGAAATAATATACCTTTTTTCGACCTTCAAGGTATTTTCTATGATCAAACGACTTCGACAATCAACAGCATTTTGTTTCAAAAATTTTGTGATTGATAGTTTGCCACTGATGGGCGGGTATTAATATAAACAAATTTCGTCATTTTGGCTAGATAATCGTGATGTGCATCGTGCAAGGGGCGTAACGAGGTTAGATCGCGCCTGGAGCATGAAACAAGTTTGCCACCCCATGTTCGAACCTGAGGTCTTTCAGAAGCAAATGTACTGTTTTGAAAAAAATGCTCATGATATTGCTGGAACTTTTTGGCCCCCCACAGTGATTCGGCGCCGAGGAATTGTGCCCCCTTGCCCCCCTCGTTACGTCTCTGGTGATATGCAATGAAAATCGGAAAATATTCCGAAAGCAAACAGATTTTCAAGTCCGAACGTCATGAACATCTGCAATTTTCGAAAACAATAAGGCATGGATCTTGCACAGACTGACAACAAAGGTTACTGGTGGTATTTCAGGTTTCTTCCTGTAGTTTTGTGTCACTTCCATGCCTACCCCACGCGTTTCTTTGGTGTGGACCTGTGTTTGTTTTGCTAATAATAAAAACTTTTCCGGCATTCAACGAGTCACTTTTTTAAGGTTAGATAAGGTTGAGAAGAATTTTTGAATTGTTTTGGAGGTCCGCTTCTGCTCCGTAAACGTCCCAGTAAGCCTGGGTATTGGTGAGAATGTAATTTAGCCAAAATGTGTATGGTTATCAACCGTGTTTGTTAAAAAAACTTACCTGAGCAGTTGGGTCTTCACTGCTATGCAGTCAGTAGACATCCGGTTGAACTCGTCCTTGAGCACCCCCCTAAAAAAAAATCCTGGATCCGCCTATGCCGTGCTACTTGTTTTTGTAATGAAATGTTGTATTAAAATGCCTTGCTCTCTGTCTCAACCATTATTGCTGCTCGCTTCCTTGACCTGCATGCTTGCCTCACCTGCTCACCTGTACATGCTCCAACTCTTCACCCATCGCTTGCCCACCATCTTCTGTATTATGTTGATGTCTATTATGTTTTTTCTTGTTTTTTTTCATCATTTTCTTTTGGTTGTCTTTTCCGTTGTTTTCTTTTTCTCCTTTTTGCTGTGTTGGCTGCATTTCTGTTCTTTGTATATTTGCTTTTGCTTTTGAAGCCCGCACCCCGTCCGGAAGGAAAAATCATTTTTGCTCTCCTTGCACAATTTGATTTATAGTTTTTTGTATCATCATCGCTGACATCAACATCAATAGTCACAGAAGTTCCCAAAACAAGAAATTGAAAAAAGAATTTTAAAGAAATAAAACAAACAAAACATATGTAGGAATTTTTGGCAGAGAAGTTCTCACCCCAAGAAGTCCCTTCTCGTACCCCCTGGGGGGTGCGAGCACTCCCAATTGAAAACCGCTGCTCTAAAGGAACAATTCCAAATCTCCATCTTTCACATTTTCCACAGTGTTTCCACTTGAACCTTTGGCATTATGTGTTGGAACTTGGTAGATGATAAAATGGAAACCGATTTGGGGCATTTGACCTAAGGTAACCTCGCGCGATGAAAACGCTGGAAACACTGAGGGAAGAAACAATAAATAGCATATTTTGCAAATCGTTAAACTGCTATCTCCTTGTACATTGTCCTCGCGTTTCACCTTTGCCCCTCGTCTCCTCTTCCATGTTGCATGAGCTGCAGCATATCAAGCGGTTCGTTATACAGCAGAAATAATGAAAATAGACGATGCAACATACTGGTAGTTGAAGCACAAAAGCAGAAATAATGTCATCCTATAAACCTCCCCGTTTAGAACACATGTCGTCAAATAATGGTTTGGACTCATTTCTGGAATCAACATAGTTCTGTTATATATAAATTCTTTCAGAATACCCAGGGCCGGATTTAGATGATTCGACGCCCCAAGGGCTAGGGTAATCGATTTGTGAGGCCCCATCTTTCTGTTACGAGGGGAAAATGGAAAAACGCCAAGCCGAAAATTACGATATTGACGCTCTAAATATACGGTCAATGAATACTTGTGGATCCTTACTGAAGTGCCCCACGATAACTGCGCTTGTTGCTACTTCCGATGCAAAAGCGTTCAATGACATGGAATCGTGTAATGCGTGCTTGGCTGCCAGGAAAACTATTATAATTTCGACAAGCGAACCAAACTAAAACGTCACGGTTAAACGTTTGACAAAACACGTGGTCTACGTTAACTTTCGCACCTCTTTTTTCAATCTATGCTCAACATTAGCGTAGCGTCTAAAATATACAATTTCCTAAAAAACAAATACACTACTGAGAGTCCATTTTGTTGCGATCGGAAAGCCCGAGCGGCATATGCGCAAAGCTTCGCACTGTGGCAGCAAGCAACAATAGAGATCATGCGCCACGATCACTCCATTATTGCTTGTTCGCGCCACACATATGTATTGTTGTTCTTCGCGCACATCCCGTTCGTGGCGAATCACATAATCAACGCAACGCCACCGGAGAGGTTGCAACACTACACACATATTTGACGGCCGTAAGGAACACGGATGTAAAAATCTCACACACACGAACAAAGCACGTCAAGTAAAACGACCCAAAAGGTTGCAACTGCTGGGATCACATTTCGAGTGTTTGTTACTTTTTCTGACTGCAAAGAATCGAACACAACGAAACCATTGCGCCAAAGGATGTGAGGTTTAAACTTCTCTCATGCTGTCATTATTGAAATACGTGTTAAGAAATAAAAAGCTACAATAATCGAATCTAGTAAGGCTAAACAGAGCACAGTAAACAATAAAAAAGGTTTACTCCTGGCCTTCTTCATAACAAAATCATCCTGGGATCAGTAGCACAGCCAGAATGAGGGATAACAGGCAATGCCCCCCCCTGATACGAATTTTCTAAGATTTTTCGACGGTGCTTCATATCAATTTCAACTGTTCGATGCCGACTGGTGCAAAATATTTGACGTCATATCCTATTACATTAGACCGGAGATTGAGCTGTGACATCGAAATGATCTTTGTGCAAAATAGCTAAAGATTGAACTCTTATGACGTCAGTGACTGGCCCCTCCCGATCCTGCCTGTGCCACTGCTAGGAATTCATAAAAAATTGTTTGCCTATAAGTTTGTCACCTTTAATGCACCGAATTCTTAGAGTGGACAACCTATCCTGGAACATTGTGATCCTTAATTGAGTTTTTATTCTTTTGAATCTTGAAAAAGACCTTTCCACTGAGCAGTTATCGACCATCAAAGAAATAAGGCTCCGCGTGGTTGGATCAACCAAGAACCACCAATCTAAGGCGTCAGACCCAAACGCTGCTTTGTCATTTTCTTGCTGTTTGCTTATTCTTTGTCTCCTTGGGGTAGAGTTCTGTGGCTGCCATTTGGCAAAGTGACTTTTGCTTATTATTTAAGCTCATCTGAAATCATCTGTGATTTGCTTAGCATGGGGGCAGTACAAACTTGTGCAAGTACTCAATAGCAATCTTATTACTGAATGACTTTCACAGAAACGCTAATAAAACAACTGCATTGCTAAAGATCAAAAGAAGCAACTGTGTTTTTATTGTAGGAGAATGCTAGCCTTACACATATCTCTTATCTACAGTATAACCTTAAGCTTTGATCAGGTGCGTATCAAACACAATCAACCACAAAATCTTTCGCCTAATTCACACCCTGCAATCGACGCGATTCACCAAACGCAGGACGCAGTCAAAGTGCTTTGAGTATGTCAACATTATAGTCGGCATGCGGCTTGACCAACGATCATATTGAGATTCATGAAAATTCGTTGGGACCCTTGCGTTGTCAACACAAAGTCTGATTAGATGAATAAAAACAAAATCCATAAATTGCTGACGAATATTTATGGAAATGATCCTATACAGTACCGGCAACTGACTCTATGCATACCACAGTTTGCTGGAGGCCCACTTGGATCTTGAGACCTACATAGCCTAGTTATTGATAAATTCGGCCCTGAGTGTACTCAACCAACGTGTGAGTAGGCCAACTCAAAAACTAATTTCACAGTAGGCTGCTCTGTGTTTCGTACAACTTGACTGTTCGTCATGAAATATAAATAAGATGCGCTCTTGGTTTACCATAAGCGAAAATCTTGTTTATATAAAGCATTCAAGACCCTTCTATTGGCAATTCCTGCGACTAGAAAAGTTTGATTTTGTGCTTTTGTTTACTTGAAAAAAGAATACAATGTCAGTCTCATGCAACAAGCAATTGCCTATTGACTATCTACAACTGCGCATAGCATTTTTACAGCTTCGTGATAGTTCAGGAGGCCAGACATGAAATGGTGGGGCACAGAGTTTAAATGGAGGGCAGGGCACGACTGTCCCCCCGCTGTCGACAGCCATGTGAAAGGCTATAAATACTGTAGAAAATTGTGGCAAACTGCTACTCTGGGTTACTTGACGCGTAGCAAATTATGTGCAATCTACTATCCTAAAATTTAAATTTGAGTTTAAGTGCAGAACGTTTTGTGGCAGATATAACATCAGAAATCGATTTCGTGAAGAGTAGCCTACACCATGAATTGATATAAATTATGTAGAAAATGCGGATCTAAAACGCCTATGACGTTTTCCAGCACAAATAAAATTTGTAAACGAAAAAAGCAGTTATTTCGGGGTACAGTGTGAAACATGTGTGTAGGTTACTGTGTGTATTTCGCTGCGCAGATACGATTCTGTTGTGAAAGTGATTAAAATGGACGTCGAGAAATAAAAAAAAATTGTCTGGAAATAACGGATGTCACATGTCCCAGGAAAACGTAAACAAATTTAGGGTTGCATTCAGTGGCGTACGCAGGAAATTTTCGAGGGGAGGGTCAAAGCATAGGCTTAGCCAGGGGAGGGCCAATACGGGCCATGCCTCCCCCCAAATTTGTAGAAAATACAGTCATTTTGTGCTTTGAGAGGCGTTTTTCTAAACAAAATAGTGGTATTCGCCTAAAATTTAACATTTTGGTATACACTGCCGAATACTGACAGCATACACTGCCGAAAATTGTTTAAACATTTTTTATTTTTAGGGTCTGAGGGGAGGGCCATGGCACAGTGGCCACCCCACTTCATACGTTAGTGGTTGCATTACACCCTTCTTTTCCTGACTCGTGTAGCGTTTGAAGGTTTCCTAAGCTTGATTCATGCGCTTTGCCGCTTTAGATCAAGGGAGCCTAAGGTGCACTTGCTTTTTGCAGAATACTATGCAGGTTTCTTCCTTGCAAATGCTGACAAACTTTCTTTGGGTGGGAAAATAGTTTTAAATGTGTTTCTCTTTGACAGATCAACCCTCAAAAAATGTTTGCGGTTAGTTTAAATTTGTTTTGGCTGATCGTCGGGCATGTTGGCCCACAGGAAATGTTTATCACTTCACATTGTTAATTGCTTCACATTGTTAATTGTGTATTTTCATGTGTATAGCTTTGATCTTTATCAACTAAACTACCCTTGCATTATTTTCAAAACCTTTTGTACACCACAACTGTGCATGGGTACTGTAGTTCCAGAAATTTGGGACGCGAGTCAAATATTTTCAGGCTTTTGACAGAAGTAGACACTCAGACTAGGCTTGCTTGAAAAATTGCAACAACCCATGACATGATATGCATATTTCATATCAAACGATTTGAAGCTACTGGTAAATATCGCAAAAACAACCAATATTTTGAAGTGATGTGCATCACAGAATGCTCCACATCTGGCCTAACGTAAATTATATTTAAAAAACAATGCTTCAGCAAGCAACAATAGAGATCACCCGACGAGATCACTCTCGTCGTCACCGTTAGCAAGCACCATCAACTGTTCACCAGGTTCACAAGCATTGTTAGAGGTCACTCACCAAGATCACTCCATCGGGATCACTCTATTATTGCTTGTTCGCGCCACATACATAACGTTGTTATTCTTCACGCACATCCCGTTCGTGGTGAATCACACAATCAACGCAACACCACCGGAGAGGTTGCAACAGTACGCATAGGAATACTATCACTGAAGCTGACTGCTTTAACGCTCACAAAACTAACAAAAAACTTATGCCAAAACCATACAAAATGAGATACCATTTTTAGGTTTTAGTTGATCTGAAGAAATGTAAACAAAAGCATTATGGTACCTTTTATAGACTAATCAGCACAGTGGGATGGTACATGAAAAACACAAGGGCTTAAACTTTGCAAAAACAAAAAACAACATCACTACATTTCAGAAGTTTGTCAGGTGCATAGTTAATAAAAGTAGCTGTGTTTCTCTCCTGTCTTTGTAGCTCTAGTCTCAGAAAAAATCCAAGTGTTTCCTAGCACTTTGACGATTTGGCTTAGTCACTCTTTCACAAGATGTAATAGTTTCATATAGTGTTTGCTGCAGCACACTGACAATGCTCCTTAAATATTTCTGCTGTTTTCTACCTCTTGTGACTTTTCCAGTGTTAAATGCTGTTAATAGACCAAGGGCATGTTCTGAAGTGTCAATGACAACATATAGGTTCTGCACAAAGAATGAGCAGAAATATATCTACCATGTTGTTGCCAAAAATTTGGGTCTGCTTTTAAAAAGCCATGGTCTGCATTCATGAGCTGAAGTAATGGCCGAAATATCTCAGTGAAAAAAAATAGCCACATACATTACTTTTTGCATTTTGTTAGTGTTATACATGCAGCATGCCTGTGCAATTGAGCTCTGTTGTGCAAACAAGTGGCTCCCTCACTTCAGTGATTGAAGAATCCCTTTTGGATGCCAAATACCTCCATAAACTCCTAAATTTTCAAAACACAATGTGATCTTGAAATAATTTGCCACATTGTCTGCGATCACCTAATTTTGCAACAGATCAAGGTTCTAATGTAACATTTCAACTATACCAACAGATACGTAAATGTCTTTCTTCAGAAACCTGACAAAATCAAAGTTCAAAGATGACTTACAAAGTAATGGACCTTTGCTAACTGGAAGTCTGCAGCTGCAAATGTTGAAACGGAGATAAACAATAACATGTTGTATAAACCATCACCTCCATAAACACATTGCATGTGCCAAGTGACCACTGACTGTTGCGTGTTGCTGCAACTGAAAAATGTTTACTGATATGAACTAACTGATATTGATGTGTGTTTCTTGTATTAACTTTGGGTGTTTTGTCATACTTTTGGTTGATTTTTTGTAACATTTTACTGCATCATACCATGCACATTTTGTTGGCAAAAAATAGGTGATGTTGATTTTAAGATCTTCGTTTTCAGAACCCTCACTTTGGTTATAAGAGTATTTGCTCGATGTCAGTTGTAATGTTCTTTGTTTCAGATTTATAAACTTAGCTATGGTGTTGTTGCTGATATGTTATACCGCGCCGACTGATTCGAACTTCAATTGAACACTAATTGATCATGCATCTGAACATGAGGTTATGGAGCCATATGTAACTGTTGACAAAGCTTGTCATAAAAAACATACCTGTTGTTGATAGGGTATGAAGAAATATTACATCAAAACTGCACTGCAGTGGTAAGTAAGTTTGCAGTAAAGTTGCTGTGAAAACATAAAGGAGATTGTGTGATTTCATCAACTTTGTTTAAGTTTGTAATCACTAGCTTTTCAGAACGTTTGTATCTTTACATTATTTGCAATTGCTTAAACATACACCTTAAATGTAGGCTAAACACTAAACGTTTTGAAAAAGTACATAAAAAGCACTCCTATCAAAGGTGTAATAGTACATATCAAAGGTGTAATAGTACAGAAAAAGTACATGAAAAACACTCCTATCAAACCCATTGTGTCAGGACCTTTGATGCCGTGCTGAGAAACAACTTGCATCAATTTTTATGAGATGCGCATTTTCATCCAACTATTTTATCCCATCGCTTCAAATGTCTGATGCTCTTCACAAATCTTCATTTTTCCTCAATTATTCAACGCTCCTGTATGGAGACCAAATGCAGTAGTTGTCCATGAATTGTTTCGGTGTTTGCGTCTCATCAGTATTGCTTTTGTGTAGTAAAAATATGTGGACACTGTGTAAACACCAAGCATAAAAAAGTAAGAAGTGCTGGGAAAGTGTTTTGCTCCTCAAGGTTGGACACGTACTACCAACGGTTGTGTGATGCGCTACTGTATGGGCATCCATTTTCTGTGCTCTTGCGAATGACGATACGGCTGTGGTGAGGATAAAGTGCTTTGTTCCTCTCAATGTTGGTCATGTGCAAACACCTTTTCTGTCATGTGCACTGATGTATAGGCAACCACTTTTTGTGATCTTGTGTCTGTGATATGGACCATGAGTCCGCAATAAAGTATTATGATTATAATCTCTATTGGCTAGGCCAAAGGAAAGGGTGAGAGCTGAACCAACGAACACTCACACAGCAGTCATAGACACTAACCACTCAACTATGTTCACGTTGCTACTAGAATTGCAAGATAGTCCCAGCAGAGCTTTTGCCGTTCGAATTGCAAGATAGTCCCAGCAGAGCTTTTGCCGTTGATGACGAAATATACACTGCCATTTAGCAAATGTGTAAAATCGGATCACAACTAAGAGTTTTGATATGTTCAGAATATTCACATAAAAACATCCAAAATTTTCTCAGTCCAATCCAGCCCTGATCCACCAATTTTCAAAAAAATTGCAGTCCGATCCAGCCCTGATCCGGGAAAAATTGGCTTCAGTCCTGATCCAGTCCGATCCAGTCCTGATCCGTGCTCATCTCTGCTAATCAGGCAATAACACAACAAACTTAGCAGACCAATTGCAAACCAAGCTGACTAGCCAACTAGGCAGCGGAGGTGGCCGGAATCACATTTTCAGACTGTACTCCTGTCCAAAGTTTTTGAATCCGGGCCTGGATTCGAAATTTTAACAATCTGAGAATCCGACTCCTGTTCAGTCACAGGGAACCATTGATGCAACTGCATGTCAGCAATGTTTATTTTGTACTGAAGCAATGACATTTGTAAAGACCGCTCAGACTCCTGTTACAGCCAAAAATAAAACAGACTCCGGTTCCGGGTCCGGTTTTTCGGAAATGCCTGACTCCGGTTCCATAAACAAACGCAGAATCCTGCTGGAATCGACTCCGGATCTGTGGCCTTCTATACTAGGCAGTATTCTGCATAAGCAACCTGCAGCTCAAAATTAGGTACCACGATCCATTGAACAAACATCCTGGAGATGATTATTTCACTATTTATTTGAAAAAGTTTTTGCATGCCTGGATATTTAACGCTTATGTTAACTGTGGCACGCCGTATAAGCAAGCCGAAATGAATGCCCTCAGATACGTGTAAGCCAGTGGTTCCCAAACTTTTTTCTTTCAAGGCGCATTTTAGAAAAAACAGAAATTACTTGGCGCACTTCGCACATATGAATATAAAATTTATTTGAATTTGTAATTTTTTCATATCCTAACGTAAAATCAAGACAATATTGCTTAAGTTCCCAGGAAATTTAGTGTACTTGCGTCTTTTCGATAAGAGTGCAACAAATCTGTCAGTGAAATAAATGTGCTTGATGTTTTTTGGCTACGGTTTCAATGTTAGGACGCATTTCAGAGAGACAAATCCTCATTTCTTCTTCAATACAACATAGCTGCCAGGACCGGCCTCAAGCCGATGCAACCGATGCAGCTGCAATGGGCCCCGCGCCTCTGGGGCCCTGCTCTATGGTGTTTGGGTAGATTGTTCATTTTTGCCAGATACACCTTGCGCTTGAGAATTCAGTAGAAACGACATATCAATTTCATTGTTAACAAAGAACGCTCTCGTCAGAACTAGCAAATTTCCTCTCGAACGTCAGCAAACGTGCTCAATTCTCGTGTTAGTGCTGCACTGTATATCTGCGATCTACCACGATCGTAACACGGTTGTCTGAACACGATGACGTCTTAAAATCACTGCTCAGAGGGGCCCCGCGCTTAGGTCTTGCGTTGGGCCCCGCGCCCAGGCCTTGCATTGGGCCCCGCATCTGCTAGGGCCGGCCCTGATGGCCGATATCGTTTTTTGGACTTTATATTGTGGAGTGTTGAAAATCCATGTTCACATAGATATGATGTTGAAAACTGCATCAAAATGTTCAAATCCTTCTTAGCTAATGAAGAGTATTCTTCTTTGACAGCAATCCAAAATGTATCTATAGGTACCTCAACATTTTTTATTTTAAGACCACGGTCAAAGCTTTTTCATGTCTTCCATGTGAATTTTCCGTATGATTGAATAAGATACTGCTCTCACAAGCGTATTAAATCTATGGTAGGTATAATTACGTTTTATATCCGCTAAGTGGCAACATATGCTATAGCCCGATTGTCGTAGCACTGTGCCGCGTATCGAATTACTATCACCAATATCGATAGTGTGCTGTACTGACAGAAGTCGGCAGGGTGGAATTTTAGAAACTCTACTTGATTGATTTTAATTTCAATATTTTTTGTGGCACACCTTATGACATCTGGCGCTGCAGCAGTGTGTCGCGGCGCATAGTTTGGGAACCACTGGTGTAAGCCGTCGACTTTAACAAGCTGTATCTCATGACGTGGTAGTGACGTCATCACCAAATTTGGTGTGCACCTTCTCTCACCACCAACTTCAATCGATGACGTCATTAATGACGTCATCACCAGGGAAGTTGGGGAGGGCTAATTGTACACTAGACCCGCTAATATATTTTCAGTGAAAAGCAATCACGCGTGAACCTCACGATATCACGCTTGTCACGCCCTAATTTCCATGTTACGCACGATATCTCGTCGACAATTGCCACGTTTTCCAGTTTGGCCAAGCGATGCGATTCATGGGCTATTGCCAATCAATCACTTGGCCGAACTGGAAAACGTAGTGAATTTGAAGAAATGGCTTGTTAAATGAGTTTGTTAAGTCCTGAGGCAAAAGAAGGGCGTGCTGCCTTGGGAATGCGGTGGATTGGGTGGTTGACTGATCTTAGGGATTGAATATAGGTGCCAAAAGTCAAAGAAGTGGGATGAATCAGGGGGTGCTCATAGTTGTTTTTTTTGGGGGGATGTGGTGAGTTGAAGATAGGGACGCAGGTGTTGCAGTGGCAAGCACTACCAGGAAGCGCTTTAGCATGTTTTCTTGAAGGTAGTGTCTATTTTACCGCAAATATTCTTGCGGCTACAGATCAGCTGGAGCTATTGCCACCAGTCAAACATTTACATTCGGTCTCATGGCATGACACAATTCGAATAAAAAGGTCAGTTTGTCATGCAGTCGGCGTGCTGCTCATGGCGTAGTGGTTGTGCTTCATGTCTGGGGGTTTGCCATTGGTTTTCAGTTCGACTCTCACCTTTTTTTACTTTTTTCAAAGCTTTCCAAACTTTTCCCTTGGATGATTGTTAGGTTTAGGGTTTGGTTGTTAGCGTTTGCGTTACGGTTAGCGTTCGGTTTTAGGGTTATGGTTAGCGTTATGGTTTAGGGTCAGGAGTTAGCATTAGCTTTTGGGGCTAGTGTTAGGTTTAACGTTAGGGGTTAGGGTTAGTGTTAGGATTAGGGGTTTGTGTTAGGGTTAGCATTAGGCTTAGGAGTTAGTGTTAGGGATTACAATTAGGGGTTAGGGTTAGCATTATTAGGGTTTGGGGTTAGCATTAAGGTTTGTGGTTAGTGTTAGGATTAGGAGTTAGCGTTAAGTGTTAGCATTAGAGATAGGGTTAGAAGTTAGCGTTGGAGATTACGGTTAGGGTTAACATTAGGGGTTAGTGTTAGGGGTTAGTGTTTGGGGTTAAGGTTTAAGTTTAGGGGTTAGGGTTTATCTTTTGTGTTTACTTTGTTTCTGCCATGCCTGTTGCCACTGGCATCTTGGCCAGTAGGGTTCGTCGTCACCGCCGCCAAATAACAGAGGTGACAAATAACAGAGGTGCCAAATAACAGACGTATCAAACAGCAGAGGTGCCAGAGAGCAGAGGTGGAAAACAAGCATGCAACAAAAGTAACGAGGACGATTGGACACAGCGCACAGCACACAAGGTTTAACACAAGCGTCAAATACAAGAGTTTTTTTACAATGCAGCATATTAGAAGTGCCAAATGAGAGACGTAGTTCAACACAAGCGCCAAATATAAGACGTGTTTAGCAAAACAACACATCGAAAGTTCCAAATAAAAGATGCAGTTCAATACATGCGCCAAATATAAGAGGCATTTTGTAATGCAGCACATCAGCAGTGCCATATCAAAGACTTAGTGAAACACAAGCGCCAAATATAAGAGGTTCTCTGAAATGCAGCACATCGAAAATGCTAAATGGAAAACGTAGTTCAACACAAGCGCCAAATATAAGAGGTGTTTTGCAATACACCACATTAGCAGCACCAAATGAGAGACGTACCTCAACACAAGCGCCAAATATAAGAGGTTTTTTGCAATGCAGCGCATCCGCATTGACAATTAAAGACGAAGTTCAATAAAAGCGCCAAATATAAGAGGTATTTTGAAATGCAGCACATGGAAAACACGAAACAATGGATGTAGTTCAACGCAAGCGCCAAATATAAGAGGTGTTGTAAAATGCACCACATACACATTGACAAGTAAAGACGTAGTTCAACACAAGCGTCAAATATTATAGGTGTTTTGCAATAGAGCACCTCGAAATTTCCAAATAAAAGATAAAGTTCAACACAAGCGCCAGATATAAGAGGTGTTTTGAAATGCAGCATATGGAAAACACCAAACAGTGGATGTAGTTCAATACAAGCGCCAAATATAAGAGGTATTTTGAAATGCAGCATATGGAAAACACCAAACAGTGGATGTAGTTCAATACAAGCGCCAAATATAAGATGTATTTTGAAATGCAGCATATGGAAAACACCAAATAATGCATGTAGTTCAACACAAGCGCCAAATATAAGAGGTGTTTTGCAATACACCACATTAGCAGCACCAAATGAGAGACGTACCTCAACACAAGCGCCAAATATAAGAGGTCTTTTGCAATGCAGCACATCCGCATTGACAATTAAAGACGTAGTTCAATAAAAGCGCCAAATATAAGAGGTAGTTTGAAATGCAGCACATGGAAAAAACGAAACAATGGATGTAGTTCAACGCAAGTGCCAAATATAAGAGGTGTTGTACAATGCACCACATCCACATTGACAATTAAAGACGTAGTTCAACACAAGCGCCAAATATTATAGGTGTTTTGCAATAGCGC
>Ga0210059_1011939_pt1 | contig 13209 bp, 8 predicted proteins | sample Ectturendosymbi2_FD_188042 | JGI IMG/M metagenome (GOLD analysis project Ga0210059, IMG submission 188042) | Ecteinascidia turbinata endosymbiont from Florida, USA - Sample 2 (SPAdes) (version 2) | ecosystem: Host-associated > Tunicates > Ascidians > Unclassified | place: Key West, Florida...
AGGATTCGATAAATCGGCGTCTGTAATAATTGGATTCAAATTCCAAGACTTTTGAGTTATCCCAATCCATTCTGTGATTTAGATCAAATGAATGTTGCGTTAAGGCACTTTTGTCGAATCGTTTGTTCAGAACATGAGTTGATCAACAGAACATGAGTTGATTTTTTAAATTGGTCAAACTAATTAAATGCAACAAATAAAGTAACCTCTTTGTATGCAAATGTGACGTGTATACCCATGGCTGCTTTTCTCATTAAATTTGAAGGAAAATTCCAAGAATCTGTGGTAAGAATTGCTTACACAGCTGATAAACGTCCTCGTCACCGAAACAGAATTACAGCTTCTTGTAAGTTTGTTTAAGCAGAATAATTTCCAGAAAACTTTTTGGGCTATCTTTGCGCTTATACAGGCACACGAGCGTTTCCCAAGGTTTGTTGGAGACAAGCAAGGTAGGTAATAGTTCGATGTCGCACTAGGTGGAAATCTCAGTAGATGAGCCGCAACAAAAATTTTGAAATCTGCCCTTAAAGTGAAAGAATTCTCATGGATCATCACAACAGCGGATGAGGGCAGCTGAGCGGGACGTCACGCTTCATGGGGTTTGCGGTTCCGGCTGTGACTTAAAAATGCCTGATGAGCACAATGATGTATTATTACCGAACAAGAGAACCCGAAGCTCACAAGGCATGTGGATATAGGTGGTCTGCTGATTAATTTGTTAAATGGGCGCAGAGCAAGCAAAAGACTCTAGTACTTTTGTTTACGTTCCGCAAGTGTTTGATGATTCGTCTGTGAAAAAACCGAGACTGACAAAGATTAATTGCAATCTCGAAACACGGATTGTAAGTCTTTGAATCATAAACTTTGATCGTGGATGGATGCCACAGCGAGGCTGAATGAGCAACACGACAACCAAAAAAATAATCATTTGTCTCGTTTTTCTCCCATAGATAGAAAAGCGTTAGCGATGCCTTTCAGTTAATTTTCCGTATTTCCAAAAAATTGCATCAAAAACAAAAGGCGGTGTCCATTCATTTGATAATGGTTTTACAAACGTGGTTTCGGTTTAGGACTTACACCGCAAAAAGGGTTCAGCATTTTGTTGCTGAGTCAAGGTAAGTACTCTCCAGTAGGTTAAAACTTCCAGTTCTGACGACCCACGTCGTTGAATGTGAAATTTTGCCTTGTTGAATGGACATGTTTTACAATTGTGTTGCTTATTAATGTTCATGACAATCCCGTTCTCCCTTACAAAAATATCAGTGAATTGTGTAAAATCAGCCAAATGTACACCTTCCTCCAATGTCTTTATATGACCGCTGAATCTCGGAACCGGGCAACAATGCATATTCGCATACCTTTCCGAAAACTCATTGAACCAAAATCAACAACAAAAAGAGTAGATGGTAATAATTGCTGAGGGTGTAATCACACTTCCTCGAAATGTATAACCGTATCCTTATATACGAAAAATCCAAGGTTTGCTCACACGCCTAAGCAATACGCATACGCCAGAGCACAAAGTCGAATAGAAAGATGAAAAAACTTTGTAAAATTGGGGAAAGCAACGACCGTTTGTAATCGAAGCAAATTTCAATTCAAAGCCAATTGCATAATATGATTTGAAAAAATGCTTGGTAAGATGCAGTATTTTTAACAAGGACATCAAGGCGAGCAACATCGATGACGTACACAGGTCTGCGCCCAATGTGGCGAAGAACATTCATCGCACCGCTTTATGACGTAGTAGAATCACCCTCTGAATACCTACATTGTGTTGAGACAAGTTTGAATAAAAATATTTGCTATTCGTTAATGCGCAAAGAAATACAGCTTATAAATTGCATGAGGGATATTTCTAAGGCAACGGAGCGCAAACAAATTTTTCTCTTGATCTAAACTTCCGTTTAATTTTGACAAACAAGTTTAGCTGGATGATAAAACAAGAGTTTGTTTAAAGGCAAATCGATACAATGAAGACTAACTTGAAGGAACGTTAAAACTGACATCAAACAAAAAACGTTCATCCTTTCCTTAGGACATCTCTGCAGGAATGTCCTGCTCAAAGCGCCCAGCAAATGTCAATTGATTTTCAGCTATTTTGTGTTTCATCTTCACCAGTGGTGCTGATAGAGCATTGTCAACAGTACGCTATATTCAAACTTTTAGCTAGCTCTACGCAAGTTCATAACGTCAGTTTTCCTTTTGAAGAATAGACTTTTCTGCAAACAATTGTGGCTCTTTTTCACGTTCTTCCCTGGTGCGAACTTGAAGATGAAAGATATGTCACTGATGCATAAAGTCTCGTAACATTCCTTCTGTGAGCTCGCTCAAACAACCGCACGATGTGTTTGAACTTCATGAGAGCTACAAAACAACTAAGTGCGAGTTGAATCTTCACAAGAGCAAACAAAGAAGTGTGTGTATGAGTTAGGCACATCACCTCAGAGTTCCAGCAAAGGAAATTTTAAGACACTGAGACATTTCGCGTTTTTCTACACTTAAAACGACTAAACTGACAAAAGGAAAATCTAAGTAATGTTTTCACAACGAACATTTTTCTATCGACAGGAAACTTATTTGATTTAATTGTCAAAGTGCCTTGTATGCATTTTCTTTGCATTTGCTTTTTTTATTGCTAAAATGCCGTATATAATTTAATTGCCAAAGTTCCTTAGATTTTGAATAATATATTTTGTAGCTAGTGATAGCGCAATGGGTAGCCCATCCTTTTCAAGAGCGCTGATCACTGCATGTCTTCCATGCAGAAAGTTCAATGCAGGGCCTCGCCTGCCCAAATGTGCCTGCAGAACGCCTTCCTGTCCGTGGTAGCCCTTGTTTCCTCAAAGTTTCTGCGCAAATGCCGCGACCGGAAAGACGTGGGCATTATTCCAAACATGAGACGCGCAAAAACGATCAATACCAACGCGCATCGGCCTCCGCGCGCTTGAGCAAAGACCACGTTCGCGTTTCATGCAGAGGGGTGCGGTCAAAAAATTCTCAAGTCTCCCCCACCAACCATTCACAAGTGGCGGACCCACTTTGCGCGCGCCACCAATCTGGGGAGGGGGAATTAGAGCAACGCGGGGTGATCCCACTCTGGGGAACCTTGAAGGCCAAACGTAAACAGCAATCTTGCTTTTAGCTGGTGAACATTACTTCACTCACATGGAAGGAACACAAACTGGTTGACGACAGCAAACGATATTTCCTGGGTTATTCTCAGTATCTCGTCAACTCAGTGTCTTGACCCAAACGCTGTCGAGTTGGGCGGTGAATGGAAACTCTAATACTCTTGCGTTAATCCCGCAGCTTCTGAAATTGAACAGCTGCCTCTATTTTTTGATGTTATTATTGAGAAATTAGCAACCAGTTTTGTTGCATCTGCTTAGAGCAGGCCCATGTACTTACAAGTTTTTAATCAAAATGTTCTTACTTTCTTGTGGTTGTAGAGAAAAAGACGATTTTTATCTCTTTATTCCGCTTCGCATATGCCATCACTGCGTATATGACATCACTGGGCATATAGCGTCTCCAGTTCCCAGGAACTAGTGAAGCACACGGAGTTCATAAAGAGCTCAGGCACACGGAGTTGCCAAGGCAATTGTTGCGAGACGTGAATGTTTGCTCGCAACGGTTGCCTTGACAACTTCTTTGACTGTTGTATTCAACAAATTTTTAGCATAACGTGCAGTGCCATACAACAGCGTGTTTCACCGGCTGAGCCCTATCCCTCACATAAATATTTTTCATTACATCTACGGTGTTTGAGGTCTCCATCTGACCATATACGGAAAGAACCCAGCGACCTTGTCAAGCGCAATGCAAGCCTGAACGTGAATATAATCGCTGTTTTCAAAACTCCAAGAAGCTTCAAAACTGCTTTTCAGCTGAAGGTCAGCAAGCTTTACTCAACCGTTACTACGTTCTTTGCAGGCTTACGTACTTTTGCGGTGTCTCCTGCATCGGGCAAACGCAACATAATTTAAGAAATCGAGTGAAGTATCGAACCTCATTAACCTCCTTTGTCTGCGCGCATTTTAAGGCCAAAACAGATCATCGCGTTGATTTGCACAACCGCAAGGTCATTGGTAATGACATCAATGTTGGCGGCAGCTGCCGATCCTTAGCTTTGTTGATTCAAGAACACAAGACAAAGCCCAATGCAAGCATCGCATCGATGCCTCTGTGCGTTTTAAATCTATAGCAAAGCATTGTGCATCATCCGTGACGTCACACGCCATCACATCCGACCCTTTTCCCACTCACATGACTACATGCACTTGCCGCCACCACGTCACTGCCGTCGCAGTTTGTCGCGTTTCCGTTAATTTGTTTTCGCGCCTTCTCCGTACTTGCAACAAACTTCAGGCATCTCATCTTTCATTGCACTGACAGCGTTTGCTGAAATTTTCAAGACTTGTTTCTAACATCGTTGGTTTTGGCCGTTATTTTATCATTGAAGTAAAAAACATCGGTAATAATCGAATAGTTGTAAATCTATTTTGTTCGGTGCATAATTTAGCATCAAAGAAAATTTGGTTCTTTAGACATAGCTTTTATATTTATCGCGGGTTCTAAGAAGCTTATGCCAAGGACAGTTTTGCCGTAGCTACAGATGGTGTAACCGCACTTAAAATTAGTCACTATCACAACCCAATGCGAGAATATTTTATTTAAGGATAAATGCTTTTTACGAGTATACTTTTTACGTGTATACAGCAATAATTACACAAGAACTTACTTACTTTAAGGACAAGTAAGAATGTTTGTACTAACTGTCCATAACTATTACGAAAATAGAGCATACTTTTTATTTTGTGGAACTGTTTTTCAAGTTCCAGTCGAGCATCAAAGTGCTTGTCGAGAGTCGCAAAACTGCTCTGAAGTCGTGTCAAACTTCCCGGTAATTTATACAAAGTTTCCTTTTATATTTCGTTCATCTTCTAGGAGCTGAGCATCACGTGTTCCTTTTTCTTAGTTTGTTTTTTATGAGTTGTTCCTTAGTTCCGTTGGGGAGTGGCTGACCAAGGGGGCTTATTTGGCAAAAGTAATTTTGCTTCCGATACGTGTTCTGCAAGCTTGTACGCTCGAGTGTCCATATATGATTCTTTTCCGTAGTCGTCATCAAAAGTGTTGTTCTCTGAGAGGTGTGTCATTGTGTGTTTCATAGCCATGTCCTGTGTACAAAGACGTCAGCTGTCTTGGGGTGTGGGTATTTTTCTCCTCAAGTCTTGGTTTGCTTTTACTCTTACGGGCTTACGTAAGTGTTGTCGTCATCCTACGTGACGCATTTCCAGTCATATGTTTCATCCATATGTCTTTGTGTTGCGTAACTTGGTTAAGCCCAAGCCTTGTCTTGCTTTTTCTACCAGGTTCGCATTTTTAAGCTTTTCTTGTGTTTTGCTATTAAATTCCTTTACAACGTTTGGACTTTTTCCCAAAAGTCTGTTGTTGCACAAGTATTCTCTTTTGAAGCTTTTGTGCCTTCCGAGTAGGAAAGTGATCTTCGAAGGCTTTTGTTTTTCGGTCTACGTTGAGGTTGCGAAGCAATTTGCGAAGTTACCTCAACATAATCAAATAGCGCAACTGAATTTTTCATCATTAAAAAGTGCAACTGAAGTCGAGTTCAGTGTCCGGGTGCCCTTTGACAAAGGTTCTCTGAATTCTTCGAACCTCCTGAAACAGAGGGTAATATGCAACAGAGCGAATAAAGAATCTTTCTCAATATCACTTTTTGTGGAAAGTGTGTCGAAACTAACGTGCTCACCTTTTGAAATCAAATTTTAAATCCTTTTTTCCAACTTTGCTAAGACAACAGAGGTAGACAATTACTGCAGCAAGATGCAATTTTGGTATTCAAACTTTAACAACTTGCGTAATGCCACGAAAAAACATTTTATACAGTGAAAGTATTGAGATAAGAACGTCCAACACGTTCTTTAAAAACCATCTGAGTGGGATAATGCTACAACACGTATTCCCAAGCTGGGGTACATGTAGCACTAGGGGTAACATTGCTTATCAGATGGGGTATATTTCAGGTTAGCAATAGAAAAGAAAACCCATTTATGTATTACTTACTTCAAAATAATTATGCATACATCAGTGAATATTATTTTCTCAAAAATCATCATACGCTTATTCAGGCCGGTAACCAGCTTGGGACCCCAGGAGGGGCGAAGAGCTTCCAAGAAGGGCCTAATTTTTGTGAATTATGTCCAATATTTTCAAACTACGTCCAACACATTTTTCCAGGGGGAAAAAATTTCTAGGGATGCTTCTCCCCACCTGTGCCCCCCCTGGTTACCGGCCTGTGCTTATTGTTAAATATCTTCATGTTAGTCATAATAAAATATTTGGGAAAAAGTTGATATATACCATCGAAGCAAACTTTAAAGGAATATGCACATTTTCCAAAAAGCAGAAGGAGTACATGGTCAAAGAAAGGTTGGGAACCCCTGTGCTACACAAACGTTTTTGCCTGATTTTGCAATAAAAGCTCATTTTGATGACAAACCATGCAAGGGATGTTTGGTTGAACTGCAACATGTTCAACAAACAAGCTTGGCTTGAGTAAACAAACTTAGTTTTAACTTTGAAAGTGACACCGAGGTGCGGATGTTTTCAACGGAATACCCCCCGTGTTCTGGGGTTAAGGGGGTCGATTGGTCTGGCATGTGCTGGTGTGAAATCCCATATTCCAATAATAAAAGTACCGACATAAAGAAGACACTGATTGTACAATCATTTGAGGTTTTTTAGACCATACACTGCATCTCCGAATTCGCACAAAAAACGAAATCTGTAAATATGCAATTATGTTTGAAGCATGCTGGCCAGGGCCGGATTCACCGATAGGCTGTATAGGCTTAAGCCTAGGGCCTCAAGATCCAAGGGGGCCTCCAACAAACTGTGGTACGCTTAGAGTCAATGGCCGGTATATGATCATTTAGAATAGATTAAAGTTCGTCAAAAATTTGTCTTCATTAGTATTCACGAAATTAGTTTTTTTCAACTTTCGTGGTGAAAACGCCAGTTTTCCAACGAGTTTCCATGAATCTCAATACGACGGTTGGTCAAGCCCATGCCAAATATTGTGTCGATATACTCAAAGCACGTTGGCTGCATCCTGCGTTTGCTGAATCGTACTGATTGTTACGTGTGACACTATCAAAAGAACTAATGGGCTGTTCATGTTTGAAATGCACCTGATCACTGGCAGAACTGACGGGTGGCAGGTGTGCGAATCGTTCCGCTGCCAAGCTAAATGTAAAATTCCGGCCCTCCCTAGGTTGTATTTTGGGATTTACATACTTTTGGTTTCAGTAGATTGTTGTTTTTTTGCGTTTTTCGGAGTGTTTTCCGGTGATTTCGGCTTTTTGCATAGGCATTCAATACGGGATTTGCTATTGTTTCTCAGCTATTTTCTGAGTGTTAGTCAGTGGGCTCCCTACAGCTTAGTTTCCCCCTGGCTCAAACCTCTAGTTACGTCACTGTATTTGATTAAAGCAAGGTTGTACTATAGATACGAGCTATGTGTAGAGCTAGCAGCAGTACCCTACAATAAAAGCATAGTTTTTTCTTAGGTGACTGAGCAATACAGTGGTTTTCTTAGCGTTTTTATCGCGTGAAGCTCGTTTCGTATTTTTAGATGTGATTTTTTCCACTTTAATTTTCTTCGGTAAAGTCATTCAGAAATCAGATTGCTATTGAGTACTTGCGCAAGTTTGTACTGATCCCATGCTAAGCAAATCAGAGAAGATCTTGATGAGCTTGAATAGCAAACAGAAGCCACTTTGCCAACAGGCAAACACAGAACTCTTACACCAAGGAGACAAAGAAAAGGATAACACCGAGAAAATGACAAAAGTACGTTTGGGTCTGATGCCTTAGATTAGTGGTTCTTAGTTTATGCAACCACGCGAAACCTTATTGCTTAGCTTGATGGTCACTTACTGCTCAGGCGAAAGGTCCTTTTCAAGATTCAAAATAACCAAAAATGACCTAAAGGGTCGCCATATTCCAGGAGAGGTTGTCCACACTAAGCATTCGATGCATTAAGAGTGACAAACTTAGGAAAAAAATTGTAATGAATTCTTAGATAATTTTGTTATGAAGAAGGCAGGACAAAACCTTTTTAACTGTTTACTGTGCTATGTTCAGCCTAACTTGATTCGATGATTGTAGCTTTTCATTTCTTTGTACTTATTTCAATAATGACAGCATAAGCAAAATTTAAACCAGTCCAGTCGCCACGGTGGGCATTGGTGAGCTCAGTCCTTCCACATTTGAATGTGAAACACTACAAATCAGTAAAGATTTTATTAAATTTTCAGTATCAGGTCACCTTGCGCAAATTTAAATCCCCTATTCAAGACTTTCTGGCGACTGTTCTGGTTTATAAACCTCACATCTTTTCACGCCACAATTTAGGTGCGTTCGATTGTTACTAGTCTGAAAAAATAAGAAAGACGCGAATCGTGAACTTAACGATTACAACCATTTGGGTGCGTTTTACGTGACGTTTTTTGCTCGTGTGTGCGGGATTTTTACAGTCTTGGTAATCGAGTTACAACGTGGTCCTCACGTTGTGCTTTAAAGTCTTTATGTCGCCACACATTCTATATAGGTGCAGTGTGTTTGTTTCTTTGAACACAGATAAGAAAATGCAGGTGTGTTTCTGAAAAAAAAAACGTAGGCCATATGTTTTTTCAAATGTTTCAATTGTGGCGATTTCGGTTGGTTTGCTGGTGGTAGTTGATAATCCTGTTCCCGCCAGCCAAGTAGGATTGCAATAATTCTGTACAATTTAACGCTTTTGCGTCGAAGGCAGCAACAAACGCAGTGATCGTGGGCACTCAACTAATGATTTGGATTTTTTTACTGGCAGTACTTCCATAGCGTCATTTTCGAATTTCCTCAATTTGATTAACGCATTCCATTTTTTTCCACGCAACAGTGGGAGAGGGGGCCTCACAAGTGGATTAGCCTAGGGCTTCGTATCAGGTAAATCCGGCCCTGATGCTGGTGTATAATTTCCTTTAAATTCAGCTTCTGTGAAGCTGCATCCACACTGTAAATTTCACGAAATTTCGTCAGCAATCTTTTTAGATGGTAGAAACGTTCGTGAAGCAAAACATATCAAACAAAAATAGTTCTTTGCTTTTAGACAACGCGACGTTTTTTGATGACGAGATTCAACTGGTCTAACGCTGGGGTGGACATTAGAATTTAGGGTCCCGAGGAAAACACTCAGAAAGGGGCCCTAAAACATCGCCACTGAGAAAGATAGATATGAGACATGTGGATAAACAAGTTAAATTTTCGTTTTTTTCTGGGAATTTGCTTCTGCGTGAATGTCCATTTCACGTTGTAAATTGTTTGAAGTCATTGATTTTAAATTGTTCTTTACGTACACATTAAAGTTGTTGAAGAGTCCCCTTTGGCACAATTACACATAATTTTGCTTTATTTTGAAAACGTATGATTTCCTTCAGAGCTTATTAAATTTGGGTCTAGATTGGTTCGCAAGCGTTTTAATAAAATTATGCAAAAACCAAGCGCGAAACCTCCAAGGGTGGACCCCACAGCAACTCTGAAAAAAGGTGTCCGAGGCAATCTTTCCTCTGCCCTAATTAGTGCCGGATTTAGGTAACTCGTGGCCTGTAGCATATTAACAGCGCGGGGCCCTACATTGAAAACGCGCTTGAACAAGTGAAAACTGTTAAATCATAAATTCTGTCGGGATCCATGCGAATACCATTAGACATACTGAATTTCGTAAGTACGAAAAACTTCATCCTAGTCAGCCGCTGGTGGATAGCATAGGCTACATAACTTTTTTTCCAAAAACGTGTACACGTTTCTTTTTACTAAGGAGTACTGTACAGTTCACACGTACAGTACAAAGGCAGTAATTGATGCTTCCAGACTCAATAAATTTGATCACTACTGATTCTAAACAGTGTAGTCTCAGTATGTGTTGAAGTCGATTGTCAAGAGCAGCAAACCTACTGTATAATGCTGTTCTTTTTGTTACTCATGTTGTTATTTCGTCGCGTTTGCCACCAGGTTTCAAATCAAGCAGATAAATTAGTTCTTCTGGCCATTTTTAATATTAGCCGACGACCGCCTTTTTTGCCTGTAAATTTGCCAACTCACATCACCACGCAAGTTTCACACTATTTTTACCCCATACTTTCACGCTATATAACCGTTTTTGTGCATTTCTATGTAGGTTTTACTCTATTTATTGTGTTGTAATACTTCATCATCTCCCAGCGGTTTTCGTTATACACCTTTACGTTTTTTCTGTGACATGCTGTCAACCATTTCCATAACGTGATGGTCGGTTTTACCTTTTTGTCATCACGTAAATAGTTATCACATACGCATCTTTTAGAATCTTTGCATATTAATTATTTAAAAACTAACACTGTGAACGATAAAAGCGCAAGCTTCCTGGCCATCTATTACAAGGTTTTAAAACATGAACGAAGCATAGCCGTTACCGAACCTTCTTGAATTTGCCTTCCTGTTTGATTGCCTTTGTGCCTGTAAAATTGTCAACTCTCACCACGCAAGTTTTACACTTTATTTGTTCTCTATTTTATCCCATATCTTCACATTTAACCATTGTTGTGCATTTTATGTAGGTTTTACGCTATTTATTGTGTTGTTATACTTCATATCTCCCAGCGGTTTTTATTTTACACTTCTACGATTTTTCTGTGACATCCTGTCAGTCATTCCTATATGGTGATATTCAGTTTTGCGTTTTTTGTCTTTGTACGTCATACTGCTCACTGTTTCTTGTTATTAGCAAGTTGCATGTTATACGTGATTAAAAAACATTGCCCTGAGGAAGCCCACTTGAATAGGTGGGCGAAACGTCGGCTAATAATGAAAATCGCCGGAACTGATTGATATGCTACTGCTTATTACTGTATTTTCTAAATTTTCCTATAACGAAATTTTTTATGATATTGCTAGCGTTTATTTCACATAGAAGTTCATGCTCTTACTCCTCATAATCAATCTGTTCAGCTTGTTTTGTCCAATGGTGTTCCTTTGTTCATTCTTCCACCTTAATTTTAAGAAATGACCGTTCTCCACTGCAGTTGGTTATCATGAAAGATCAAAACTGCACAAATCATTTCGCAAATTTGTAAAATAAGACTCCAAGTACACTCCCCAAAGTCCAGTGAATAGATGCCAAATCCCAGGGCTGCCAATGAGTTTTTTTTTAATTCTATATACAGTACATAATCAGGTGTGGATTTTAAGGGAGGCGAAGGCAGCGGCCGCCTCGGACCCCTTTTTTAGAGATGCCGTGAGGGCTTCCCTTGTGAGTGTTTCGCACTTAGTTTTTGCAATCTTTTGTCAAAAAGCCCTTTAATCACGCTAGACCCACATTTAATAAGCTCTGAAGCAAGTCATATGTTTGCCAAAATAAAGCAAAATTGTGTGCGAATAAAGGAGGCCCTCAACAACTTTAATGTGTAATCAAAGAACGATTTAAAATCAAATGACTTCAAACAATTTACAGTGTGAACTGTACTTTCACACAGAAGCAACTTCCCAGACAAAATGAAAAATTTAACTTTCTTTCAACAAATAACGTTTCATGTGTAAAATATAGGGCCTCCTTTATAAGAGTTTGCCTCGAGAACCTAAATTCTAATATCTACCCTTGCATATAATTAAGAACAAATTTCACAAAAAGGACCGCGGGTCTCCAAGAGCGCGGGGCCCGTAGCAATTGCTACATCTGCTACTATTGTTAATCGAGCCCTGGCCCCAATATCCACCTCTGCGCCCTGCGGTCTAAGGCAACTAGAGCATACAGACCAAATATTTTCCTTCAATGTTTTGACGGCTTGGTCAATATCTAATTTGTCCGTTCAACTTCATATTTCTGGTTTGCAACGACTAAAACAGCTTTAGCGTGTAATGTGCAGCAGGTTAGGAGACTTCTACTTTTCACGACCAACTTGTCAGACTTTGTGCGTGTTCACATGTGGTGTGGCGGTAAACATTTTGTTTGACCTTTTCTGAGTATTTTTAAAATTTTGGCCAAATTTCGGCCTGATCTCCATGTGGTAGAAGGTTCAGGAAGTGAAACAGTCCAAATATCTACATGTGCACCCTCGCAAGCACGCTTGCCTTCCTGGCAGTTAAAATTACCCTCCTTAACATTCCAAACTCCAAAACTGGCAGTAGTTAAAGACTCTTAATCAGAAATATAACCACGCACAACATTTGTGGTGTAGACCACAGACAACTGAGACCACACCATTTGAGACCAATCAATGCGACCACTTTTATTTGAGACCACTTCATTTGAGACCTGTTGGTTTGCGACTCGTTTCTTGAGAACACATTTATTTGAGATTTGTTGAGTTGAGACACGTTCGTTTGTGACCACATTCATGTGAGCAAGAGCGTACGCAAGGAGGGGGGAGTTGAGGGTTGGGGTTAAATCCTCCCTTGAGCTTGATATTTTACAAAAACTTTACTACCTGCGCAAAGGAGATTGTTTTCGCATACTTTTTGCTTGCTAATTTGTCGACTTAATGCAAATACCACAGAATGCATTTGCATGCAAATGTCAAGGAACACTGCAAATTGACCAAAAAGTAATAATTAGGTTTCGGTGGGAATCTGCGTTATCATCTGCGTTCAGAAACCATTTCACCACTTTTCGCAGACCTTTAGTTGTGTTCCACGGTAGTTCACTTTATCCGAACAATGACCGTGAAACACATGGTGTTTGGTTGTCTTTGATCTGAAACATTTGCCTTCATTTGGCTGCTTAGGCTGGTCAGCGCAAGTGCTGACCCTATTGGCTACATTACCAATTTCTGTAGCATGATAGAACTGTTGCACGAGCTGAAAAACAGCAGTTGTTAACTTAGAACCAATGAGCAATTTCATAATGTCTCAGCAGGGAAAAGGAAAACTAAAAGCTTACTGGACGTCTATAAAAAAAACAGACGTTTTCTTGCGTACTTCATGCGCATTCTCAATTCTTGTGTTGTTTACCAAGATTCAAACGTGCAAACCGGGGTGTGCGCCAGACAGTCCAGGCACGCTTTTTCTATGCTCGACTGCTCGTATTAGACAAGACATTAGCGCAGCCTCATTTTGCAGTTGGAAATTGCACTGACGCATTGATGAGTGTGTTTTACTCCCCCGATTTAACGC
>Ga0210059_1011941_pt1 | contig 13208 bp, 8 predicted proteins | sample Ectturendosymbi2_FD_188042 | JGI IMG/M metagenome (GOLD analysis project Ga0210059, IMG submission 188042) | Ecteinascidia turbinata endosymbiont from Florida, USA - Sample 2 (SPAdes) (version 2) | ecosystem: Host-associated > Tunicates > Ascidians > Unclassified | place: Key West, Florida...
CTAATTTAACTGCTGAGGGGCATCGACTCGACAACCTTCCGGTTCCTTCAATGCCCTGGCGTCCTTGCACTGATTTGTGTTTTTTCTAGCTGAATATTAATTATCGCCAAATAAAATCAACTCAACTTATTGTGAAGTATGCTTCATCTTTCATATAGTAGTGAACTCGTAATGAGACTTGACTGCGAAATATTACTGAAATCGCCCCCCTAAATTTACTGGCTGGATCCACACCTGGTTCATTGGAGTCGGAAGGGGTGCAGGGGGCTTTTGGTTCTCTTTGGATTTTGAAATTTTAGATTTTTCTTTGAAATGTTTAGTGACAGAATGTTGTTTTGTTAGTCTCGAGTGGGTAAAATGAAATTTCGCCACTTTTGTCCCTCTCTGGACAAACGTTTTGGCTACCTATGGAAAAACCCACTGGAAAAAATCCTCCAGACGATCATGAAAATGTTTCAAATAGTTTTTTAGTTAAAATCTCAAGTTGATCGCGAGTTGCGTTTCGCAGTGTCATGCTCAAGTTCCCAAAACGTTTCAGCAAAAAGGCTGAAAAATTTGGTCTCAGTTGTGTGAACGCAGAGTTGTTTGAATGCGGCAATATGGACTTGTCTTGATCTGCGGTTTCGTTGATATATTTCACCTCAACGACGCTTTAGGCAACTATATAAATCTTACCAACTGTCTTGATTTCGCTCGTCCTTGTCTGTTACCTTTCAGCTCCTAGGAATGATCTTTCGTAACATTTTTTAAACTGCTCTCATACTTTACTACTAAGCAAAACTATGCGTTTACGCTCATGGGTGAAATCAGAGATTTTCCCAAAGAAGTAATGGTCGTGAGAAGTTGGCCTCACATCGTTGTGTCGACTGCAGGTAGCCTCAGCAAACCTCAGTGGACGCGAAAGCGTTCTAAATGTGTGACGCGTTCCTTGTCTGAAATGTGGCGCACCGGAGGGTAGCGCTATGAACTAACGATGTAGCAACGACAGCCTGACCCAGCTGCTTCTATGAGCATGCGCGTTTGTTGGCAAGCCTCGCATAGACTTTCAGTAAAAGTGGCTTGATGTGTGAGTCAACGATTTGCTTGGCACAGCGTAGCTAGCTATGTTGGCTGTTGCTGCCGCACAACCTCCGATATGTAATAATATGGCCAGAAAGTCTATCCAATTTAACACCATCTGCGCTAAGAGCAAAGCACGCCATACACATTCATTACCTACAAAATAAGAAACAATCTTTTGACAAACACATATGTGCCAAAAAGACGTAAAGTAAGTAATGAAAAAATTTCGTGTGCAATTTTGCGGTTCCGATGACGTGCTGAGAAGCTCGTGAGATTAAGTGATACAAGTGTTGCTTCGGCGCTAATGCCAGCTGCTTTCTTTCACAAGTCGCAGGAATCCGAAAGCGGGACGACCTTCAGCAATTTCGTCATCAACATGAAACGCTGCTGGAGATGATGCACTTCGCCGTGAGTTAGCGGCAAGCGAGCAACAAGTTAGCAGAATGTTTCAAGTTTCTGTGAAAACCTGAAAAAACGCATTTTTCCTGTGAAACCCTTTCAAAATCGCATTTTTTCCTGTGAAAACCTGTAAAACCGCATTTTTTCCAGGGAAAAACCTTCAAAAATGCATTTGTTTTGTGTGAACCTGCAGAAACGTATTTTCGTTTGCACCTGTAGATCCTAAAATTAGAGGGAACAATGGCGTGAGACCAGCCAGTCTTAGACCTCTCAGACATAAAAGAATCACAGAAACCAAGCGCATGCTAAATCGATTCAGATAGATTTTCCTAACACGGTGAAAATTCTGTTATATTCCGCAAGACAAACTTATATATCCATCTCTATCATGCTGCAAGAATATCAATCTTGACGAACGCCAGAAAGGCTAATTTGGGCTGTACTGACCGCCACAGGATGGCACAAAGCTTTACAAAGCAAACATTTCGGAAGTGCTGTGAAGTTTTCGTAAGGGGTTGCGAAGCTTACAAAACGTGGAGTCAATTTGCAGAAATCCAGGAAATTTAATTCTTAAAATCTCTACATTTTTAACAACGATTTTGTTTCTTTTGTTCACCACAGTGCTGTGATACGAATGCTTTGGTTCGGAGGTCATAGGTCATACGCCCTTGGGCAAATTTTGTCGTTGGAGTGACCAACCATGACACGGATCCGGATTTTATTTTAGAATTGGTAGCACACCAAAATTCCGACCACGTTTCAGCAACATTTGCCCAAACACCTTTCGGTCGTTGATTATATACCAGCTAGCGTCAAATCCATGTGCCCCCCGACTTACTACTTATTGCGCAGTATTGAATGTGCGAACAGCGTTTTTATGTCTCAACGTGAAAAGGATCGTCAGTAGGTAGAAGCATAAAAGCTTAGTATTTCTTGTCAGTGCTGATCAGACGCAGTGATCAGTTAACGCCTGTCAGGGCACGCTGGACGATATGCCGAGCAGTAGAAGGCGGTTGGCAAAACTTTACAGGGGCCGTAATAGTACGGCTATAACAGCTCATCGACCGCCAGAAACAAATACCCGAAAATGTAACCACCATTTATTGCAAGCCAAACGAATGCAGACAACATGCTTTTCTAGGATTACACATGAAAATTCTTTGCAGCAGTAGCAAGACAACTAACTGGTAAAAACGAGACACATTCCACATGGGGCGAAAAATTTTTCGCGTTGCAGAAGTTGAATATTACAACAGAGAGATGAGCTACAGTTGGTCTAAACCAGCTATGTCCGACCGAAATGCCTTACTGGGCCGAACAATACGTCATTATCTTCATGAGGGCCGCACATTAAATGACTTACTTTCATTTTGGCAAACCAAAATTTAGTTTAAAGCTGCTGAAAGTATTCGAATACTAATTGCAATGATTACGACTGTATGGCACTTTTAATCCAGGCCTGCGCTAGTTTAACAGCAAAATCCCGCTGGGAAGAACACTGCTGATACTCGTCACTTTCACAAACCTTGATAATAACCAAGTAGCTTATCAAAGCAATCCGAACCAGTTCTGGTGATGGAAACAAAAGGCCACCACGTGACATGCCTTCAATAAAACAAGCTTCAGTGTACTGAAAATCACCACCATCGCAAAACCATTCGATGTTTGCAGTAAATGCACTTCAACAATTTGTTTATAGCAAAGCAAACATACTCAGTAATATAAGTCATTACGAGTAAATACTCTTCAACTTCCAAAAAATCGTCATCGCATAGCACAGGGTTTTTAAGGAAAATGCTAGGTACCCGGTATGGACTTGTAAGGACCCGATTTCTCTTATTCTAGGGACCCGATTTTGTCTGATTCTAGGGAATCCGATGATAATTTTCTCTGATTCTAGGGGCCCAATTTTCTGATATAGGGACCCGAATCGGGTCCCTATAACACCTTAAAAAAAACCTGGCATAGCAACACCAGCTGCTCAGTTGAATCGCTTGGTATGCGAACTCAGTCCAACAAGCTCAAAATTTGTCAAACTTATCTCCTTTTCTTTGAGTTTCAGCTTGACAGTAGAAAGCAAGCGAAGTTTTTTCTCACTTTCAAAAACTTGTCGCAAGGAAGTATTATACTCCCCCCAATTTGTTGACGGTATTGACCAAAACATGCCTCAGGGAATCTGTCTGAAACTTTCCCAAAAGCACGTAATTTAACTCAAGCTCTAACAAACAATAATCTGCCACGGAAAGGAGCTCGTAGCACGTGTTCCACAAGGGAGTGAAAGTTTCTTTGCTTAAATTCCCAATCACCAGGAATTGCCTCCCATGCCAACAAACATTTCAAAAAAATTTAAAAAACGTCTGGGTTCCGTATCGCGTTTGGTCAAGGCTGTTGGTAAGGATTTGTTTTATGCAATGCCTTCATCGGCGTTTCAACGTTCACTACATTCCACGAGGTGGAAATTATTTTGATGTAAACGCTGGTATCATAACAATACAAAATGTTGTGTTTCCTACCAGGAAGCCTTCAGCGACGACATCGTTAAATAGACGCAGAGTCAAATTCACATTTTGCCTCTCAAATGTAGAAGGGTTCAACGTTTTCAACGACAGTTAGTAGGCAAATCTCACAATCGAGTCACATTCCAGCTGATGTAATTGCTGAACTGCATCAAAACTACTCTGGGCAATGCTTAATGGACTGGTTGATTCGAAACGGGTAATGTCGCAATTGTCGGACTGCACTTTCTCACTTTGTACGGAAGGATACATCACACACTTTCCAGTAGGCTGTTGGTTTACCCAATCGTTCCTGAAACACTTCAAAATGTGCGCGGAATCGAACAAGAAAACAAGGAACGAGATACATCGCAAGGATTGGGGTAAACAAACGAAAGTTTGGGGGGCACCGTGAAGAACGACATGGCTTTTCGGTTAACAGCGTTGTTTTCCGCAATAACAGAAATGACGCGGAATCCCGCTTCCTCGAGACCACGGATAGTTTTTCGAATGAGAGAAAACAGTTCTTCGTCGTTGATACTGCAAGTGGGCAGGACATGCACTACATCTTTGTACATGAACACGATGCTGCTAATCATAAAAGCAAACGCTGATTTCGCTGCTTCTTTGCTGTTGCTAGCAGCTCCAACAACGCTACCACCTTTGTAATCGAAAAACTGTTGGAGGTGAATTTCATCAATTGAAAGCACAACACTCTTGTCGCTCGGCTGCAGGACCTTCACTTTTTTTGACACAACACAAAAACATGCTGTTCATACACAGGGTTAATTGAGTTTGACAATGTTATTTTACGAATGGTGTTATAACATGGCAGAAGGCAATTGCCACTTGTGCGCAAAAAGCGGTAGGCGTTTGGTGCAGTGTTGTAAAAAACAGAAGCGAAAACCAGAAAATCGTAGGAATAACTGTAAACACTTTGCGTCATCAATCCCAGCTGCTCATACATGAACCATATCATTCCGTGATATTTAAAACTTTCCGATTTTAAGGGAACAAGCAGCGACAGAACCAATTGCAAAATTAAAATGAACTGACTGTCAGAGCAGTTTGTGCCGGGTGACGTTTGCATGTTCGTTACAAGGTCTCGCACAGCTTCGATTGTGTGCAGACTGTTCACTTTCAAAGGGAACTGAAATTTATCTAGCGATGAAAGCTTGACGGAACGCACATAGCAAGTAAGCGTTAAGTTCTCATCGTGATTGCGTACGCCGTCGAAGCGATAACCACTCGGCCTGAGTTTTGAAACGGCTTCAGATACGCTTCTGCTGTGCGTGAGCAACGATGCACAACTGTAAATCATTGCAAGATCAAGCTTGTTTTTGATTAAGTCATGTTGCAAACTTCAAGTGCTTTTTCCCTGCTTCTCGAAAGTAATTGTTACGTTCAATAAAATCTCAGGATGACAACGTATTTTGCCGAAACCGCCTAACGACAATCAACACTTTGCAGGAACGATGCACCAATGGCAGTTCCTTGCACAACCGCTGGCAGCTAAAAATTGCAATTGCGCCTTTTACGTCGAAACTAGAATCACACACCCTTTTGGCCTTTGGTTTGCAGAAAATTAAATGTTGCCAACGTGGATTGACTTGTTTAATACAATCAAAGCGAGTCAACATTAACACAAGAAATCTTGGAGGCTGACGTGACGCTGATGCAACAACCTTGCTGAAACATTGGGCTTCACCGCTGGAAAGGAAACAGTTCCTGATTGCGCATGTACGTCAAGCACGTTTCCCATGTTGATCTTCCAACTGCAAATCAAACGAAACGAAATATCAAGTTTTAGTTCTGATTGAGCGATAAAGTCCAGACAGGCGTTCAGTGAAGAAATTTCGCAGTGTCAGCTTAAGTAATCCGAAATTATGCTTTCACAGAACCTCATTGCCAGCCTATCTACACTTTGCAACTTTAGGCCAAACGATCCTGTTCCACTTGAACTGAAAACCGAAGCACCAGCATTCGCCATCAAATTAATCAAAAAATCAGAGCCCATCGCAAGCTATTGGCAAACAGAAAAGTTTGCTTTGAATGTTTTCTACAGGGCACTGTACACCAGGGGTCCGCAAAAAGTGGGTCGCGACACCTTCCACCCTGGGTCACGAAAGAATTTTAATTTACATTTTACATTTGCCGTTCTCATTAAACAGAATAAATGCAATCATTTACTGTTTTAGGCGCTAAGTTTCGCACAGTTTTGTGCAGAAAAACTATTACTGTCAAGCGTCAATAGTAGTCTTAAAATTGATATTTAATTATGAAGTATTTTCCACAAAAGTATGAGCTCACGAAACGTTTGGGCCGCAAGAATTTAGAACTATTTTAAGGGTCGCGCCAAAAATTATCTGCGGACCCCTGCTGTACGCGATGACGCACACGAAACGCATCTACCTTTTTCTGTAATATAAATTGAAAAGTGAATTGTTTACCCTGCTTTTCTGTTGGTCTGCCAAATCAGTGCTTCCCCACTTTTTTCAACTTGCGACCCACTTTTACTAAACATTTTTTTCCCACTATGCGATATTGCGTTTAAACAGCAGCGACACAATTGAAATATAAGAAAGAAACACAATATAAACAACATGTGCAGTTTACTGTTTATGGGAAACTTGAGCTTGCTTATTACACTAGATGTTATGAGATTTCACGATCTAATGTAGAAAAGTCAATTTTCAAGAAAAGTTTTAGTCAAATACCGGAAAATTATAACATTTTCAATTGTTTCGCCTCCTTCCTGAGAGAACTTCGCGGACCCCCGTGGGCCGCTGATTGGTAAGCGTTGGCCGTTGGGTTAATGGTCAACTGACAAGAAAATCATCAAATCCAATTTTTTGATCGAATTTGATGAAAGATATCCACATGAACACCAGTGAAATTTATCACACTGCGAGCTAAAGTGGCCATGTTATGGGCTTCCAAATATGAGAAATCCGTCAAGCGTGGATCTTGCGGTTTTCTCGATGATTCATACTGTAGGCGTGATGTCTTGTCGAACATGCGGTGAAGCGCTTTTGCGTTGTTGTGCATTGTCAGAAAGCGGCGACCTTGATTGAGAATGAGTTCCTAGTAGGCTTTATTACGTAGCGATATGGTAGTATTCACGCTACCAGAAAGGTTGATTTGATACAGCATTGCGCATGTTGCATGTAGAAATGTTAAACTTTTGTTAGTTTTGCTTTTGTTTACTTATTAGGCCTATGCGCAAACGTCATGGCAAGTCAGGAAACAAACTAACTTGCTGACCATGAATTTGTTCAGCAGTTGGCCAATTACCTTCATGGTGGCTATTTGCTTGCATGTCCAATCCAGAGGCGTAACGAGGGGGGAAAGGGGGGAGCGATTCCCCGGCCGCCGAATCACTATGAGGGCGCCATATCACTGCGGGGGCGCCGAAAAGTCCCAACAACGTCGCTAGTACTTTCAGTACATTTGCTACCGAAAGACCTCAAGCTCCAACATGGGGGCGCCAAACTTGTTTCTTGCCCCGCGCCCCATCTCACCTCGTTACGCACCTGGTCCAATCTGTTTTGTTGTGGTTAGAGTGAATGAGTGTTAGTAACTGACCAATAACCTAATTTTATCACTGCAAACGTGAGTCACTATCATTTGTGAGGTTGACACAAATGTTTGTAAAAAACTCTGCTGAGCTTATTACTTATGTTACTATAAGTGGCTTCTTAAAACGTTGACGAAGTGCGGGACACTGTAAGTGATCCAGCCAAATTTTGCTCAGTTGATTGACTCCATACAGTATGACTCCTTGACTGAGCGGGACGCAATACCACTCATGATATTAAAAAGTAAGTACACCACAGCTTTGATCAGTTCACGTTTCGGATTTTATCCTTCTGCTTGCATAGTAACAAGCTAAAAATTTTTTATGCTTGCAGTGTTATTTTTAGCTTGTAGTATAGTTGAGGGTGTGTCTTATGCCTACGTTAATGTTATCTGTTGCAGATACATCACTGCGCTTTTGTTATTACAGCAATAACAATTTTGCTGCCATACAAAACTACTAACATGGTTATGTGTGCTGTTGCAACTTGTAGCACGAGAAGTGGGCGAGATAAAGGTGTTTGCATGTTCCGTTTTCCAAAAGACTCAAAGCTGAAGCAAACCTGGTTTATCAAATGTCGGAGGAAAAACTACATCGTAAACGAACATTCAAGGGTGTGCGAAAAACACTTTGATGATTCCGATTTCGTAGTAAGCAGGGCGTTTGCAGCCTCTCTTGGATATAACATGAATTTTAGATTACAGCTTAAACCTGATGCTGTTCCTGTTACAATTCCTGAACCGAAAAGTAAAATTCCACCTTCATCAAAAAGAAAACAACCGCCAAAATCTATGACATGGGAAAAGCGTCGTCGTCTCGAGGTGAAATATTTTAGTTCATATAGATGAAATATGTTGTGATTGTATGTGTGAATCGAATACACATTTAACTATTTATGTCTATTGTTTGTTTCGTACAATGCATGCATCACGCTATGATGTGTATGTATACATGTGATGCACTGATATGTTTTTATTTGAATAAGGACTGATGATGCGTTGGAAAACGCGAAACTAGTTTCCCCGTCAATAAACTGTGACTGATTTACTTGCCGCCATCTTTGTGGCCTTTAACTATGAAAAACAGATACGCCTGCAAGTTTTAATCGTCGCAGAAGAATGAAAGCAGAAAGCAGGCAGATTCCTCAGAAGCTTGCCGCAAGGCTAAAGTTTGTTTACTGCACTGATATGTATGTTTAATTGTTTATTGTTTTTTTTCATTCTTATCAGACTGTCAGAGAACTTATGGCTCAGCGTGAAAGTCTGCCTGCATCTGATGGTAGTGAATGTGAAAATCTCTCAGATAAGTTTTTAGAAGAAGCCATGGATCCAAAGGTCAAAGAAATTGGTCTGCACGTGTGTCCTGAGAGCAACACTGTCTGCACACAGACAACAAGAGAAGTTGTGGTGTGTACTATGAGTTCTTATTTCTTTCAACAATTTGCTAAGCTGCTAAGCTGATAGTACTTTTTCTTGTGTTCTAAGGGAAAGCGTCATGTCAAAGTGCAGACTAAGACCGGAACAATACGGAGCAAACGGTTAAAGGTCGGAAAAAGCATATTTGGAAAAGTATATTTCCCTCGAGAAAAGCAACCCACCTACAACGCAGCTGCATGCGCTGGTGCTCGCCAAAGGCCTCCTCCCCTGTCAGCTTGTGAAAAACAGATCAGCAAAGATGAAGCGCTGAGCCGACATGCACCAAGATTCAACGCCTCTTGCATGTGTTGACGAACATCATTCGTATTGCATATGAGTACGCACAACAAAAAAATGCACTGATGTCTTGACATGTTTACTCAAAATAAAGTGGGATGCTTAAGTGAAATATGCTAATAAAGCGTGGGCATTGGGCTTTTTACTGGCCGAAATACGGATGCATAAACCTTGTTGATGTCAGGACTGTGAATCTCTGGGTGCATGGCACATGTTTAGATTAATAATATTTGGTACCTCAAATCGCCTATAAATGTTAACAAATACAGACTAAGGCCTACGTGGAAGCAGCGGTTAGCATCCATAACCCACTAACTGCACTCAGTGGCGTAAATGACGGGGGGGCAAGCGGGCGAGCCGCCCCCACTGGCAAGCTAAACGTAGAAGCTGGGCCCCTCTAGTTGACATTTTTATATTTAGTTTTTTTTTGCGTTTTCGGGATGTTTTCGTTTTTTTTTAGCTAGTACAGACATCCACGACATCCAGAGATTCACTATCATTTCTTAACTTTTTCCTGAGTTTTGGCTAGTGGGCCCCCTTCAGCTAAGCTTTCCCCCCTGACTCAAACCTCTAGTTACGCCACTGACTGCACTACTCTGTTTTGGGACACCCCACAAAATAGACATCTAACTACACAATTAACTCTATCTGGCTGTCTGAACAGCTGGCTGCCCAAATGTGTAACATTGGTCGTAAGCACCAAACGTATCTTGTTGCTATGCAGTACAAAATAAGAGAAGACTACCTTCGCTAGACATAGTATCTTACGTTTTTTTTACAACAATTACTACACAAAATACGTTGATCAAGTGGAAATCTGACTTCTGGACATATACAACTAGGCATGTAGGCAGGGCCGGATAAATGAACGCAAGGCCCATCAGGGCAACATCGTGACCGCGAGGCCCCTGACATGCTTAGCGCAAGTGCACAGTTCGCTCCTTTTCCTGCAGAAGCAGGTTGCGAAACTTGCTAGCCGATTGTTGTACTCCTGGTCTTTATTGCGTAACAATAACACGGCAGTAAATCTTCAAAAGTTCACTCCAAGTTATGGGAGTAGGCGTTTTGCCGCATGTTACCAGGGCTCCCACTGAGGGTTTTTTTCCACCCAGATCTGTTTTTTGAGTCGACCTGTGTGTCTCGGTTATTATGAACAATCGCGTGATATCTGTGCTTTTTGAAGTGATGAGCTCATCAGCAACTTCATTGTGTTCAATAATATAAAGATGACTTTACATTACAGTGCTTACATGCGCACACCAGGTGAGAAAGTACGCATATCGGTTGAAGCAGAACGTGTTCAATCGGTTTCATATTCTCATATAAGATCATTGTCAGAGTTATATACACTGGTGTGTTTAAGGGAAGGCAAACGAAGCACTTGACTCGGGCCCCCCTTTGCAACTGTAAAGTGCAAAGTAGCCTACCTTGCTTTCAAATGGGGCCCAACAGCAACTGCAATGTATAAGTGGACTACTTTGCTTTCAAAGGGGCCCCCAACAGCAGCTGTAATGTGAAAATACCTTGCTTTCAAGAAAGGGGCCCAAAATAACTGTAATGCACTTTTCATTCAAAGGGCCCCCTACCTTCACTGATTTCTAGTGCTTCATATTCCAATTTGGGGATCGAAGCTTTCTCTGGGGTGGAAAGTGGTGATAGGACTGGCATTTTGGACCCCCAGTCACAGCGTGGGCCCCCCCAATTGGCAAGTATGGAGTGCGGCTGATACGGCTCTGTTCAACCCTACAGTGTTCAGGCAGAAGATTGTTCTGAATTTATTTGGTAGAAATATTGAACTTTTTCCTGCATGCCTACCTGTGATAGCCGTTTATCCGTCCTGAATAACAGTTCTGCGTAAAGAATGGAGATTCTGAGTGCACAATGTCTAAAGCTTTTGCAAAGTCATTGCCATCAAAAGACGTCTTGTTGAGAGAAAGAGGAAAATTCAAAGAAACGACAAATGATATTAATTAAAATTTTGATATAGCAAAGACGTTGTAGATCTTTTCTACAGAAGTTATGCAGGACGTGTTTTTTTGCACGAAAGAAATACATTTTTGTGTGTGTTTATCATTTTCAGTAAGTTTCGTTTTTCATGGCATGTTCATATCGCTGCTTCTACAGAATGAACCAGGGGCGTAATAAGGTTAGATGTCGCCCAGGGCAAGAAACAAGTCTGACGCCCCCATGTTCCAACCTGAGATCTTTCGTGAGCAAATGTACTGCATTGAAGAAAGTACTTGTGACATTGTTGGAATTTTTTGGCGTCCCCCGCACTGACTTGGTGGCGCCGATAGTGATTCGCGGCCATGGGGAATTGTGCCCCTCTTGCCCCCGTCGTTATGCCCCTGCACGAACCCATATAAGTTGAAGCAAACAATACTTCTGAAAGTGCACAACACCATAGGTATAGCTAGGGGCCAAAGGAACCATGCCCTCCGAAATTTTTAGCTTGCGGTATCTTGTCGTTTTTTGCTTCGAGAGGCGGTGTCCCAAACCCAATTCCAAAATATCGGGCTGGCTACGCCACTGCCCCACACCGAACTTACAAAATTCAACAGAACACCGAAATTACTGAAAGAGTTTTGTTTTGCTATGATGATGTCCTGCATTGAAAGTTGCGTTGCTTTTGAAGGGTTTCGACCAGTCCTCATCAACCTTTTTCGTAACGGTGCATCCTTAAAGATGTTTTGACGAACTCATGCACCCTATTTACTTAAGCACTAAAACTCATGCACCCTATTTACTGACACTTCCCCCGTGTCCCCCACGTAATTGCGTCATATCTGTAAGTACCCTGGTCTAAATAAGCACGTCCCCTAATTCAGTAACTCAGTTACATATTCAATTGATAATGGCTCATAGTCTGTTGCTTATGAATCACAAACAATCATCTAGATACAACAATTACCTTGATGTGGTGTGATGCTTATGCACCACACTTTAGAATCTGCAAAGTCTCGGTTAGATCCTGAAAGTCATATGGTTCATTTTTGCTTACAGAAAGTTTTTGTAAAACTCATCTGTTTAGCGTGACAAGTTTGTGATGCGCGTTTGGTTGTGAACCCATTCTTAGTGGTGCGCCCTGCGCATACATTGGTGCACCCTGAGGTGCACCGTGCACACTGGTTGAAGAGCACTGGTTTAGACGACTTACAGTATTTCGAAAGATTGCATGCACTCTTGTGTACCTTTAATCCATCGATAAGCAGGCTGTAAAAATCGATGTAAAGAAAATCGGCCCTTCGACTCAGTTATGTAAAAAATAGCCATCCATCGATAAAGTAATCAAACAAAAACCCGGAAAAAAACGTCACTTCATAAGAAATATTTCAGTTTTAAAACCACTTCGTTTCAGAAAACATGAGGGGCAGTGTCTGTAGTTGCAGCTAAGTCGTTAAATAAAAACATGCAATGATAACACTGAAAGGAAGATGCCAATTTGCAGTTTTCATCAGTAAAAACTTTTTTCAAAAATGTGCGTTGTTTATAACTTACCTGAACGTAACAGTCCACACGCACGATTTGCTTGATGCGCATGTCTGTTTGGATTGAAACGGTAAAGCGTTTCGCGGGCGTCCGCAACAGAAGCGTTATTCACCTCCGCGAAGTTTGACGAATCTTGGCTTCCAACAACTGGCCTTGCCAACGTTGACCACCGGCCGCTATTTAATGTGTAACTTATAATCAATGTCAAAGATATGACCGAGAATGTTCGCGTCTCGAGCTCGTATTAAAATTTCAATTGCCATGACAATATATGCCATGCCTCAAACACTTGGTCAGACTTGGTGATCGATTGAACTTACGAATATTTCTCATTATTCTCGAGGCTGTAGCAGTGCCTTTAAAAGTTGAATTCAGCAAAAGTGCGTCCAAGTACAAGAACAAGATGCATGTGCACACGTTCTAATGTTTCATTGCCTCTTATAAAATCTGAATGGAGAAACAGAAGTTTTGTTG
>Ga0210059_1011942_pt1 | contig 13207 bp, 11 predicted proteins | sample Ectturendosymbi2_FD_188042 | JGI IMG/M metagenome (GOLD analysis project Ga0210059, IMG submission 188042) | Ecteinascidia turbinata endosymbiont from Florida, USA - Sample 2 (SPAdes) (version 2) | ecosystem: Host-associated > Tunicates > Ascidians > Unclassified | place: Key West, Florida...
GGCCCTAGGCCGGGCAACATGTGCCAAAATGACCCAAAAACTACTTCACTTATGACGTCACTCACAAAAAATCCGCACTCCTCAACCAAAAAATTTTTTTCGAGTGTAATCTACTAGGCTGGCCGATCCGTTTGAGCCATTAAACAGCTCTCTAGCGCAATCGGCGGAGGAGCTAGGGCGTTGGTAAGGCAACTGAAATTGCTGGTTTTAGGCTGAAATCAAAGTACGAATATATCGTACCCCGGTTCTCAAAGTGTTGGAGGAAATATTTTTGTTTTTATTATATGTTTGAAACAAATCTTTCTGGGCACAACAAAATTTGGAAGGCACAAAAGATTTAAGGGGGCACTACTCCCGTGTGCCCCTCGTGGCTACGGGCCTGCTCCTGTACCCACCGCTCATGCTGCTTGTCATATTCTTCATCCACCACAATAAGATCAGCAGTGTTTGGCTGAGCACAGACAGCTTCAATCAAGCTTTGATGAGACTCGTATTCAACGTTGTGCCCATTAACTTCTACAATGCGGTCGCCTATTCGCAGTCCCGCTCTGTCTGCTGCTCCTCCGCAGTCCACCCATCGAACCACCTACAATTTGTATCATGCTGTACAGCCTGGGAGAGCGAAGGTCAAATTAAGCGTGATCAAGTGCTAATACAATGAAAACTCAAAGAAGATGCGCTGAACAAGACTGAAGATTTATCTGATAGCATTTTGGTACTTTCTTCCAAAACTCTTGAGGAAGATATTGCGTCCTGGCCTACACTTCTGGTTAAAGTACTATTTGACATGAACAAGTTTTTTACGGAAAAGAAGCATTACTACAAAGGTAAAAAAATATAAACTGCAAAAAATCCAAAATTAAGGGCAAAACAGAAACTTTATGTTCGTATAAATAATGGGTAGATAAGAAAGAAATATGCTGCTGGATTCGTCAATGAACCGTAAAACTCCTTTAGGCCGTATATCATTAGGTTTCGTCACAGGTAAATAGCTCTAATCAACACTCGTGTCGTAACATAGGATTTGTTTGTTTATTTACAACATTACAGCAACCTCAACATCTTATTTACACCTTCTGTCCTGCGAAAGGTAACGTGAGTTATTTAGGTAAATTATTTCTAGCCATATCTACGTTTGTGTAAAAGGAACGTGTTCACTCCTAACTTCCTGGCTGAGCACTTTTAAGCACTAGTGAATAACTAAATAACTTAAATGATAAATATTTGAAAATTCCTAAAAAGCATCGCGGGCCGCACAAAATGTCCTCGCGGGCCACATGTGGCCCGCGGGCCGCACCTGTTTGAGACCCTGGCGTAGACCCATGGTCCTACTGCTTTCAATTTAACGTTACTTTCAAAGTGCATAACGGCAATTATAACCAACCACTGACACTAAAGAATGTGTGTTGCAGTGGCGTATGGTCGTCATTGTTACTGGGTGTGCGCTGTTTGTGACGTAACACTGCGATGTTAAATTCGCGTTTCAAATCCAACGTTTTGGCGATGTTTTTTGACACAATACACATCATTATACACGCACTCTCCTTATTCTTTGCTAACTTAATATGTCATTGCATTGACTTTAAATTATCAGCGCTCCAGCAGGTGCAAATATCAGATTACACGTTAAAACCAACGAGTAAAACACACTCAGCCCTACAATAGCGCAGTTTACAACTGCAAAAACAGTCTGTATAAATGTCTGTTTGAACACGAGCAGTCGAACAAAGGTGTGCGCTTGGAATAACACACACCCAGAGTTGTCAGATAGAAACAACAAGGGAGTAAAATACACTCAGCCCTGGAACAACGCAGGTCACAACTGCAGAAACAGGCTGCGGCTCTGCGCGGAGCGGATGTCTTGTCGATTACGAGTTTTCGAGCCATGTATGTATGCGCCTGGAATAGCGCACACTCAGGATTGCCATTTGAAATAAACAGGGGAGTGAAATTCACCCAGCCCTGGAACAGCGCAGCTCACAACGGCAAAAACAGTCTGCGCGAATGTCTCTTCGAATGCAAGCGCAGTCGAGTAGATAAGGTATGCTCCTGGAATGGCTCACACCTATGCTGTAAAGTCCATAGTTATCTTTCTAGCATTTTTGTGATTTTCCATTGGTCGCACAATCTGGAAAATGTCACGTCACGTTCAGTTTCACAGGGTGTGCGCCGCACACCTAGCACACCCGGTGCATACCCCCTGGTGTGTTGCTTTGAAGCAGAGTGACGGAAGAATATTCCACGAAAATCATGCAAGGCCGAAAATACATGCGAAACAGTGCAAAGAGAAAAACGCATTTAACACGAAGACGTAGCTGGAAAGTCATGTAATTACTACGAGCTGTGTAAAGGAGCGAACCGTCTGTGCTCAGCAGGAAAGCAGTCAAGAGCAGCAGTGGACGCTCTTTTTCAAGACTTACTTGGCCTATTCTGTCGTTATCAATCACAACGTACAGTCCGAATTCTTCCTTTGGGTGCTTGATCAACTTGCAGCAGCGGGGCTTGATATCTCGTTTACTTTTTCGTCTTTCTGCTCCTGCTCATGGCATTCAAATATCATACAGCTATAAAAATACATTGACTTGCCAATCTGGTTGGTCGTTACTTTTTTTAACACATTCTAAAAAATCACCTACAGTCCTGTAAAAGAGGTTTTGCTACAAGTGAAATTCTACGCTTTAGGGTATCAAAAGACTTTCCATTTAACTTCATGATCGAGAGAGGACGTCAAAGAAACTATGTGCAGTGAATTATTTAACAGCATATTTTTATGTAGGCTGAACAAGATTTGTTGATACATGTGATTTTTAGAGATTTACAAACTTGAGAAATATGTGCGTAGGCGCTTTCATTTTTAAGACCTTAAACCCTTACTGCAGGTTGGAAGTAAAAATAAACAAAAAATCAACTGGTCGTAGAAATTAAATCATTTGAGAAAAATCAATGGTTGGAAAATTTGTGAGCCTTAGGTCAAAGTGCATCAAGTTTTAATTACTGTGAAACCAACTAGGAGTAATTGCAGCAACAACACGCAAGTTTAGACTCGAATTTTTTAAGGACTTGTGTATACTCTTCTCCATTTCAGAGCAAGTCGATCAGTTCGAAAAAAATGTGTTTTTTTCTAAGCTTTTGGACTATATGTGTAGTGATTTTGTTTATCTTCAAAATCAACGCAGGTCAGATTGTCGTTCATGATTAAAACATCAATCATTCCGTTATTTTTTTCTTTTGATCAGAAAAAGCAGCTGTAGCGGGATATAATGTAAGGACAGCTGAGTGACAAAAGTCACGTCATAAACAAGCTCAGCAAGCAGATCCAGCGTGACGTCAGATCACGATCAAAGCCCCTGATGCATAACCCAGCATTTAGCAAAGCATCTCGTCATGTCAGACTTTTGAAACCAAAGGTTTGAAACGGTTTAAATAGCAATTGCCATTCCGTTGGCAGTTTGCACTTACTGGAAGACGCAGGCAATTGACCAGTCCGGTTGTAGAAGTAGTTCGATGACAAAGACGCAGTGACCGAAACCGCTTTCTTTCTGAAAGATGAACACATCCAATATGACTTTACTTTAAAATAAAACCGCAAAAAATCTTTGTAAACTGCGCATCTATATGCTACTGCCTTTTAAGAATATTTGTAAAGCCACAACAGTGACCCACACCAAGCGAATCTATCGCAATTTATTGCGTAAGGAAACTAGTTTCGTGTATTACACATCTTCAGTCCTGCGCAAAAGTCGACATATAAAACAAAAAGAATAAATTACGCACTGTTGCTAAGATCAAAACTCAAGGTTACAAAAATTGAAGATTACCAAAATTTAGCACAAATGTAACTCGAGTTTTGATCTTAGCAACAGTGCGTAATTTTTTCTTTTTGTTGTCGACTTTTGCGCAGGACTGAAGATGTGTAATACACGAAACTAGTTTCCTTACGCAATAAATTGCGATAGATTCGCTTGGTGTGGGTCACTGTTGTGGCTTTACAAATATTGCTGAATGATACGTACAAGCTGAATCATTGCAAGGAGATGGGAGCAGAACCAGGCAGGAGATTCCTCAAACAGCCGGCTGAAAAGCTCAAGGCGGTTTTTGTAGCATCATTAAGTTATACGCTGTCTGCTTCTGAACACGTGACAACGAACGTCGAAACCAAGCCCGTTAAATTTCTGCGCGAAACAAATAATGGCCGTACTGTGGCTTCTCACATGTGCAGCTGTAGTAGCCTACTCTCACTGTTACAAGAAAATAACCTTTCTAACAGCATACCACACAGGGTAAAATGTCGGGCAAAAGCAGTTGAAAAATATGCTAAAAATTACCTGAAAAATGCTAAAAATTATTTTATCGAAGCTAAAACTTATAAACTAATTCCTGTAGAATCAGTGATACCACACCAACTCTGTTTCAACATGAACTTGGCTATGTGTAACTACCATCTAGCATGAAAATCTCTTCACACAAAACGTGACAAACAGCACTTTTATTTTTGAAACCTCTCCAGATCCAAAAGCAAAAGAGACAAAGTGTGGGGACATGGCATATTATATCTTCCCACCTGAAAACGTTGGGGCACGTCCCCCGTATCCCTCACCAAATTGCTCCCATGCTTGTAAAAGTTAAAAAACAATAGACTACCGTAGTTGTTTATGGCAAGCATATACCTTGCAACAGTAGTGTAGCTAGAATGAGTCTGAAGAGGCCATTCCCCCTGAAAGAACTCGGAAGAGTTTTCGCTGATGCTTTATATCAATTTCACTTGTAGCGTTTTTAGTTTTACGTCTAGCGTTCACTGAAAGCTGTTTCGTTAACAACTGCCTTCAACAGCATACGCCGAGACACTTTTCTTCAAGACGATAAAAAACACCTCCAAGAAATCTACCCCTTCATATGGGACTTCTATTCTTCTAAAACATCTCTTTTTCATGGCAACTTCAGCCTAGATTTTTGCCCCTCTCTGTGAGGGTTGACCCCCTCAACCCAGCTCCATATGCCCTTGTCATTCATGAAGTAACATCCAAGGTCAAAGCTGACCTAAATGCTTGGTATCTTGGCGATTGATGTATTGGTAGAGGCCCACAGACCATGCTCAGCAATGCCACCACAATTAGGAATAGTCCATCTTCGATTGGCCTTGAGATTACTAATTCTAAATGCGATCTATTCTTATCAACCACACAAACAACAACAAGCTCCAAACAAGCAAGCTCTTTCAAGACCAATTCCCATCCCTCTCTATACTTGACCCCAAACATTGGCAGTTACTAGGATCCCGCCTGCGTCAGAAATATGCACCCATACACGTTAAGGCAGAAAACAAAGTACTAGAAGGAATCAGTGAAAATCTCGAGCTAAACGAACCATATCAAGCATTTTTCATCTTAAACACTACCTCTCAATCCCTAAACTCACATAGGCTGCTTGCTGTGTAGTGACCCATGCTTCAAGTGCATATAGAAGAACTTGAGACATTCGACACCGCAATAAAAATCAACACGGAAAAAAAATGGAATGTGACTTTTGGAAAAGAACGTTGGTCACAAGCATCCCTACCAATCCGACATGGAGGCCTTGGTCTCCGTTCCGCCGCAGATCTGCCTCTGCCACGTTTCCAATCATCGTCTTTTGCCTGTCAGGGCCTCGTCAACAGGCCGCTTCCCTCTCTCACACCGCCTCATGTGGAAGTAATCAACGCAGGTGACGACTGGTCCGCACTTCATGATTCATCACCACTACGAAAGGAAACACAATGAGCCTGGAATGACCTCACCTGTAGAGATACACTCGCTGCCGTACTCAGAACCCAAAGCCCTTGGAACAGAAGCCGGCTACTCACTGTACAGAAGAGCCACACTTCTGGCTAGTCGGAAGCCTTCCCAATTGCTAGTGTCGGAAACCTGCTGAGCCCTGATGTGCTCCGAATTGCAGTCGCCCTCCGAACTGGTGCCAAAAAATTTGAAAGCACGGAATGCTGTTGTGGTAAGCTTGTTGAATAGCTGAGGCTCCATGGCCTCTCCTGCGTTAAGAATGCAGGCCGCTTCCCCAAACACTCATCAATCAACTTCATTCTCAAAAGGTCATTGGCCCGCATTGATTTCCCCACTGCGGTGGCGAAATTGAGTGATGGGGCAAGGGGGCGAGCCGTCCCCCCTGGTAAGCTAAATGTAAATGCTGGGCCCCCTTGACATTTCGATATTTAGCATTCTTTATGTTGTTGGATTTTTGCGTTTTTCGGGGTGTTTTCGTTATTTTTAGCTAGTAGAGACATTCAGATTCACCATCATTGCTTAACATTTTTCGGAGTTTTGGCCCCACTATGGTGACTAGTGGGCCCTTTCAGCTAAGATTTGCCCCCCCTGGCTCAAACCTCTAGTTACGCCACTGCCCCTTGCTGTATCGCCAGGTCTTGACTTTGTTCCGCAAGATGCATTTGACCAAGAAATGCGTGCACTGATTACCTGACCCCATGAGCGCAATTTGGTGGGGGACACGGGGACGTGCCCCTTCACTTTTTTAGGCGGGGGGGACATAATATGCCATTTCCCCCCACTTTTTTCTCTTTAGGTTTTGTATTTGGAGAGGATTCAAAAATAAAAATGTTTGTCATGTTTTGTGTGAAGAGCTATTCATGTTAGACGGTAGGCCACACATAGCCAAGTTGATGTTGAAACAGAGTTTGGTATCACTGATTCTATTAGTTTATGAATTTTAGCTTCGATAAAATAATGTTTAGCATTTTTCAAATTTCTAGAGACCGTGAAAGATGTTTAACTCCATCTGTCCGACATTTAACCCTGTGTGGTATACTGTTAGAAAGGTTATTTTCTTGTAACAGTGAGATTGTTGCAGCTGCACATGTGAGAGACCACAGTACAGCCATGATTTGTTCCGTGCAAAAATGTAACTGGCTTTGCTGTAACGTTAGTTGTCACGTATTTAGAAACAGACCACGTAAATTTAATGATGCTAGTGTATATAATGTTAGAAAGTTAGATTTTCAAGCAAATCTCTGCGAAGCTTTTGATGAAGACAAAAAGCAGCACTAATGTGGAGACTAAGTTTGGGGATGGGGAGTTTCGCAAAAGACTGTTTTCAACCATTAGTGAACAGGATTTCAACCAAAACGTTGTAGAAGTAGCCTGTAGTATTTACCTGCAGTAGCTGCATATTGACCTATAGCTCAAAACGTAGGGACTTGACTAGGAATTAAGGATGAAATATGCATTTATCCTCACTTCTTGTAATGTCGCGACAGTGGTGACCGACAAATCCAAACGATATTTTTTCCGTGACTCTTACACTTTGTGCTTGTGCTGAATACATTGGTTTGTAAGTCATCTAATTTACTTGAGTTTAACCAAACCCACAATGCAGCAATGTTTTCATCCAAGTGCGAAATATTTGCTTTACAGATAGATCACATCTACGCAAGGGCGTACGCAAGGGGGGTTGGGGTTAACCCCCCGCTTGAGCTTGATATTTTACAAAAACGTTTTTGTCTGCACCAAGAATATTAATTGGTTTCGCATACATTTTGCTTGTTAATTTGTCGAGTTATTGAAATACCACGGAATTAGTTTGCATGCAGATTTCAAGGAACATTGTAAATGCGCCAAAAAGTGACAATTAGGTTTTGATGGGAATCTGGTTTATCCCCTGTATCCAGAAACCATTTCAACGCTTTTTGCAGACCTTTCGTCCACTACTTTTAAGATTGTGTTCCGCGATAGTTCACTTTATCCAAAACAATTGTGTTTATTTTATCTGCTATGACTGATCAGCGCATGCGCTGACTGCATTGGCTGCATTACCATTTTCTGTAGCATGATGGAACTGTTGCACGAGCTCAAAAACAGCACTTGTTAACATACTGTAGAAGCATTCAGGCATTTGATAATGTTTCAACAGGGAAAAACGACAACTAAAAATTTGCTGGAAGTCTATACATAACAAAAAACGAAAGTTTTCTTGCGTACTTTATGCGCATTCTCAATTCTTGTGTAGTTTAGCAAGATTCGATCTTGCAAACAGTGGTGTGCGTCAGACAGCCCAGTCGCAACGTTCTTTGCTGCACTGCTCTTATTCGACGAGACATTAGCGAGCCTCATTTTGCAGTTGGAAATTGCTCAAGTGACGAGTGTGTTTCATTCCCCTGTTTTAACGCGATGCCTGATATTTTTGCAGCTAGGAAATACTGTGTAGTAGGGTTGAGTTTATTTCCTCCGATATCCTAACCTGGAGAGCTGATAGTTTATATTCAGTGCCACGACACATGAATTAAGAGAAGTGCGTGTAGAAGAATATGCATATCATGTCAACAAACTTCGCCAACACGTTAGTTTAGAAACATGAATATGACGTCAAATTGTGACATCACAAACAGAGAATACAAAATGTAAATGACCACCATACGCCACTGATAGAAACACCCCCCATAAAATTTTCTGCGTACGCCACTGCATCTACGGTAGTTTTGTTGGACATTCTTTTCGTGTTAAAGGTGAAACTTGGCACTTTTTTGCCAATACACGGTTGTGCATTTTGATTTAATCTCAAATAAATTTGTGTCGTTATGCAAGTAAAACTCTTAGAATGAAACTTTTGACATGGTGGAGAGTTATAAGTCTGGGCGAGCTTTTCTGGTCGGGTCGGGCTCGGGTTCGGGTTCGGGCTTAAATTTGTCAAAATATTTTCGTCCTGCATACAAAACTTATTTATAACATTAATAGTAATGATTTTTTTGTTTCGTGACCTAGATTTGTTGTGCTCACCGCGTAACTTCTGTGAGTGAAGTGATTGTGATTTTTTTCAGCTAATTCTATTTGCAAACACAGCTGCGTTCTTTTATGGTCTGCTCGGATCAGTCTCCCACTCTTTTTGAGAAGGCGATTGTGGTGAGAAAATTAGCAAGATGGAGTTGCGTCGAAAAGGTCAATCACTCACGCGATTCTTGGCTTGTTTTAAGAAGCTTAGCCTACAAACCGGCTTTTCATGTCTGTAACGCTATCCTAGAAAGTTTCTTTCATGCCAATAGGTAGGCATGCCATACGTCCCGTTTTAGCAGGGACAGTCCCGGTTTAAAGGCTTTGTCCCGGCGTCCCGGTCAGTCAACCAAAAAGTCCCGGTTTTGCATTCAGTCAGCCAATATGAATAGCATATGGTCTGATAACAGAAGCAGAATGTGAAAGCCCTTATCATCTGTAAAATCAATTAACACTGACATTTCCTACTGTGATTTTCACGAGAAAATAAAATCGAATAAAGACTTCTTGAAGAAAATATTATCTACAGAATAGTATGATTGGGCGAATGTGTAAATTTACAAATGCTTGAAAAATTGTTTTGTTTCTTAGTAATAAGCATTATTTTAGTTTTTGTTGGTGTCTTAACTATAGGAATCCAAAATAGCTATATGCCCCAAGAAAATTATGAACCACATTTATTTGATAAAGCTCGTTGTTCTGAAACGTCCCGGTTTTCAATCACAAAAATATGGTATGCCTACCAATAGGGCCATCGTAGATAGTTTCGTGATAGTTTCTTTTTTTTTTGAGTAACATTATATTCCGTAGTATTATCGTTGACTAATATGCTACGTTTGTGCAAGATTATGCTAAATGTTGTGGTCAAGGTGGTTGCTATTTTCGGTGTGATAAACCGTGTACCTTCAACTACACCTGCACTCAACGTTGTTTGTTACTCCGCAGTTGCGCGTATCTTAACTCCCTCGGAAAATTTGGCTTTCGAGCTTACATTGGGCTTGAAAATTAATATCTGGTCTGAGCCGGGTTAGAGCTTGTGATTTCGAGCACGGGCCGGGTTCAGGCTTCAAAACGAGGCCCTTTCACAACTCTGTGCTGAGGGTATGTATGCAGGGAGCAGCAAGGAGAGATTGAAAGGATGCATCCTCCGCCCACCAGCACTAAAGGTAGATTGAAATCACTTTGTGAAGTAGGCTGCGCTAATTTCAGGCCAAATGTTTGTGCTGCTGGTAAGAGGATATCAGTGTAGATTTTGGCAGGGGTGGGGCTGCATGCATGATGCCCAGTAGCATTGAAAACACTTGTAACTTTTTCAAAAAATGGAAATGTGCAAGAAAATATTTATGGTCTTTTTAACGTTAAGCGACTTGAACCAGATATCAAATCGCGCTGCAACCCACACTTCTTATAAAATGCATGAAAACTGAAATGTTCTACTGTAAGAGTGATATGCACGTGCGACCAATGCGATTCAGCGTTTTGTGCACTCCAACTAACAGCTCTAATAAAGCCCAGTCTATGTGTTCTACTATACTGCTGTGCTTGTTTCCATCCAAATCGATATTAATGGAAGCAGGCTGAACTACAGTACAGTGTCCAGCAACAAATTTAAGAATAGTCGTACGGTATGTAACTCATCTACAAGAACAAAGCTTGATTAGTGTTGCTCTCAAAACACCTTTAGAAATAAGATTGGGAATCTGTATATATAAAACGGCCCTTCTGCATCGACCGGGTGACTATATTGGTTTCACACCAAGCTGTCCCCCCATATTTTACAACAACATTGCGCCCATTCCTGACCCTGCGGTACTACCAGTTTATTGACGCCAGTGTTCTGTGTGGCAACGTTTCATTTTGTGTTGGACACGAACCTCCAGAGTTCTTTGTTCGAGGAAAGAGTTCTTTGTTCGCCGAGAAAGTGAGGTTGTTGTCGAAAGGTTGTAGAAAAGTTGGTGAAAAGAATTTGTCAGCGTTGAGAGCTTATTGCCGTGTGATTTGTCCTGGCGTCCTTTTTTCTAGTTTCCATTTCCACTTATTCTTTGGCGCGAGTTGTTTTCTTTTTTGGGTGAAAATATTCCATTATTTTCTACGAATTTGCTTCAGATATAGAACGTAGGCGCGCTTTGCGCCCAGACATGGACGACGATGCCCTAGACACGTCGGAATACTATAGGGATGCTTAATTGTTCCGAGCACTGAGAAAAAGAAAATCGAAAAATGATTCAGCTGCTGGCTTCGGCAAAAGTTGCAGCAAAAATAAAGCCGTTGAATTACTACCGGTGATTCTGGAAGGCAAGTCAAGCAGATTATTGAAAACTTATAACCCTGTGTATATCCATAAATGTCTTGAAAAGCGTATAGGTTCGTACAAGGGTTTCTCTCCATTGAGTAACGGAAATCTGATTATAAATTGTTGCAGTGTGCAGCAGGTGACAACTCTTCTCAATTGTACGAAGCTGACAGATGGTGTAGTTCCGGTCGAGGTCACAGCTAGTCCACGTAAACCAATAGGTGCACGAGGCGTTATTTATAACGTGCCTCTGCATATCCCTACGGATGACATTTTGGCATGCCTTGTAGGGCAAGGGGTTCAATCCGTGAGACGTTTCCGGTGCAAAAGTAAAGACTCCTCTGAGATGACAGAGTCCAAATCAGTATTTTTGCAGTTTACTACTGCTGACCTCCCTAGTGAGGTCAAACTTGGTTACATTTGTTCCGTGTAAAACAATATATTCCAAGGCCGTTGAGGTGTTTCAAATGTAATCGCTATGGTCACGAAGCAAACCATTGCCGAGGTAAACTGCGCTGCTCAATCTGCAGCGGCGAACATAAGTATACCGAGTGCAGCGCTGCTGCCCCAAAATGTTCCAACTGCAGCGGCAGTCATTCGGTGAATGATAAAATCTGCCCAAGATACCAAAGAGAAACTGAAATACTCAGACTAAAAACTGTGGCTAATCTATCTTATGCTGATGCCTGTAAAGAGCTCAGAACTTCCAGAAATCCTCCTGCTCCGCATTTAGCTTCGCAGTCCACTTTCCCCCCTCTTCCAAAGTTGACTGTGGATCGTACTCTTGCAAAACCTTTTTTAAGTGCCACTCCGTGTCCGCATGTTTCCGGTACCCCACTGGATCAGGTAGAGCCCATCGTAACTGAACAAATTGACTTTTCCAGTCTTTTGTTTGGCAACCCAGTCGCCTTTCTCGCCTTCTTGGCAGAGGTGATAAAGCAAACTATTCTGGCAAGAGACAAAAATCAGAATATAGACGTATGTCAGATTATCACTGAGGCAGCTGGTGGCCGCATGGGCCTGCCTGTAGATGCCGAGCAGTTAAAACTATTTAATAGTTAACGATGGGTTTCACAATTCTCCAATGGAATTCCCGTTCTACATTTAAAAAATGGCATGAATTCAAAAACTACCTATCTACACTTGGCAACTTACCTGATGTCCTCTGCATCCAGAAGTCACATCTGACACCGAAATGCCAGCCTTTAATCCCCCACTATCATGTAATTCGCAAAGAATGCCTTCCTTCCAAACGAAAAGGTGGTGGCCTAATGGTTTGTGCCAAGACATCTTTAGATTTTTCAAAAATTGATGTCGCTCTTCCAGGCAGCAGCAACCTTGAAGTTCTAGGCATTGCAGTACACGGTTTTTCCATATTTAACATTTGCAACCCCCCTCCAACCCCTTGACCCTCGCCTCCTTTGATTTTTTATCCAGCGTAGCCAAAGTGATTCTCTGTGGTGATTTTCACGCCCACCACGGGATGTCGGGCAGCGTGTACACTAACTGCAGTGGCAGATCTTTGGTGGAAGCTCTCGACGTACACGATTTAGTTGTATTAAATACTACTACGCCTACCCATCTTTCATTCACTGGACGTAACGCATGGAGCCTGTTAGACTTGGTACTAGTCTCTAGCTCATGCGCTTCCCTCTGCACTTCCACTGTTACATGCGAATTTTTGGGAAGCGACCACTCGGTTGTTTTAACGGCAGTCCAGGCGAGCACCACGGCGGAAGACCTTGGTGTCCCGAAATGGAACTTCGGCAAGGCAGACTGGCGGAAACTTAGAGCAGCCTGCGATCACACTTTAGGTTCTTTCTCCATCTCCCTGGACTATGCTTACTGCCTCTTTGAAACGAGTGTTCGGGAAGCTGCTCTGAAAGCGTTCCTCAGTCCAAGAGGTCATTCAAAATCGCAGTTCCATGGTGGAATAAGCAGTTTGACATTGCCGTCAAAAACAAAAAGCATGCCTTTAACAAAATGAAACAGACTTGGCTTTTGCGTGACATTATTATTTTCAAACGGTGTAGAGCGAAGGCTCGAAGGGTAATACTCGAGGCAAAATCGTCCTCCTGGCGACAATTTTGCACATCCCTAACGTCTACCACTAATCTGTCCAAAGTTTGGAAGGTAATTTTCCGGTAAC
>Ga0210059_1011943_pt1 | contig 13207 bp, 7 predicted proteins | sample Ectturendosymbi2_FD_188042 | JGI IMG/M metagenome (GOLD analysis project Ga0210059, IMG submission 188042) | Ecteinascidia turbinata endosymbiont from Florida, USA - Sample 2 (SPAdes) (version 2) | ecosystem: Host-associated > Tunicates > Ascidians > Unclassified | place: Key West, Florida...
GGCTCAAAAGACTCGGACTCGAGCCTAGTTTCCAATGAAAACTTCAGCGAAACACTTTGGCCTAGCGGTTGGGCCCTAGGCCAGGCAACATGAGCCAAAATGACCCTAAAACTACTTCACTTATGACGTCAGTCACAAAAAATCTGCACCCCCAGGCAACAATTTTTTTTTCGACTGCAATCTACTAGACTGGCCGATCAGTTTGAGCTCTTGAACAGCTCTCTAGCGCAATCGGCGGAGGAGCTAGGGCGTTGGTAAGGCAACCGAAAACTTCTGATTTTCAGGCTGAAATCGAAGTACGAAAATATCGTAGACCGGCTCTCTAAGTGTTAATGTAGTTTTAAAAAATTCCTTTTAAATTAATGAGTGCTCACACAAAACAAATTGTATTTCCCGTGAGCATTTATGATTTGCTGGTAAGGTGCTTCCCGATTTCCAAAAGCAAGGATGCAATGTGAGAATTCGCCTCTTTGCGGTGAAGATTTGCCACTTCCACCGCTTTTGCACACTGTCAGTTTCTCATTTTTGCGCACTGACCAGTAGCATGGTGCACTGCGGCAATGCAATTATTTACAAGTTTGATGTGAATTGATGCTAGTAGGCTGAATTAATCTAAGTTGATCAATGTGAACGCAGTAATAGTTGACCCTTGAGTGCAATGTTTTCAAGAAAACAAATTCTGTTTATGACATCAAAAAGGGACAATAGTCTTGAGCTTGCACCCAACTGGAAATCTTGATAAGCTTCCCAGGAAATTTACATTTTTTCAATCCCTGGTTTTGGGTTTCAGGTTTTTTGTGGGTGATGTCATAAGTGGAGTAGGTTTAGGCCTTTTTGGCCGAGGTTATAGGGCTGTGGGTCCCAACAACTGGAAGGAAGTATTTTGCTCAAGATTTTAGTGGAAACAAGGCTAAACTCTGAGTCTTCTGAGCCTTTGGTTGGGCTTTCTAGGGTTTCTGGTTCAAAAGTTAGGGTAAAATATAGAAGAATCTTTTTCGGTAATTTTTACCCAAATTTAGTTTTTTTGGCCACAACTTCTGAACCAGGAATGCAATGATGGAAATTTTGCACAACAAAATTTTTTCATTTTTATTGCAGCATGGCCATTTCCATAGTTGTGATTTTTTTAGAGAGTTCAGTATCATTTATGCTTCTTGTTTTTGATATAGCTTCACGTCTATGCATCGTTGGTCCTGCTAATGGGTCACTTAGTGCTAGAATTGAAGGCACAAGTGGTTTATTTCACTTTGGAAGGAAACAATGCTAACTTCTTATTACATCACTTCATGTGTTTGTTGACTTGTCAGAAATCTCTGAGATACATATTATTTTCGTTTTACTTGAAAGTGCCATTTTCTAAAAAAAGGTTTGATGATACCTGCTTTGGACCCGGAGATGGTTGTCATGGCAAGTGCCTTACTCTGTTAACTCTGCACTGTGGTTGACAATTTACTGGATGGCCATGTGTGAAGCTTTCCCTTGTAATCATTCATTAATTTTAAGCATGTGGCTGGTCTGACTAGGTATCTACACCAGCTTGTGAACTTGAAGTGCATGTTCTCCCACTGCACCACTCAGCTGGCTTGTTCTGATGCAGATTATCGGTTTGTTAAGTACTTTTTGAGCTGGCTGGACACCTGCCTAATAAGTTCAAATGTGAAAAAGAGCAATTTATTTATGGACCCAAGTATTCAACTTATTACAAAATAATTATTTTTCTTTAAATTTTATTACAACATAATAAACTGAATGAAGGAGTTAATTAAAGTTATTTTTATTTGATACCTGTAGACCTGAATACCTCAGATTTTAAAATTATCACTGTTTCTGGATACATGTAACGTATAGAAAAATTCATGGGGTAACTAGACTACTAGCTACTTGTGTTGTTACTTGTAGCTGCAAGAGTTCGTTACAAGTAGAGGCTGACATGATGTTGTTGGCACCAAAAATTACCCCGCCTGGAGTTCACCCTACATTTAAATATCTATATTTTGGTGTCTTGTCTGGTACTGATTTGATCCATATTCTGCACTGAAGTGCTTAATAGAGAGTTTGCACTCACAAAAGTAGTCCCACTGATGCTCATTTGGGAGGTGGGTTTGTTGTACTGTATTAACAAACAATGTATATGGATGGAAAGACATTAACACATGTGAAGCTCGGAATGTGGTATGTTGAAAGCATCTTTGAAAAATCCTTGTCTCTTTACATGTGTATTCTGGGCTGCAAGAATTTTTAACATTTTGACAGGTGTTAAAAACATCTGAATTTATCATGTGTAACATAAAACATGAATGATGATGATTCATTTTGCTTGAGATAAGTTGTTGAGCAATTTTGTTGTCTTTTGATCATTGCAGACACGTATGTATGCGCTTTTCTTGGAGAATTTTCAAGTGATGATGAATCACTGTTGGTGTCATTGTTTTGCTATAAATGATGGCGAACTGTGCCTTGAGCGGAAGAAATAGGGGCAACTTGACTATTTCTAAATAATGATATATGCTTCCATTCGTTTTTGTTTTTAGAAGGACATGTTGGTAATTCAAGTTTGCCAAGAAAAATTGATGTGTGCAGATAGCAGCAAGCTGGGTTGGAGAAAGACAGATCTACCCGAAAAACCACCCAGAGCTTTCATCTATATTAAAACTTATGGCAACTGAGAGAATTGTCAAAGCTGATGTCTTGCCAAAGGGAACTCAAATAAAGCTTTTGCTAGTATTGGAAGGTGGTCAAAAAGTTGTTTTCAAACAAAAAAGGTAAATGTTATGCTACAGTATGTGTTTCAGAATTTGTAGTATTGTTTTTGACTGATGTAAAGCGCAGATCTGGGGAAATACATTTGCCATCTATCACATAGGCATCTTCTGGTATAATACTATATAAAGGTTTATTTTTATCTAGTTGGATAGTGTAGTGCAAGTAGAACAGCTGGTGATGGTTTTTAATGTAAACTTTGTGCAGTTGAACATTGTCTGATCAAATAAAAGGTATGTGTAGAAATAAAAAAATTGATGTGTATATTGCAATTAATTTACCTAAGCGTAAATACGTAAATTAGACGTAAATTAGAAAAACACTTCCTATCATTTTACACTGAGTTTCTGTGTGAACATGATTACACTTTACACTTTTTGCACTAGCAATGAGATGTCCTCATTGACGACCCATTCATATCTTAACAAATTTGCTCATCACAGGTTTTTGTAATGCTTTTAGGGGGTCAATTAATCCTTTTGCCAAATGCCATTAATGAATGTGACAATTATCTATTTGAAAGACATACACTTTTAACAGTTTGTAAATAATGGACAATTTTATTATGTAGGACTTCTACACATTGTTTTAGAAAACATCTTTTGGAGTAACTATTTATTTTATTAAGTTACACAGTTGTACGATGCTTTCCATTCAATAAATTTTCTTTGTTTGATGAAATGTGATTTGAATTTTATTTGTTTGGTGCCGGGTCTGCAGGCTTAAAAATTTTTGAAATGCTTCCTGACCTGAAAACAGAAAAACTTCTTGAACGTGACAAGCTCGGAAATCATTTTACAGTTTCGTCATAATTGTTGTAATAGTGGAGACGGCAAAAAGGCGTGGTTTTGCATCGCGTTCTTAGTGTTGTGCTGCGGGTTTGTACTTGGGCTTTGTCACTTTTGTAAGATTTTCCGAATCTCAAATGAGTTTGTAGAGTCGCGTTGTAGTTGGCGATTCTACAGAGATCCTAACTAGTTGGGGGGTCAACCTAGTTGTTGCAGGAGCACGCGGGTCACATCTCTCAACTAAGTGGCCTGACGTCTTGAGGCTGCCAAGCCGAAATAAAAGCTCTCGCCACTTTGTCCGTTAGTAACTCTCCATTAGCACTCTACACTTGATCGCCTGCTTTGATTATATTCAGATATACAGCAAACTCTTAAATACACTTGAATGGGACGTCAGGACGACGTATCGTTAAAAGGTTCGGTACAGAATAAAAGCGAACAAAAACGCAAAGCGTTCAGCACAACGACCGGAGGTCGCGACCAATTCCCGGTGATGAATGTTAGCAGGCTATCATGTCAACTGTTAAACCGTTTGCAAACAAGTACTTTGCATTGGATCACCAATACAATATTGCCTGAAATCAGGCAGTAAGAATTCACAAAACATTAAGGCAGAAATGTATCCATTACAAGTTGCACTACCGCGACCTGGTACTACGTGCCGCGTAAACGAAGCTAAACGTGAGTTTCAAGTCAACTTCAACGACGAAACCCTGCCCTTTTGCTCCGAGCCCAAATGCCTCGGAGTAACGTTGGACAGGACACTCACGTATCGCCGTCACTTCGCAAAAACCTGACATCACGCGTCACACTCTTGAGGCGGCTTGCTGGCTCGGGCTGGGGTGCTGGGACAACAACGCTACGAACAGCCACCTTAGCTCTGGTCCATTCAACAGCAGAGTACTGCACTCCTGCTTGGTGTCGTAATGCTCACACCCGCCTCACTGACTCTGTCATCAACGACGCTCTGCAACATGTGACTGGGTGCCTGCGTCCTACACCAGTAGACAATCTTCCTATCCTCGCGGGCATCCAACCTGCTGAGGGAGCTCTGTCGCAAAGGAGCCACACTGTCTCTAGCACGCCTTGCCATGGAGCCATCCAGAATGCACGGCATCTCAAATCGCGACACCCATTTGTACCCGCCATACAACAACTCATCAGTTCATCTGACGACGACAACAACAGAAGTATGGCACTCTGGGCGGATCACCGATGGAATGCAAAGTGGTTGGAGAGCACTACGAGACTTCGTACTTTCATTCCCGACATCGGCACCTGCCAGGAACAGCGTGGCTCCGGCTCAACGCTATCCACACCGGTGTCAGACATTTCCGCTTCCACAAGAGTGGTATGTACCCCTCTGTCGGGTATGTATCCTTCTGCGGCTTGTAAGTGTGGTGCAGAGGAACAGACAGTTCACCGTGTTGTCCTTCACTGTCCAATTCATCGACCTCCCCATCCCCATGAAGCGCATGGCCTGACGAGACAATTGATTGGCTGCTCAACACCTTACCGAGATATAGTGCGGCCTAGAAGTGAAGTCATTCAAACGATGAAGCGATTTCATGAAAAATGTTCATGTGTTAAACTTACGAGGATTGCTAAGGATCACTTCTTTTTTCAGATATACCCGAGATCACATCATTGAAGGCAAACCGTACGACGGGTACGACAGACATAATGCCGAAATCGCAGCTTTTCACTTGGATAGAATATTGGAATTTCGTCGTGCTCCTCTTGTGGTTGGTCGAGTTGTAAACCTGAAAACAGAAATAATTCCTGTTGCTACCAAAGACTTGTTGCAGACTTTCAGATTTCTAGGTATCACTTTTTTCACGTATGTTAATCTTTTTCACTACTACTTTTTGTGGTAATAAATACGGCTATGAAGCACAAAAGTTTCGATAACGTTTAGTGCAATTAATTCGTACGAACGTTTTTGGAGTAACGTTTGATGAAGTTCACATCCGCAAGCAACTGACTAATATTACGTGGTAATCGTGGTAACTCACGTAGTCAAATATCTGTTTCAATCAAATACTGTTGATAATTTTGTAACCGTTTTCACCGCTTTTTGTTAAAAGAAACCGCAAGTTGCGTGTAACATAAGCTTTGAGTCTAGCGTCAGCAGCGTGTGATCAAGCTGTAGTTTTCTTCGATCTCTCATTCGTCACTGAGTTCATTTGATTCGTTTGAACGGCTCCTTCCGTGCGTTGTACTCAAAAGTTACATTTTCAGGAAATGCCATCTGTTATTTCGGCAAATGCTTGTATTGTAATGAGAAAAACATGGTATGTGCCGACGGGGAAGTGTTGGAAGGATCCGTTACTTTGTGGCTGCCGGACGAGTGGACGCATTTCGTCAAACAGCGGCATCCATACCAAGTACCTTCTTATTAAACTTGTTTCGTAGTAGTTAATGTTTAAGTAATAGTTTATTGCTGTGCATTGATTCTCCAAGATTCGCAATATGGTTTAAACGAACTGTTTAGTTTTAAATCTTTTAATGTTACTGGTGTGTAGATCGATTATACATTTTTATGATGCTGGTGTTGAAATATAGTCGTTTAGTCTCGGCTGGTTGCGTTTTTTTTCTGACGTCTACCCGCTGATTTCTTATGTACTATTTTTTACTGATTTGGCAATTACGATTTTTCATATGGAAAATCAGACGAGCACGTTGATATTACAAATAATTCAGTAGGTACCTTTCGGGGTGCTGAAAAATGCTTATTAACGGGAAACTTAGGAAAACACAGGATCATTATTTGAGATTTCATGTTCAGGTCAGCTGTTCTTTTTTTTATAAGCACAGCTCCTCAAAAAACTGAAACACACGGGTCGATGAGCATTGTGGCGTAGGGTAGCTGGCCGCAAGACAATTCACCGCAGTATTAACTTCTTTCCGTGTTCCCAACGAGTTTTTGGAGAAAAGCGAACATCGTGGAAAATACAGGCCGGTGGTAGTGCATAATTGAAGCATGTTGTTACTGTTGAAGGCAACCGGTAAATGTGTATGAACAAATATAACACATCAGTGGGTAAACAATGTCTAGTTTGGCCTGAGTTTTTAAACCTGGGCTTTTCAGATCCTTTGGAAGCATAAATATTGGAGTTCCAGAAACTAAAGTATTACTTTGCGGTGAGGTGCTTGCATGAGCATGAGGCTTTTGTTTTTACATTTCCGTGCTTGCCTGGCATAGGTAGAAGTTAATTTCGCGTTTAGAGTTTTAAGGGTTTAATTTCCTCAACACTCAAGAACATTTTAACAAAGTACTTGCAAGAAGATCCAGGGTAGTTGGACAAGATGTCCCAACACTGGGGAATAGAGCTGGATGAAGCACAACGAACAAAATGGAACTTTTTGCTCTAGTATCGCATCGTGTGACTTGCAGACAGTTGACACTTGCCATACCTGTCGTTATAGGTTGTAGAAGCTTGTATCGCGTGCCTGGGAAGTGTAGGTGGTGAAGCTGTTTTGGGTAAAGATCTAAAACAGTACTGCAGATATTTGAAAGCTGATTTTCTATGGTGTTTTAACTAAACAAATCGAGCATTTGTCACGATATTTTAGTGTATATCATATCAGTTGCAAACAACAACGCAGCATTCGCTTTTACATCAAATCATACTGTTGAAATATCAAAACATGTCAACCAATGGGTTTCGCGATTTTTATAAAAGATCTGTTGGTCTGTTTGTTTAGCAAAGTATTAGAAGCTTTTCTGTTGCACACAGCTACATACCACCCATACTACTATGTTTTCAAACTTTAGAAGTTCGTATTTAATTTTAGTAATTAAAATCATAAGACATTTGATTAATGTTGCACCGATGACGCATTAAGTATGCATGGAAACACACCTGATTTTGCTGCATTTAGGAAGGATAATTATGATATTATATGTTTTTTAAGTTTGCCTTGTTTGATTTGTCTCTCTGAAAACAAAGTAAAAACATTTCCAAGTGATTCACGCGTTAGCCAAAAAGTTTTATTTCTGGCTTTGGGGTTTGTCGTTTTTAAAAGTAAGTTTGAGTCGAAGTTTGACAAGGTTAAGAAACACGGAATTAGCCAGTACACTTGCTTTCATCATCTGCATTTCCCCTGATTCACGTAACTTGTAACCAAACAGTGGTTGTACGCACGAGTTGCGGCCAATAATAGGTGAAATTTTTCTTTCTGATTGCACCGCAGTGGAGCTGCAAGAACCTATTAAGAATTTGATAAGAGTGCATTTACACGTTGAGAGGAAAACCAAGTTTTCTTTGAACACGTGTTGCGGGGAAAGTGCTTCACGGGGCGCGCGGCACCGGCTCTCCTCCGCAGTATGAGAACCTCGTTGTAGAAATGAAAAAACCTCGAGCTTTTCCTTTTGTACAGCGGCGACGCTTTGTCAGGACCGCAAGGCGTTCGTAACAGTGAGTTATGACGTCTGATGTACCCCTCGCTGCATTGATTAACGTAGTCCACTTTTAGACGGACATTATTTTCAATTTTAAACAAGGACAATTGCGTTTGCAGATGGTCTGCTATCAGAGAAGTATCAACATGCTTGACTTTGTGCTCAGCCATAGCGATAAATAATCCTAACCCAGAGAAAGCCTAGTTGATTTATTATTCTCGTGTGCAGAGAACTTACATTGATGGACGCAGTGCGAAGTGGGAGGTGGATGAGAGTTACTGCGACACTATCGTGAAGCACAAGGCACCTTACGACAAGGGGCCACGTTTGCTGGACGTAACGGACGGAGCGGTCTTTGACTACTTGATTGGGAATGCAGATCGTCACCACTACGAAACATTCAAAGACCGTGGACCTAATGTCATGATGCTGATGCTGGACAACGCTAAGAGGTTATTAATCCAACTGTCAAACTGTTTCTGTGAAGTATATTCGATAAAATGAAGTCGTGATAAAAGCTTTCGTAAGTCAGCCGAGTCACAGCCAGCAATAAGTTTTTGCGCGTTTGTGAAAAGATGTGGCTCTCTGTTGCAAACATTGCACAGAAGTCTATAATGGATGCGCTAAAAGCTTTGAAGACGAAAGTCTTTTGGTTGCAGAATGTGTTCACCCATTGTTGTGCTCTATTCGCACCAACTGATGCTTCAATCTCGGATTTCTTCGTATTTTGCAGTTTCGGGAATCCGTACTTTCACGAGCCCAGCATACTTGCGCCGATCCGACAGTGTTGCATGTGAGTGTGTTATCTTTTGCATTTAGTCTTCGCTTGTTTGTTTTAGAAGGCAGATGCCTTTCGAAATTGCCCAATCTGCTGAATGCAGCGCATCAGCATACAGTGATTTTCATCCAGTGTATTCACTTTTGCGGTTCCGAAGTTGTTGTGAAGATCATTTCCCAAAACGACAGCAAAAGACGAATTTCTTAAACCTCGCGTTTTTTATCAGGCATAAGTCTAATGTTTTGTAGTTCTAAATCGCGGACCCTGCATTCCTTTCAACGCACTTCTCTCTGGTAGAACAGGGTATTGAAATCATTTTTCAGTTGGAGAACCTGTTTTTTGCCAATTTTCGCATGTTCTTGGTAGTAATTTAAAGATTCTTTACTTCCCATACCAAAGCCTCATAAATGTTTATCGAAAGGAAGGAACCTGTAGTCCTTGCTCTCGAGCACTGACCACAGCAACCAAGTCATTGTCGCAACCGCTAATTCGCACACTTCTTTAAACACTTCAAGAGCATCGCTAACGCAGCCAAGCTGTACTGTTCGTGACAGCCTAGTACCGTTCCAAAGTCATATGTAAGCTTTTCAATGCAAGATTAGTCTGTTCATTCATTCATCCATTTCCATACCCGCTTCTCCACCGGGGAGAGTCGAGGGGCAGCAGCCCTATGAGAATTCGAAATGCCTCACGGTCAACAGCAATTTCAAATGTTCTGCTGGCTCCATTCCAACACGGGACCAAGCATGGTCGGAGGTCTAATCACAGCACCTGGTCCTTGGACGACCTCTGAGCCGCTTTCCCGTAGGTGTAGCCAGCAGGACTTGCCTCGCCAATCTTTCCCAAGACCAGTCTGTACGTCTGGGCATTACAGATAACTCGCTCGGAAAACGAAGAAATATTATAGTGCTTCTCTACTAGACCTGCGATAGTTTAGTACAAAACCCTGTTACCGCCTGGTACACAACCACTGCTGCTGGTGTAGTGGGCTTTGTATAATGCATAGCTGTGTATTGAACAGCAAATTGCAGAACAATGTGCAATTGCATTTTTATATAAAATGACAATTTTTTATTGATAAAACCGAATAAAACCTTTGTTTTTGCGTATGTAGACTTAGAAATTCAACCTGGAACAAATTACATCAGCTGAAAAACGGCGTTTTGTCGCAACTTATGGAAGCAGCAATGAGCGAAGATCCTATAGCTCCCGTCTTGCACCCATCGCATTTGAATGCAATGGACGCGAGGTTAGCCGTTTTATCCCTTGCTTGCCATACAATTGTTCTCTTGCTACTGCATCGGATGCTTATGTAAGAAAAAAACTTTTAGATAAAATTCCTATCTGCACCTGTTTTATGTAGCCGGGATAACTTTCCAATTCGGCCTCGCCGATAAGTTCATCATCAGACCTGGTGCTGGGTCTTTGTGTTGTCACAGTAGCGATAACAACGCTTTGCGTCGATGAACTGTTCGTGCTGGAAGTTCTGGCTTCTCGTGACAAAATCATGTAAACAGGCGAAGAGGCTCTTTCGCTCCCTAGCTCACGCCAGGTTATGCGTACAGCAATCATACTTTTGTGCTGTTGGATACTGCACGAAGCCGCTACCAGCAATCTTTATGAAAGAAAAGCTATCAATTGGATAATAAAACTGTAAAATCTATCCAAAGGATGTTAAGTACCGCAACTTTCTTTGTGACACTTACTGTACCTCGTCGCACCCTAGTGACGAACTTCAAGTAGACCCTTTTAATCTCAGTATCATGGTAATTTAACTGAAGCATCAAGCACACCCAGCTTAATGTGAGCTTCCGAGATCGCCTTTTTCTTTCGCTTATCTCTTTTGAAAAGTAGAAAGCAGGGTTGCGGAGCCGGAGTTTTTTTGTGTGGAGTCGGAGTCGGATTCCTAACAACATTGGGAGTCGGAGTCGGATTTTTTTGTCCGACTCCGGATGCCCAGTTGGATCATTTTTCACATCACACTCCAAAGTTGGGAATTCCTGTTGAAATTACAGTTTCTTTTGAAACTTTTGTTGAATCAGATTTCTTGCTGTGCACCACGATTTCCATTGATTTTAACAGCCAAATTTCATTTCTTTAATGTTAAGGAGTCGGAGCCGAAAATTTTGGAAAGGTCGGAGTCGGAAATTTTGGGAACTCGGAGTCGGAAATTTTGGAAAGTCGGATTCGGATATTTTGCCTCCGACTCCGCAACCCTGGTAGAAAGTGTAGAAATGTGAAGGCGCAAGCTGAACTGGAGTTTCTGCAGTCTAAAACTCGTAAGCATCAAAATGGAAATAGTGGCCGGCCCTCACACACACAATTTCAAACTAACCAACTTCATGAGTTTAGTTCTATTACGCACATGCTATACCTCACTGATAACATTTTTCAACCCCGCACTGCGACAAAAATCGTCTCTGCCGCAAACAACAAATGAACTGAACGTGCTGTGCTGTTGAGTTCAAAGAAATTTAACTGTGCCTTTGTTACTGATTGCTTCAAACATTACGAAATACATACTGAGCTGTACACCAATCAATGAAGCAAAGATATTGGCTCAGTATCATTAAACAACGAGATACTTCGTGGCAAAAAAATTAAATACAGGTGTGTTTATTGAAAGTTGGTTGGTGCTTACGGTGGTCTCACACATTCCGCATTGTCTCGATGTTCCAGACTGCCTACTGTGGTTGAAACTGTACAAAAATGCATCGACCGCAGAGGGGAGGATAAAGTTCTGATGAACGAATGGACTGGAGTTTGAAACCAACGATCGATGGATGCGAGGATGACCTGGCTTTGATGCCAAGATGTTTATGATCGAATTCTTTTTGCGGTGGAATTGATCTTAATGAGGAAGGAAGAGCGACATTGGGAAACGTAGACATTGCCAATGCGGAAAATCACTGATATAAGCAGCCTTTCTTGTTTGACACGCTATTGACAAAAATGGAAGTAAACCTGCCCGGTTTTCTTCATGAGACATTCTTTCTTGCAAATATACTGTCATTTGAATGAAATACCTGCTCTATATTACATTTTTCTGTATAAATGTGCAATGGTTTGTTTCCTTAGCAACAAACGGCAGGGAGCTTTGTTCTTGGTGCATTTATGCTTAGTCATCTTGTTCTTGGTGCATTTATGCTTAGTCATCTATTTGACCCCGGGCACGTGCAGTTCACAGTAACTATGACTTACTTTGAAAAATTCTACTTCAGTACATGTGCTCTGTTTCATAGCCAGCCATGTAATGTACGTGCACACTTCGTGTTTTCTTTCCCTTTTGATTGTTTACTGTTGACATTCGCTCCCTTTGTTATCCTGTGTCTTCAGTTCCCTTCACGAGTTGAAGGTGCGCAACCCATGGCCTGAACGTACAAGTGCTATAATATTTATTTAGTTGATTTGCGAAACTATTGCGCTTGTACTGATGCACCTTTACTTTGATGGTGTGCTTTCGTTTCAGCAGTGTCTTTATTCGGCATTCTTGTGGGCCCCCTCTTCAGTTGCACAGCTGTTCAACTATCGTTTGAGCAACTGCGTTTAAACGCATGTTTCTTACAGTGGTACCGACTTTGTCGATGTGGACTGCGTTGTTTGGCCCGAGGCTTTGTTTCAGTCTTCATTTGCGTGAAAATCTAGTGCCATTCTATGTTATGGTTTCGCGCGCGACGGTTCGTCGAATTAGGTCGATCAGTAAATTTTTCTCCTTTTCATCGTGTATAGTTCTGACAGCAGTTCGTTGTATTCGTTCTGTCGACACATCTCCAGCCGTTGCTTTCCCGCTTAAACGCATGCGCTTCGTAGGATTTCAGTTCATTGCTGCCTAGAACAGTAACCGTAGCATTTTGCAAATACAGTAGAAGTGGCTTTAGTAAATCCACGTCCAATATATCTATTTACTTATGTCCCAATGTGCTTTGGGACGAAATTTATTTTTTCATTCCATACATTATGAAATCCCCGGTTAGTAAATCCAGCTTCCTTCATAAATCCATTTTCGATTTTCTGTATACTGTATTTGTAAACGAACAAAGGCTCATTATGACATCAAGGAACGCTCTCGAACATACCACTATTCTGCGTAGCTTCATCTCTTTGCACCCGTCGTGTAGCTTCAAATCTCTCACGATCTTGGATCAGAAATTCAGTCATTGCAGTCGAGGTGTGCTTTAGTCTGTACTCACTAACTTGACACAACAGCATTTGAAAGCTTGGAAACGATTAATTCGGTGTAAACCGAAATAGGCGATCGTCTTAGAACAGTGCTTCCCAACCTTTTTCAGTTCGCGACCCACTTTTAATGCAAGTTTTATTGTGCGACCCACAATGAGATATGACCAAGCGTTCGCGACCCACTTTTAATGCAAGTTTTATTGTGCGACCCACAATCAGATATATGACTAAGATTAACAGTTACGTAAGACCTGCATCTTTGCTACTGTTTACCTGAAATCAACAAACTACTAATCT
>Ga0210059_1011944_pt1 | contig 13205 bp, 8 predicted proteins | sample Ectturendosymbi2_FD_188042 | JGI IMG/M metagenome (GOLD analysis project Ga0210059, IMG submission 188042) | Ecteinascidia turbinata endosymbiont from Florida, USA - Sample 2 (SPAdes) (version 2) | ecosystem: Host-associated > Tunicates > Ascidians > Unclassified | place: Key West, Florida...
ACAATCGTAAAGTGCAGGGGTCTTACCGAGGTTAGATGGCGCCTGGGACAAGAAACAAATTTGGCGCCCCCATGTTCGAACCTGAGGTCTTTCGGAAGTAATGCAGACCTACTGTGTTGAAGAAAGAGGTTATGACATTGTGACATTTTGGCCACCCGCAGTGATCCGGCGCCCGGTGAATTGTGTCCTTTGAATTGTGTCCTTTGTTTCCTCTCTGGTGATGTGCAATAAAAATCGGAAAATTTACCGAAAATAAACAAATTTTGAAATCCGAACGTCATGAACTTCTATTCCATGAACATCTGCAATTTTCGAACGCAATACGGCATGGCATTGCAAAGGCCTGCACGCACTGCCAACAAAGGTTTGCATTTCAGGTTTCATGGTGTACTTTTTGTGTCACGTCTATGCCGGCCCCTCGCGTTTTTTTGGCGTGGACCTGTGTTTGTTTTGCTAATAATAAAACTTTTGAGACATTCAACACGTTGCTTTTTTAAGGTTAGATAAGCTTGAGAATAATTTCTGAATTTTTTTTGCTCGGGAAACGTCCCAGTAAGCCTGGGAAGTGGTGAGTATGCGATTTAGCCGTGTTTGTTAAAAAACGGTACCTGAGCAGTTGGGTCTTCACTGCTATGCAGTCAGTACACATCCGGATGAACTCGTCCTTGATACCCCCTAAAAAAATCCTGGATCCACCTATGTCAACCATAATGAAAAGCTTCTACAAAATCCTCACATTCGACATCTCTACCCATTAGTGTGAGTATTGACGGCAGGAGGGAATTGAAAGAAACGTGAATGATTTTTTATTTTTGGTATGGCTTAGGGTGTGCGTGGTGGTAGCTTGTGTGTTATTGTGAATGCTTGTTTATAGTTACGTATCTTTCTCAGGTTTGAGCAATGTCCACGTCATTACCTCTTCTGGTCAATGTAGATTAAGAATTGAAATCACTGACTGGGATGGATATTCTGCTTGGGCTGAATACAGGTTAGTTACTTTGCGTTTTACTGTAGATTAACTTAATATTTTCTTTAAAAATTACTTCATTCGTACTTTAACAAATCACTATTCGCAGAAAGAGATTATGATGTTTACATAGTTAATCAAAGAGCGTAAATAATGGTAATTTTTACTCCATTCACGAATGACTGATGACAAAACAAGGAGCTTGACAAACGGATTGGTAAAGAAACACATTCTGCCTGCGGTTTATCGCTCTGTGGTCACAAAACGGAATTTGTCTATGTGCCGATGCTCACCGCATGAATCTTGTGAAATGGCTGAAAGTGTGAAAGCTCAGCGATAAGCAACAGCAATGAGATTTTCGCGAAACATTTGCGGCATGACTCTTATTGACATGTGCCGGGAATTTCGTGAAACCCTGAATGTCAACTCATTGCTCCTCCGAATGGAGCGATCGCAGCTACGTTGGTTTACTCACGTGACCAGATTGTCCCAAACAAGATTAGTGGACCACCCGTCTGGGCGTGGAGTCAGTTCACCCATCAGGCATTCCTGTAGATCGGTACATATTTCGATTGTTTTTAAAGGATGCTGTCCATGGGACCGTCCCGCAAGGAAAACCAAGTGTGAAAGTGATTGATTGCACCTGAAAGTGATACTATTGTAATGAATCCTAGATGTTGTTGCGTACGCCTGCTATAGCAAAAAGCATAACTTAATGACAATGAACGGACCAATGTAGGGAAGAAATGCGGGGTTCTTGGTTGGTTGGGGTGCCGAATGTAGTCGGTCGATAGCAATATAACGGATTCCTGCCAGTTGAGGGGTCAACCAAGTTCTTGCAAGAGCACAGGACAGTCTCCCAATTAAGCAATGTTACGTCTTGAAGTTGCCAAGTCAAAGCAAGACGAAATAAAGGCTCTCACTACTTTGTCCGCTAATAACTCTCCAGTAGCATTCAACGTTGATTGCTTCTTTCGATTGTACTCGGACATACAACAAAATGTCCAATACACTTGAATATGAAGTCAGAACAACGCAACGATTCGATGTAGAAAACGAATGACGGCGAACAAAAACGTTGGACCTTCGCATGTGCCACAGGAAACAGCAACGAACTGTGGCGGTGTAGGTTTGCAGGCTAACGTATCAACTGACGGACTGTTCGTAAGCAAGTACTGTACATCGCGTTGATATCGAATGGAATATTACTAGGAATTAAGCAGTAAGAGTGCACAAAACATTAAGGCATTAATATATCAACTATACTATAATTTTTCGTAACATATGTAGTGTATGCCCGCAGCTTGTCAGTTTGTGCCCCCCACAAAAGCAATTAATTGTGTTATTAGCATGGTACTGTATGTGTGTCATTTTTTAGGAAACTTATATTCCTTCATTAATTTAAGTTGACACCCCTTTTCCTTTTTAAAGGGCTGCTGGTGCAGCAGCACTAAAGGTATTGAAAATAACTCACGGCTTTCCTAAACTTCTGATACCATGTCCAAGTGATTGCTTCCACTCCGAATTGAGACTCAGCCAGGTGGGATCTTCCAAAGCTAATCACGACACATGGTCCCTTTGTTTCAGAGACGCTTTTGCATATTGAAACCAAAAGAACTTGCCATGTTGATCTCACTTGGGGCATTTCGATCACGTGGCCGAACCAACACAGTTGAAATCTTTATGTTTATAGAAACAAAGGCTTGATACTTAAGGTTTCAAAGTTTTCAAAACTGCGCGTTTTATCGTGAAGCATCATTTAGTCAGCTTTTAGCAAATTTCCCGTTTCTGCCGCGTCTGCTTGAGATAGCGCAGTTTTGTCATAACTCAAGATCCGCAAAAATGCATGGGGATGGGAACAAACTTCTATGTTGAAAATTACAGGTGGTTGCAACTTTTCTTATGTGACCACAAAAAGGTATAGCGACAGAGATTGCGCAAACTGTGTTTTTTTGCCATTCAGTATATCAATATTCTTGTTCTGTCTTAGCCGTTTCTGCCAAAGTTGTCGGTATTAGTTTCAGTAAAATTCTAATAATGCAGTAACGCGTGGGGTGCTGATAGTCCCAGCAGATTGTAACAAGCGTACCAGTGTTTCGATATTATCAACGTTCTATAAATTCTCCTGGGTTAATTTGTTTGACTTGAAAAGTGGGTAAGCCGAAACTGTGTGTATAGAATAAAAAAAATTGCTAACAACCGTTGACCTTGCGGTACGAGCTGTCATTCTACTTCATTCCAGTAGTTTGCAGCAGCAGTTCATCACTCAGTGTACCCAAAGTATGGAGTTTAACAAACATGTCGTTGCAATCTTTTCTCAATCCGTCAAAGTAAATGTGACATCCATTTACCGCCACATCATTCTTTCAAACTAGTCTGGTTCTTTGATAAATAAAGTGTTATGTTCTTCCTATTTAAACAATACCAATTTCGTCGTCCTTATCTGCTGGACGAATTACAGTTTTCCTCTCGTTTGAGTTTGATTAGTTTTTCACATACACACTAGTTTTTTATACCTTCACTAAACTCTTATTGGTGCGGTATGCATCCAACACCAGAAATTTCAGGTTGCTTAATTTAAAAACCATGTCAGCATAGGTCTTGGCTTTGTCATCAAGTAGATGAATTTTAGGTCTAACATTTGTAGGGATTTTCAGTTTTGTTAGACAACACAATGCCTGATTCCCTTCTCAAAGCCTGGCATCCATTGCGTTCTTCTGACGTTTTGGAGCATGTTGAGCCATTCTGCTTTTTATTCCAATACTCTCCAATCCGATGTTGGGGAGAATCTTAATCTTTTGGACAAAAAAGATTTGTCAAAATAGAAAACAGTAACTAATTCCAAGAGAAGATAGTGGAGCAGTTGTTAATCTATTTGCTTTGCATTTGAACAGGCAGGCTTTTATACTTTAGTTAAAAATGGAGATTGAACAAAAGACGAAAACGACAAGATTACTTTCTTTAAGTTTATAAAGTAGTGCTCATGCCCTTTACTTTGCACACATGAAATTATGGTACAGGAAAAGCGGAAGTGCTAAATAGCCTTATGGTGCAGATCACGGCCAATGAAAACGATATCAGCGACATATTCCAAACGTTTCCATAACTCCTGTTATCATCATCAGTGCATTGCACATTTAACAGGAGTTATCGAAACGTTTGGAAAATGTCATTGATATCGTTTTCAATGGCCGTGATCTTCATTATAATGCAACTACGGCATATTGATAAAATTATCGTCACTGCGTCGAAACGTTATGTAGTTTACAGCGAGTATAATAAACTGCAAAAGCTGACAGAAGCCACACTATAGCAGTGTACCTTTCTATTGTGCATGTTTCTAACGCGCGATATCAGGGGTTTAACATTTATGCGAAACATTTGATATTTGACGTGATATATCCCAACCCGTAACACGGCAATTTGCCATTGTCTCCCGTCACTCCTGTGAACGTTCAACGATATTGCTAAACTTTATTCTAAACTGAATCCTTCACGCTATGTTGATATGGCTACGTTCACTTTTATTGGTTACGTTCGTTTTTCTTATTTGTTCTGCTTCCTGCACATAATCAAGGGAATAAATCCACCTGAACTGCTACGGGAAAGTGAAGACAAAGTGATAATGTGAGTCTTAGCTTCATGGTTTTGTTTGGAAACCTGAAGCAGCCAGGTTGCATATTTCCGTCCGTACTTACTAGCCATAAACAGAGAGGTTATCTGATGACAAAAGAAAAAACTTAAACACTAAATCTAGCAAAAATTAAACAAGTTATAATTTTTGCGATACGAAGCCCAAGCATCGTTTTCTTCACAACGCCCATGATTTGGCCATGGAAGTCAATGACAAGCAGTATACTCGAAGTACGTTCACCGAAAAATACAACCACTGCGTTTGGCCGTTTCCGCGTAATCTGCGTCTTTTATGGAAAAGCTGGTTAGAACACCGTCCAGTTGGTCAGTGCGCCGTTTCCAGATTCTGTATGAATTCATGTTTAAAATGTACCAAGGTTTCTGATTTACCAAACACTGTTGAATTTGATTCCTGTTTTGATTGTTTACACACCCTCATTGCTACGAAACAAGTGTTGCTGTTTGTTACTATCGTACAAAATACAATTTATGACAAGTGCTTTTCTGACCTGCAATTAAATCATTTTTCTGCAGTGTAAACAAGTCTTTAGTTTCAAAACGGATTAATTGTTCCAGAAGAAAAACAACCGTCGCTGCCAGTTTCTCATGAAACAACACAGATAAGCGCTGAAGCTTCATATGAATTGAAATCAGGACCGACCTGATAAAAATTCTGCACCCTGTGCAAGCTTCCATATTTACCCCCAGGTCAAACGTCCCACTAAAACGTGCATTACATGTTGTAGTAAAATTTCTCGCATTCTGCATTTCTTGAAGACTGCGTTCTAGGCGGTCGCCTAATTGACCTAGAGGAAGGGTCGGCCCCGCTTGAACCCTTCGCGGACTGTAGGCATCCCACGGATGGTGCCAAAAAGGTCTGCTTTGTCGCGATGCGTATAGCGACGCGTCGCATTTGCATTTGGTTACACTCCTTCTTTGATCGTTCGTAACGTTTGAAGCCCTTACCGTATTATGAAACTTAAAATGTGTAACTTGTTCTTCTGTTCGCGAGCTATCTGAATCTGCATTAATATTTTGCGCTTTTGTTTCATGTCATGAGGTGCAGGACGAAAAATAACGAAATCTTGACATCACTAAGAAATTTTTCTTACTTTTCTAAGCACCAAAATTTTTGAAAAAGAAAGACATGAAATGATAATTGTCTTTTAGTAAACCTAAGCATTGTTTTAAGCTATAGACATGTACATTTATGCATTGAATGAGGAAAGACAAACACAAATTTAAGCAATCACCAGCTTCAAAGAGAAAAGCAGGACAGAATAAAAAGTGCATGTATTTTTTCATGACAGTGAAAGCGTACGTTTCATTTTATTTTGCTATTAAACAGTGTAGTATTTTTGGACCAACCGCCGAAATGAATTCCTCGCAAATTATTACAGGTATCACGCCACAACAAAGTTGCTTTTTATTGATGCTTTCTGTTGTAAACAGTGCATGTTTTGTTGTGACCTCTAGGAAATTCAGATATGAAATGAGGTTCCTTATTGAGCCTTTGTGCAATAGTCATTGTACTTAGTCAGCTTGTATATGAGCCCCGTATTGCGTACAGTGCACACAGATCAGATATCACCAGCTTTCAGCGAAAACGCACTGTCAGCATTCAAGCAACGTCGCTATCGTTGGACTGGGTATGGCAGCTTGAACCATCCTGTCGTCCCCTAGGTGGCGGTGGTCCAAATTACATAAATTTAGGTTGCATCCGCTAGGTTTCAGAGGTCCGCTGAGGGTGAAAGTACAAGATGACTCATTCGATGTATAAGATACGCAACAGGGAATCAAAAAAACGTGAGACATCATAAATGGATAGTTTCCATTTTCTAAGCTGTGATGGGATTTCCTTCGATTGACAGTAATCAAAAAAGCAATATCGCTAATAACAGTTGATTCTGTAGGAACGGGGATGTAGGTTATTGTAGAGGTCCCTACCAGTTGAGGGATCAACCTAGTTGTCGCCGGAGCACAGGTCGGTCTCCCAACTAAGCAACCTGACGTCTTGAAGGCGCCAAGCCGAAGCAAGGCAAATTGAAAGGCTCTCATCACTTTGTCCACTAGTAACTCTCCGGTAATACTCTAAGTTGACTGCTTCTTTCGATTATATTCAGATATATAACAAAAAAACTCCAATACACTTGAGCGTGAAATCAGAAACGCGTAATGTAACGCTTCGATGTAGAGTCAGAATTAGAATGAAAACGAACAAAAGCGTTGGGCTTTCGAATGTGCCAACGGAAACAGTGACCGACTGCGGTTTATGTAGGTTTGCAGGCTATCGCGTCGACGGTCGGACTGTTCGCAGACAGGTACATCGAGTTGAATCACGAATGGAATATTACTGGGAATTAAGCAGTAAGAATGCACAAAACATTAAAGCACTAATGTGTCCATTATAATTCCATTCGCTTTACTTTTAATTCACATGTTATCATGAAGTACCTTTTCTCTTGTTACAACATTTGTAAGCATCCTATTCAAGGACCACAAAATATTTACAAGAGCACGCTGCTAAGCCAACACCTGAGTATTGCCCTCTCGTAGGTTGATCTCAAATGACAAATGAAATGATATATCTACAGTCGTAAAATTTTGTACTGAGCATTTTCCACAGCTTAAGCAAATGAATTTATTTCTCAGCTCATTCAGCATTGGAAGCGAATCGGACTTGTTTCGTATTCAATTCTCCGGATACAATGGAACAGCAGGAAACGCACTGGACAATGGCTATAGCCTGAACAACGTACCATTTACAACTGTTGATAGAGACAATGACGAGTGAGTAAATACTGTATAACACGTGCATACTGCATGTTAATAAATTTTTACACATTTCCACTTCTAATGCAAAACTTTGGCTTGTTACGTGCAACGTTTCGCGCGACATTTTCTTCGAACTTGCGCTTGTCATTCTGCAATTTTGGTTATCTCAAATTCCTTAATAACAACATCTTTAATTCCCTAATAACAACCTTCGATTCTTAATAGCAACATCTCAAATGTTTTGTTGTTCTTATTCTTTGGCAAACTCATTATTTATTTAAAGCAAGCACTCCCGTAATTCGCCTAGTTTTTGAAAAGTTTGCACTGCTGGTGAAGAGGATATGTCCATGATCAGTGTTTCATATCGAGCATAGATATTGGCATAGCGAAGAGGAACTTGGATCTCTGGAGCCCCGGCACCGCCTTAAAGGCGGCAGCTGGTTGTTGATCATAAATTACGTTTTCAAATCTTTTCAACCCCTCCAATGTTGGTGCTTAGAAGAACAAGATTGATAGCCTGAAGAACTTCGAAATGTGGAGTCAGCATTACGATAAAGTATTTATTCAAATTCAGGTTAAAATCAGCATGTTAGAATACTCTTGTGGATTTCTTCAACTCAAGGCTTTTTCTGGGTCCATAGGTATTTGGTGAGCCTTTGTCAAACTCATTTCCTCCAGTACGAAATTCTATGACAACGATGATATTCGATTGTAAGACAGGCAAGCATTTCTATCCCAGTAGTTCTAGATTGAAACTTTCCCCCAGCAGTTAAAATCTGAAACAAAAGGCCATGCATGAAGGGAAATATTCAAAAGAAACAAAGACAAACTTGATGTTTTTTCTACTGGTATTCGATTCTTAATGACAACATCTCAATGGCACACTATTGCATTACCTGTGACCTGTGGGAATTGACAACGAAAATGTATTCCTTTTTTGTGTAAGAAGAGCTTTTCAATAAACAAGAGCCATAGGACTGATGATGCGTTGAAAGCGATTTCTTATGAAGAATGTGCTAATCGATTCTTTGCTTACCCTCACTGAAGAAGTATTTACTTGAATGTCAATATACGTTTGGAATTCAAAATTAACGTCTGTTTCTGAGGGTCACAAATGGAATGAAGCCCCAAAATTGTCTTGCTTCGAAAAGACTCTTGCATGAACTTTACTCACAAAGCTTATCTAAAAATCTTCACTGATGTTTGAAGCACGACATTGAAATCGTTTTCAAAACCATTGCGTACGATTGGCGGCATGGTCAGAACGAAAAGGACCTATCCACTCTTTGGATTGTCGAGGGGTGGCATATTGCATAAAATGTGGCGGTAATGGCGTGATTCGATTCGACAAGTCGAAGGGAATACATTCGAATCATGAGGTTCCGCAGACATTTTTTAAGAAAGGCAACGTCAACATTTTGTCATGTTTCTTTTTGTTAAACTTGGTGCCAGCAATTGGCATTAGGCCGAAGCCTGAGTTGTGCTTCAAAAATACAAAACATTAAAACACACAAAACATTGAAGCATCTTTCTTGAGTAAATTACTACATCTCTCCGAGGTGGATAGATTTATCCCTTCTCACAATCACACCAAAAACATTTAACTGGGAGAGAAGCCCTTCCTTTGAGTTGCCACAGCTGCAAGTTAATTGTGAAATGGATTGCATTGCTGAATAGAAGATTGATCTGCTAAGTCGACAGCGGTAGAGTCTGACTCAATTTTCAGTGGATATCCAGACAATGTAACCAAATCTCTGATCTGTGTCGGCAGGTAAGGAAAGCTCTTTTTTCCACCTACGTACCGTTGTGAAGCCGTTTTTCACCTTTTACAACATAATTGCGACATAATTTTCAAAACCAGGCACCGATACCAAATTTAACCAGAAGACGACATCAGCTGTGTGCTGAAGACCACATGCCTGTATTTCAACAAACTTGTGAAACAAACTCAGAGACAAGATTCTCATTGAAATTTGTGAATGTGGGAGATGAACCGAATTTGCTAAAACTAGTGTTTGTATCATTCTCGTAATCTTAGTTTATCTTGAGTCCGCAAAATTTATAGTGGTCCGAAAATTGTCCATGTCTTAAAAAGATTGAGAAACACTGCCCTAGAATCAGCGAAACTTATAATCAGGCACCTACAATCAGAGAAAATCGGAGAAATCGGGTCCCTACTCCCTATAGGTCCATACAGGGTATCTAAAAATTTTCTTAAAAAAAACTGTTTGTAGTCAAAATTTCCAGGAGTGGGACAAATGACTTCTTACCTCTGTCTACGGACACCCACGACTCGATTCAAATTTTTACAAAATGACTCGACTCGGGTTAGAGTCATTTTTGCAAAATCTCCAAATGTATAACTCTGCACTGATTTATACTGAAAGTATAACTACTTCTCTGTGGTTTTTGCAAACATTATGTTTAGTGACAAACACAGGTACGTTTGCAGACACAGATAAGCATTTTCCATTTCTTGGTGCAATTTTTCCTCTGGCTGTGCCACCTAGTGGTGTTATGCTAGCTTTTCAGGATCAAGGATTCTACTTGACGGTGAGGTAGAACTGAAAGTCAACAGTGCACACAGTGACGTACGGGGGGTTCCCCGTGCCCTGGGACAAAGTCAGTTTAGGAACACCCCGCAAACTAACACATTCGTAGCAGCATAGATCCGAATAAATGAGTCGTTTGAAACGAGGCGCCGAAAACTGACTCGGGTCCTGCATACAGTTGTTTGTAGATTCGTCTTACCATGGCGCAAACACGGGGAACGGGTCCACCTGCTTTTTCGGGCAGTTGGTGCATTGTGTGCTATGCCCCCCACATTTTCTTTTTACGTTTTGGGTTTGAAAACATTTCAAGTATAAAAGTGACGTTTGTTACGTTTTGTGTGAATAGCTTTACATGTTAGATGTTACACATAGCCATGTTGATGTTGAAATAGGGTTCAGCGTGGTGATTGATTCTAATTTTTTATTTTTTTATTTTAGCTTAGATAAATGTTTTTAACCATTTGAAAGTTTCTAGAGACTGAGGAAGATTGTTAAAACTGCTTTTGTCAGACGTCTTACCCTGTGTGGTAGATTGTACGAAATGTCATTATTTCGAAACAAGTGAAGTAGGATATTTGAGGAATCGTACTGCCATACTTTCACTTCATACCTCTGCAAGGATTCTGACAGCGCTTATCAATATCCAAGTTTCGAAGTATCTCTGTGGTAATTGGAAACTTTGCTTGAAACAATGAGAGTTTAACAGCTGCACTTGAGAGAGATGAACAGGGAGGCCGGAACAGCGGCAGAAGCGACAGTAAAAGGTTGAGGGCAATGGAAACGTGCATAAAACAAAAATATTAGCAATTATGCTTGTTTCTATTTGTCAAAAATTACCTCAAAAATAATAACAGAATTGTGAAAAAACCTACTGATGTTTCTGGAAGAGCTGCAATGAATTTCTTTCAATTCTATGTGCATAAAATTACCTACGATACTTTTATGAAAAGACACATCAGGCCCTCACATATGAAAGGGCTGTGGGGGCAATACCTGCGCCATGCCACCCCTCTCCGGCATCCCTGGGGACAACAGTACAGCCATAGTTTATTTCATGCTGAAATGTAACCGACTTTGCTGCAACGTTTGTTGTCAAGCATTCGTAAATTTAAATATACAACTCTATGATGTTAGAAAATTAAATTTTCAGGCAAATCTCTGTGAACTTTTTGCTGAAGACAAAAGCAACGCTGTTATGGAGACTTAGTTTCAGGATGTGCAGTTTTGCAAAGCACTATTTTCAACCATTAGTAATGGAGATTTCAACCAAAACGTTAGAGAAGTATTGGTTTAGCCATATATTGACCAATAGCTAAAAGTCTAGCAAAATTATTTTATACATGTGCAAATAAGATATTCTTTTGATTAACAGATGGGCCAATTAATAGCGTATCAGTATTAAATGCTCGGCTAATCCTGAATATTGAGATTACATATTGCCAAGTTTGTGACTTTTACTTTTAACAGTACATGCCTTCATATGTGATCACGCTGTACGTTTGTCAAAGTTGGGAATACAGACCACGTTGCTGAATTATAGTACCGTGCGTCCGTGTCCAATAACAAATTCAAGTATATTAATTTGAAAGTCATCTGTAAGGATAAGGCGAAGCGTGATGAGTGTGGTTTTCAAAACGCATCTAAGAAAAATATTAGGAATCTGTATTTATAAAACTTCACTTTTGCATCGACCCAATGACTATATCAGTTTCACACCAAGCTTCCCCCCACATTTTACAACAAAATTGCGCCCATACGTATTATAATCTCTATTGATGCAATATGACGGAATTTTTATCGTCAGGACATTTGAATCATTGAAATTATTGGCTATCGCAGATTTAGAATCAGATCGTTTCGCGTTAAGTTTTCCTTGATTTGAAATTTCGATCAAGTGTGAACATTGAAACTGTTGCATTGGCAGATTCTAGATTATCGCAACAAATTCGAATCGTTAGTAACTAGTAACTACACAATGAAATGAAATTTAAAAACTAAGAAAACAGATCCCTGAAAATCTGCACAAACCTGCATACCTGAATTTTAATGACAGAATTTTATGGGAACAAAATTTATCTGATAACATTGGATGAAAGTTGCCAGTGTTGCACCTTCTTTTCTAAAACTTGGATTTTCCAGAACGTTCTGATGATTCCGAATGCGGCGTACTCACTTGTTACGCTCTCTCGTCAGGTCTGGTCACAATCGCCGCTATTGCGAACTGTAAGGGTTCTGCAACATGCACTCACGTCATAAAACACTGACAGAGGACGGAATAGCGTATACATAAAAAAGGCCAGGCAGACGAATGCTAATGATTGATGGAAAATGATGTCCACGAGAAATCCATGAGACAAACATCAGCTTGAAAAATCCTAACTTATTCTTTAAATAAAAGCTTAAGAGTAAATAAAGGCTCCAAGTTTTCTGTAGGCTTTCGAGAAATCAGCCGACTGGGCTCTGCTTTTATATTTTCAGGATGATTCAATCTCACGAATAACTGGATTGAAATGAATTCACTCCACAAGTGAACGAAGCAAGGAATCAACCGCAAATTTTAATAGGAAATCGTTTTCACGTAACACTACGCATCGACAGTGCTATTATCTGCAAACAATGCCAACAGGTAAAAAACGTTGAAAGGCTGAGACAAGGTCAGAGAAAGTTAAAAACCTCAAGACTGCAATGAAGAAACAGCACAACTCCAATCACGTCAAATGAAACTAGTAAAAATGTCTTGCTCAACTACATGCATGCATTGTAGCTTCAAAACGTACTGTAAAATAACAAGAACTTAGTAGATCCCAACAGCAGCTGACGATTATTGACACCATAGAAAATGTCGCTTTCAGATTGATATAACTTCTCGCAAGGCAACGCTACCACAGTAGCTTGAAATAACCCGCGGTATCATTCAGAATAACTGTGCAATGTGTAGGTAGACTCAACAGGCAATTCGTCGCTATGGCAACCACGCCTGTGCAGGTTCATTTGAAACATTGCGACTGACGAAAACGAAAACGCCCGCACACTGGCGGCGAAAATTGACACACATCAACGCTCAGCAAATGGGAAACAAAATTTATCTCACGCTTGGCAGGATCATGCTTATATTTTTGTGCGTTAAGTTTGTGATGCCACTTATCTTTTTTATTAATTTGTGCGTTAAGTTTGTGATACCACTTATCTTCACAGAGGTTCAACCAAAGGAAATTAAATTGTTTAACAGAAGTAACAGTAAAAGCTTCATGTATCGCTGGTTTATTCAGGTTGCCATG
>Ga0210059_1011945_pt1 | contig 13204 bp, 11 predicted proteins | sample Ectturendosymbi2_FD_188042 | JGI IMG/M metagenome (GOLD analysis project Ga0210059, IMG submission 188042) | Ecteinascidia turbinata endosymbiont from Florida, USA - Sample 2 (SPAdes) (version 2) | ecosystem: Host-associated > Tunicates > Ascidians > Unclassified | place: Key West, Florida...
ATTTCATAATTGGCACCTTCAATTTCATCCAGATGATGTTGCAAAAGAAACATGACCAAACTTATATACTCTAAATGCGAGAAAAAGTGTAGAAATATAAAAGTTCTTGTCACAAAGTATGGGGCAATTCACTGTGCAGCGAAAGACATGCCCGTCCATGTCACGTTTTAATCCAATCAAGTCTTTTTTTGACATCTTTTGCCGTTTTGTTGCAGGTCGGCGATGTCACAACAGTTAGAAAAAAGCCCTTTGAGTCAGAGCGAAGCAGAGTCATCTAAAAATTTTTTAAGTCGAGTCAGAAGAACCGTTGAGTCAATTCGGGTCATTGATTTACAAGCACGAGTCAATGTGGAGTCAAATGAAATTTTATATTTTCTGCAATTTTTTGTTTTTAACTACAAAGTGGTGCCCTGTAAGCTACAAATGGCGCCCAACAAGCCCAATGTTGTTTCAACACTTTTGTTATCAGATTATTTTAATCCAAGTTTATGGCGAGACCAGTTTTCTAGCTTTCGTTTTACGTCTCTCCTTCACTCTTAATGAACTGCACACTCCACAGGTTTAGCCTAACCCTGTTCCAACTAAAGTACCACCTTGTCCTTCACATGTCCCAACAAAAGACCAGAGATGAGCATGGACTTTTGGATTTAAATCTTGCTGCTATTTAGTATTTTGATAGATTTGGACGTTGCAATTTCTGCTTAATCAGATTCGTGTGGCATCGGGATTTGATAATATTGTTTTGAACTTCTTAAGCACTGTCTGTGCACACTGCATAAGTGCACTTGTGCAGTGTGCACAGACAGTGCTTAAGTTGAAGATATGGGTAGACAAGAATCGCCGCAGTTAATAGAAAGGAAGACACAGCTTGATACTGATGCTCAAGAAACAAGTAGAGCTTCCAATTATTGTTTTGAACTTCTTCGCATCTTTCGCTTCAGTTTTGGGACTACAGATTACTGTAAATTACTGTATTGAGATGTATGCTCCATTGGAATTTCTCAAATCCGTCGGGATTGCACATTGTGTTTGTTTAAATGGTGAGCCTTGACTATGACCAGTGATATGCCTGCTCTTTTATGTATCATGTCATCAACGTTATGCAATTGGTGTGACTATCGTTAATCCAGTTCCTTGTTTGGCCTACCAATCATTGATATACATGTAGTAATACTTGTACCTCATAATATTCAGCTCAGTTCATAATTATTTATATGTGTACGGTAGCATAGTTCTACAGAGTCATTGGTGTTGTATACCTGTTCATCTTCTGGTTTGATAACTTGCACGCTATTAATAAGATCAACAGAGTTTCTCACTGCATTTCTGCTGATAAAAATTACTTTGAAGTCTCTGCAGTATGAATTGTTAAAGGTAGAGCATTTAACTTAAATTGGTTTCCAAAATTTCTTTGTCTTCGAATCTTTGGGTTGGATTACATATAAGCCTAGCCTAATAGCAATGATAGGAATTTATATGTAAACAAGATTTAGTTTTCGGATTTGAATTGCATTTTGAAATAAAATTGTTGGATCGTATTTGGATTTGAAAAACATAAATCCGTTCATCTCTGCACAACACCGAAAATAAAAGTATGAGGCTGACTGCCATAATCACGTTATGTACATTTTACGATATAACCATGATAATGTGTTCAATTTTTGCGTGCTGCTGATCTCTCAGTCTTCTTCGTGATCCTTATGTCAAAGAAAATTTTCTCACAGCTATTCTACAGTCCTCTCGCAGAAATATCCAACCTTGCATTGTCAGCAGTTTTGACTTTTCTTTCGTGATCATTTTCGTTGATTGGCAGAAGTGTGGGTTCGGTGTGAACATCCCTACAGACCTCTCTCATTATCTGTGTCTCAGAGTCTCTCACTGAGTTGTGCCTCATTGAAGTGTAGCCACCTAGTTTACATGAGGCTGTGATCCACAGAGTGTGTCTCTCCACAAGCACAGTGGGTTGGTATGCTTTTCACCTTCCATCCATATCTCATGCAGACGGCATCCGTGAATTCTTGTCTGTTTAGTACATATCCAATCGCTTTGATTAGCAAAGCTGACAGCCAAGAAGATGCCCCTTTTTCCATTGCTCCTTTTATGAGTTGTTGTGACTCAGAGGTCAGTTCCTCTGATAGTTCATCACGTCTGTTTCGGTATTTGCGTTCTTCTCTTGTCGTATTCTGTTTTTTGTGTGTCTGGTGAACTGCTGGTCCAAGGGGTTGTAATCAAGATCGAGTTCTTGAGAGTAGATTTTGGCTGTTAGTTTATCAGTGATCTGAGTGGAGTGTTCGTATTCTGTCCTGGCGGTTTCCCGAGGATCTTTCAGACCTATCCCACCATGCCTGAGAGGAAGAGCTAGTATTTATTTTTCTGCATCACTTACCTCTCGTCCTACGAGAGCGGGAATCAATTGATCTCTGATGGCGCTTTCCTGTAGTTCAAATAATTCATTCACATCTGGCACTCTTGTTTGGAAATATTTTTAATATATTATTCCCTGAATGATTCTGTCCCAATTACCGATCCAAGGAGGCGTTCACCCTGGTCTGTGATTTTTGTTCCACAGTCTTTTGAAGAGTTTTTGTGCGGATTGCATTGGACAACTGTGTTTTATTAAGAGGATGGTCTTTGCAAGTTTAGGGCAGTACCCAAAGTCTGCTCCCTTGGCCTGTACGTACTCCCACCATTTTCTCACAACTGCCAGTGATCCGACTGCAGATCTATCGTCCGCATGCCATGCCTGTTTCACTTCATCATTTGCAGTTTAATTGCTCAGTGCTTGTATAAATGGTCGTGGGGATAGGGCTAACATTGCCATAGCTGCATTGTCCCCTTGCGCCACACCCTCCTGTGACAGTATGTGGTTCCCATTTTCCGGATAAAGCATGGTGGATGTGTTGTAGCTCTTGTGTAAGTATGTGTACATGGGGTGACACGGTCTTTTGATGTTTTCTAGACTCGCTTTCTGCTGAGTTTGTTGAAGGCATTGTCTGCGTCCACTAACAGCAGGCATTCACTGTTGTCCTCTTCATACCTTTTCCTTACAGCATGTATTGCTGCTTCTGTGCCCGATTCCAGTCCCGCACATGTCTGCAGTGTTCCCACTGCACGGATGGTGTCTTCCATTAGCAGTTCTGTGATCTTTTCGCCAATGATTCATCGTAAGCATTCACTGACACCTACTGGCCTAAAGCCGTTGTCTTTTTTCGTTAGTGGAACAAGCCTGCATGCGAGGAGAATTGATATGTGATCGTGTGTAATGGTGTCGCGAGACGCCTGGCCAGGGTGGCAATTTCGTCAGCTAGCTTTTGTCAATGGGTGCCATATGATTTCGAACAAATAATTTATTTCCAAGTTTCCAATGTCGATCTGTGTTGGTCTGCCAGACCCCGATGAGTTTTTCGTATTAGATGCAATTTCATCTAGAGTTATGTTGTGCAAAGAGAACCCTCTCAGTTTTGGTTTCAGACTAATCAGTTATGGGAGATTTTTTTAGTTCCGCTGCTTTGGGGTGCTTTTCTTTCAGCTTCTTTATGATGTCTGTAGTGATGTCATGTTTTCCATTATCCACAAATCTAAGGGCCTTTTTCATCTGTCCTTGTAGCATTAGGCTTTGCGGTCTGATTTTTTTTTGGATGTGACAGATTTTTTGAGTCTTGTTTGAATAGCAAGTACTCTCCACGATGGGTGTAAGCACGGAATCGATCAGCAAATTTTTAATAGAAAATCGATTTCACGTAAAACAACTCATCCTCAGTTCCTTGCTTACACCCATCGTGGAGAGTACTCTCTGCGGTAGTCTTCATCATGTTCCTGATATTGTTCATGCGTCATTCTGACGCATATGCGATGGTACCATTTTGCGCAACCCCCATCACACGCTATGCCCTTAGCGGTGACAATTTTCCCACAAACTCCACATTCACTCATACTGGATACCCCAGCGGCCTTTCAGAATTTCAGAAAAGTAACTTTAGTTAGTCTACATTATATATTTATGCCCAGAATATCTCTTATTCAAATAGAATCACTTCGTTCGCCTCGAAATCCTATTTGAACAGAATTGTATAGATGCACTTGCCCAAGAGGATTTAGGCGTTTCAAAAGATATGGATCATCCGCGCGTTTGTCCAGAATTTGGGCCCTACTACTTTATAAATGTGAGCTCCACTCTTCGCCTGGTTCTCCAAACTAAACTCGTCGATCTCAAGTCACCTTGTATCCGATGAAGCTCTTTTTGTTACTGGGAACGCAGTCGAACACATTCTAACGCGACGCTTCCAAACGCTGTGACCTCTGTTAGGTGACACACACAGCAATTCTTAGAAACACAACTCAGAACCAAATACTCTTTCCCTTTCCCAAGAGGCCGACCACGCCGGGCATTATACGATTACACCTACGAGACCGTCGTTTCGGCAAGGTCTCCTTGTTTCCTAGGAGGCCTTGGTTTCAGTCACCTTCGTATGACATAACAATAACGAAAACACTTCCTGCTCTTTCGTCAGTTAGGATCAGTTTCACTTGTGCGCGTTCTCACTCAACAGCGCAGGCTAGTGGTAGCAGCCATTTAGAAAAATCATACAATCTCTAATGAAATTGCATGTGTTAATGATGAAATTGCAGCATACGTCAGTCAGTCGGCGCCAGTGACGTGAAAATCTGTTAATCAAATGAAAACCTATCATGCCTGGGCACGCTTACACAATTAATTGGGAGCTCCATAAAAGTCACAAGTTTGAATAAATGAAAACGCACAATTTATGACCATTGTTAAAAACATGAAAAATATCAAAAATATTGAAATATTTGAAAATATCACCATAACGCAAAAATAGGAAAATCCTCAAAAACATCAAAAAATATTGAAAAATTCGAAAACACGTCAAACAAAAGATATGTTGTTGAAAATATGCAAACGTAAAAATAAGAGAAATATCAAAGACATGAAAAAACATTGAAAAACCTGAAAAGATTGAAATAATTGAAAATACGGAAACGTAAACACGTGAAAATATTGAAAAAATTGAAAAATTGAAAATAATACCATAACTTAAAAATAAAGGTCAGAAGAAACCCCACCTGATTTTTGATCATCCTGATCACCCACAAAATCTTGATCGTAAACCTCTTCTATAACTATTCACGGCGTTCGAAATTTGGCAAGCCGGTCCAACTATTGAAAAGGAATTGTAAGCTAGTTAGTCTTGATTGATTTCTGCTTCCTGGTGTTGCAGTATACCTGAACAAGATTTTTTGCCTGATGATTTAAACAAATTCAATTATAATATCAATATTTTTAGTACCTAAAACGCAAATGAACTTGTCCATCTGAGATATGTAAACTTTCTTTTAGGTTTACCTAAGATAAGGTACAAATTGGCAACAACCTTCACTGCAAACAGCGAAAGACACTGGCAGAAAAATGCCTTCTGGTTTAAAGTATATTCTTAACTGTTTCAGACGAAAGAAGACTGTCGCTGTGAATTAAGATGCGTTAGTCAAACAGACAAAACAACTAGTCAAGCAGTCTGTGAATTTTTAGCTGCGGCATTACTTCAAAAAAAAATATCAATAATTGACTGCATTCAAAAAGCTCAATGAATAAGTAGTTAATCCTTCCATACGCTGGAGCTTTCACAGCGCGATTCGTTTCTTTGACTTGTCTCCGCTTCCTTTGCTATAACATACGGCCGACCAGATTTACTGTTTCTTCTGTGGTTGTGAAGGTCACTCAAAAGCAGGTGACATTCTCTTTTTTGAGAATAGTAATTGTCGATCCTACCCTGTGAGCTAGGCAATTGCCCTAGGTTTCATAACAAGACGGATTTTTTGAAAGTCTCTAACAATTTTCCAAGCTGTTCAAAACAAATCACAAGGAAGTCATTGCAATTTTCAACATCAGCAAACACATAGCTTCATCCCATAACTTTTAGTCTTTTTTGCCTTCAAAAGTTGTATATTTTATTTCAACATTTTACTTTGCTTTCTTTACAAACTGTTAAAGTGTCAATCGAAAGGCAGTGATTAAATGTGACATGAAGCATTGATATAAAAAGAAAAAATAGATTTATTTCCAACATTGTTGAAGAGCTTGGTATAAATAAAAAAACACACAAGGGAAGCAATAGATTTAGCAGCATGTGCATAAACATTGCTACAAATTTGTGACAAACGCTATAACTTTAAAATCGTTGTGAAATAATATGGGTTAATAATGAATAAAAACATAAATTTTTGCTTTGTTTAGCGAAAAACTACTCTGACACCTTTGATTACGTCGCAAAAATACGCATGCATACATAGGCGTCAGGCCTTCATTGGTGGAAGGGATAGTTTTTCAACTGGTACTTGCCAAAAGTTTCCCATCGTTCCACATGATGTTTACTGTCACTGACTGTATTTTCGCTCTTTTCAAATTTAAGAAAATAACGTGATATTGGTTAATATGCGCAACACCATGCATGTTTTTCAGGTAATAATTCAAGGTGTGTTGGAACAGTTGCAGCGACGCCGCAAGTGTTTGTTTAAATGTTTGAGCAGGGTTGACGCCCGTGACAACTGCGGTCCGCGAGCACATGTCACATGGTCCGCGGTTTTGGATTCAGATTGTGTTTTGCCTATCGCAAAGGAATCTCTCTCAAAGACCAAGCGAAATGCCCAGACTATTTTAACCTTTACAAAGGCCCGAAGGAAATGATGGCCTGCGCGTGCCTTGTCAAGATCAAATTTGCCTCTCCTTGAAAAAGTTTGAGCTACCACGCTATAAAGTGAATGAATCTGCAAGATTGATGTTGAAGCTAGCCTAAGAAGCAAAGATATTTACAACTATAGGTAGAATAAATTCTTTCACAACTGGCACTGAAGGTATAAAACAGAAAGTGCAGAAATATACAGGTATAGTTTGCATTCCAGCTCGTCGGCGAGTTTTTCCAACGCTTGTGTAACGCTTATTATACAAGCACGTGTCCAGGAACCTTGCTGTTAAACCTCGTTCGCTGTCGGAATGTCGGACTAGCAGTCTGGAGAAGGGCTCGTTCAACTTGTAACTGACAAGAATTCTTTTTTTTCGTTGCATGGAGATTGCATCGTAAGTATTGTTGCAAAAACCTTAACTGGTGAATTGACTGCAATCGCCCTAGAAGGGTAAATCTCTCGGATCAGAGGTATTGAAGTCTGTTTCAACGTTTATAAGTAGGATTAATTTGCACATAGCTGAACGCCATTGTCCGCTATTCTGTTGTCCCTGTACCTCTGTGTAGAATGACCTATAAAAAGAGGGCGGGCATCATTTTTAGCACTAGGAATCGGTTTAAGATTCGCATTATTTTCAGCAAGGGCCCTCAATAAAATAGCCAATGTTCGGTGCATGCAAATGTATCAATTATTGACAAAAAATGATATTTTTGCACTAACCTAACGGTGCGAACATTCATGGAATCGTGATGCTTAACCCTCGGCCAACTGTGGGATTTTCCACAAAAGATGTAAAGATGGCAAAATGATCAAAAAACTTTGCAATATTTCGAGAAATTTACTTTCGTTTCTGCACTGTCTAGCAAAAATTCCCCACAGACAGGCACAAGGCCAAGGCTCGGTGGTTGCTCAGCCTTGAAGCGTTACAAAAGCACGTCTGTTACGATTTTGTTAAATTTCTCAACAGGAAATCTTATTTAAAAAACAAAGCTGTTTACCGTTCGCCTTTGAAAATTAATCTTGATCGTCACAGAAACTTTATTTGAAATTCCTATTTTGTAGGTTGATTACTGGATGGGAATAGGAGTTGCGCGAGGGACATGCAACGGCCTTTTGTTGCGAACAAGGTTCAAAGCCCGGTTCAATACAACGTCTTTTTAGCAACAGCGTGTCCTCACACGGTTATGCGCAACTCCGGGCGGACAAATCCAAATTAATTTCCAGGTACAAGATCCGTGAACGTGTTCAACGTACGATGACGAGTAACAACAGAATAGTGACCAGAAGCACAACGGTATACATCTTCACCTGCGGTAAAATCTTGTTGAACACTTTTTCCAATCATGGCTATCATCTTAGCTCATGCCGCACCAAACGTTTAAGCGATAGTCGATTTAAGTGAAATTACTTTGGAAAAATTGCCAGCTGACTGCAGATAACAATGTTTTTGTAACAGTGCGTTCCTCTCTGTAACCCACAGACTGTCAGTCACCACACGCTGCTGACTGCAACGAATAATGTGCTTTGAACGTCATGGGTAGTACAACAATCGCTTAATGCGCCGTAACTTGTTTGACAAGTTCTTTGCACATTCACAATTATTAATTTTACCATTGACTTTTTCATAACGTGACTAAACCAGAGTATGGTATTTCTCCTATGAAAAGATTCCGTTGATGTGCAAAAAGAGTTTCCAAAACGCAAATTTTATTTGTTGAGCGAAGGGATGTGGAAGCGGAAGCTGGAAGCGGAAGCGATGGAAGCGGTCCTTTTTCTGTGGAAGCGAAAGCGGAAGCACGAAAATCCTACCACTTCCGCTTCCACATAGGTTATTTGACTTGGAGAGTAACTTGGCGAAAAAATTTTGTCCATTTCCCAATGTGGATTTAAGCGGTGAAGTTGCACTATAAGTCTGAATGAACGTGCGATATCAGTAGCGCGAGAGAACGAGATAAGCCATAACTAGCATCCATGGCATTCTTCATAGAACGCCAAGTCATCGTGCAACTTACCGATTTTATCGGAGGCTGACTTTTCAAACCTAGCTGCTGTCTACTACAATGGTAACAGTTTGAAAGCACAGCAATATCCCAGTTATGTTCGCAACTTGAATCTGAGCTGTTTTTGCGAACTTATGTGGTAGGTGCCAACGTAGAAGTTGTGCTTTTAAAACTGCCTTAGCAAACAGATGTTGATCATTAGGGCTAATGTTTGGAGACTGATTGATGCTTTGACTGAAACTAACTATTCTCTTCAGCAAGGCATATAGTACTCACTTACATTATGCTATTCACTTCACAAACAATGTTAGGCAAAGCCAAGCGTTTAATTGAGTCATGTTGAGTCAAACCATCCAACTGATCCAAGTTAACGAAACATCGCATGACAGTGCGGGGTGAAGCTGCTGTAGGAAAGTCTGTGCGAAGCGCGAAGTTATGAGCAAACGTTATTTGCCTAGTGTCTGAAGACACACACACAAAAATAAAAGTTAGTGCGTCTGTCCGCGGATTAACAGAGCTGGATAGTAAGGTATTTCTTTGGATTGATAACATGCATCGAGCAAACTGCCCCTTCCACCATCACTAACCATTTTGAAAGCTATCGAACTTGCTGAACAATTATATTAAATAGTGAAATTTAACAATATAATGTTTCGTGTTTGAAATTTTTGATGACCAGTTGTCACGTTTGATTTGCTGTAAATACCAATACATTGCTGAAAAAGTTGAATCCAGATTTTTTCATAATTTTGTGCGAACTTAACTGGGATGCGAACTTAACTTAGATATTACTGAACATATGTGTTTGCCAACTGAGTCTAAAATGTTTTTCGCATTTTATTGAAGATGTAACAAGTTTGTCCAAAACCTTGCATTCTAGAATTTTGCTCAAAGCATTATTATGGCGTAATAATGTATGACAACCAAAGCGCTTTGAAGAAACCTTAAACGGTTACGATACGCAATGCAATTTAGCTTGATATTTGTTAGACTAAGTCGAGTGTCTTAACCTTTTTCTACCTCAGCACCCCTTTGGCCATGCCTATGCTGTTCAACACCCTTACCATTGGCTAACACCTGGTTACGATAAGGATAAAGTAAAGACAAACGTATTCCTTTTACCTTTTGCCGCCACATATGTGTCGTTCCCCAGCACCCCCTGAAATTAATTTCAGAACTCCCTGGGGGGCACCCCATGTTAAGAAACCCTGGGCTGAGGTCAGGTTTTTGTAAGTGCTGTTTGTATTGATATGTGTTGAAGACAGTTTTCTAGGTTGTGTTTTTTGTACGAAGAGAGTGGCAGTACCGTGCTGACAGATACTAACTTATGTGATCATTTTAACTAGTAATGTGCCCTTGTAAATCGTAAGCTGCTGGTTTTGATAATCATGCTTGTCTGCAAGTTCATAGATGAGATAGAGCCCAGGCTCTGTTAGAGTCCAGGTTCTGTTGGAAGCGGAAGTGGTGGAAGCGATAGGTGTGGAAGCGGAAGCGGTTGACGAAATAGCCGCTTCCACATCCCTGGTTCAGCGGACATGCAGTTACGCACATGTTAAATACTGGGTGAGTTGCGAATCATTCAAAATGTGTAGGAGACATCAGTATTACTTCCCCTCTGGATCCTCTACCTTTTAACATGCACAAGTGTTTTTGGTTGCTTTGTTTGAAGTTTGACACTCTCGGAAATTTTTGCTTCGTATCTACTGGAAGTCAAACTATTTGCTACGTTCACTAAAATTTGGAAGACATCTTGATTATGTTGGCCTGGATCTACTTTTTTGTTTTTTTCTGCAAAACTAATGACACGAAAAGTACAGTTAAGCTTTCTTAGTTTTAGTTTGACTAAGCTGTGAACTTTCATTTAAGTGTTTTTCCGCTTCAGTACCATTGACTAGCTTTGATAATGTTCTGGATACCCTCCTGCCTTTTGTTTCGTGGACATATATGACGTTTATATTTAGTAATTAATGTTCTACTGTCTAGGCACCTGACTAGAAATGTTAAACAACGTAGTTTTAGATCGTCAAAAGGCGGCAAATATTCAACGAAATATGGCTACAAGGCAAAGCTCAGAAACCTTGGTTAGGTTGGTACAGACAAAGTTGTGCGGTCCAAAATATGTTCCTAAAAACGGGAATCCCTACGAAAACAAAGATTGAGCAGCTCTAACTTTATAAAAAAAGCTTTATCTTTGAATTTCGACACATCGCTTTTGTATCTTCCGATAAATTTCCCATTACGTATTTCCACATTGATTTTGCCCTTCTCTGTCCCAGTACTTCAAACGAGAGTTTGTTCTCTGATCTTGTATTACTGCAGCCATAATGGTTTAAACTCTGCAGGTCACAGGTTGTTGTCGTGATAGCATATATACTTTGTCGCAGTGATTGTTTACAAGTGGTTGTTGTCCAATTCTGGTAAGTTTCTGCTTGTTTTTCTCCTTACAATCCTTTTTTATCATGTCAAACTATGTTAATGCGGCTGTCCACCTACATAAGTTCATTCCTAAATAAATCACGTCACAAGCTTCGTAGAAAATACGACTTTTTGATCAAGAAATCAAAAACTAGTGACTAAATAGCGCTCGAGACCAGACTCACATAACTTGCTGTGCCACGAAACAAAACATTGCCTTACCTTCCACAATTTGATATGCGAGTTGTAGGTCAGGCGTAGCTTTACACGATCGGGGTAGAGCTATTCCAGTGTCGGATGACAACAAACACAAAACGTTACACAAGCAGGGGTTGTGCTCGCAGCTTTATGTTTCACTTTATTCCGATGCTCAACTGTGACAAAGCTGAAGACTGCGTTTTTGTTTTGTGAAACAGTTGAAAGAAACAAAGGCATATACTTTAGTTCTCGTTTCTTGCCCCTGACATAACAACAAAATAAAATACACTACCAAGGAAACCATTGTGCGGTTCTCAAGTCCTGGCAAAGACAAAGCAATGAAATTGAATATCGACAACCAGCTGAGCTTCATATTGTAGCAAAAAAAAACATAAAAGGACTGTACCCAATCTCAGTTGATCATTGGTGAAGCAGTCACTGATCTGTGTTCCTAAAAGGCTTTTCCAATTTGATCAACACATAGCAAACTCGTTGGTATTTTCTGTTTAAATAATGTCATCACCCAACATGCCCAGAACTATTACACTCAAACGCATGATATTGTGACAAATGCTAACCACACAGTATCGGCAGCTACTATTGCATTACACTACACAATCAGTAAAATAGCAATGAAAATGGCAGAGCTATCATAACATTTCATTATTGATATTATGTAGGCTACATTTGGAAAACAGCAAATAGCACTAACCAAATGTCATCTTCAAAAAGCTTAAAGACTTTTATTTAGTTTTTGACTTCAGACAAGTTAACACTGATTATATTGGAGCAAAAGTTGAATTTTGGACGTTTGCCATCACATTACAGATCTTTCAATATTTTGGTTTGTCGCCTAGGACCACGTAAAACCAACTGCTCCCCATACTTTTTTGTATATAGAGCATCCCATTATCTTCAATTTACGTTTAAATCGATTGTGTTTGTTGAGGCGATACATTTAAGAAGACTAATTGAAAAGTGATCAGATCTCAACGAAAATTCAGAAATATTTTGCACTGCAGTGGTTACTAACATGGTGCCCCGGAGTACCAAGACGCCTGCAACGACTACCTAGTTCAGGGGTTCCCAACCTTTTTCTGACCATGTACCTTTTTAGCATTTTGGCAGATGAACATGTACCACTAAAATTTCTTATGACAAAAAGGCTAAATAAAATAACAAATATCCACTGAATTGTTAATAACACGTTTAGATTTTTAGAACTATAAAGTTAGACTCAACTTTTATGTCTCAAAGTTAATTTGTTGCGGCTGTACAATAAATGCACCCCTTGACATAGACAAACGTACCCCTCTGGGGACGTGTACCCCAAGTTGGGAACCCTTAACCTAGTCAACCGCGGGCAGGCTTTACATGATCGGTGTCTTCACATAGATCAGCTTTGTCCAACCAATATTGGTTACTGAGCCAAAATGTATGTTACTATCTTAACCAATGCCGCACACTGAATGACATATTAATGAAGGCCGCACATCGAATGACTTATTTTGATCTCAACAAACAAAATTTAGTTTGAGCTAATGCACTGAAAGCGTTCTAATATGAAATGCAACGGTAACGATTACGACCGCTTGGCATCTTTAACCACTCTCGTAAGTGTGATTTTCCAGGCAAGTTTAGTGCCAATGGAACAAGCGAGAAAATCAGAAAACTAGTAAAACGTTTTGCACCAAGGTGTTAGTGGATATACGGAAATCTCCCAGTACACAGTACAGACGTGATGAAGTGGCACTGAGGACCACTGCACGAAAAATGCCAAATTTAAGATTATCAAAATGAGGAGAGATTGTCAGAACTACTGCAAAAACCTGAACTGGGCCGCACGAAGCCTTCGACTGGGCCACATGCGGCCCAGTCGAAGGCTTCGTGCG
>Ga0210059_1011946_pt1 | contig 13203 bp, 8 predicted proteins | sample Ectturendosymbi2_FD_188042 | JGI IMG/M metagenome (GOLD analysis project Ga0210059, IMG submission 188042) | Ecteinascidia turbinata endosymbiont from Florida, USA - Sample 2 (SPAdes) (version 2) | ecosystem: Host-associated > Tunicates > Ascidians > Unclassified | place: Key West, Florida...
TTAGCTAATTAGATAATTAATTAATTTGTTTATTTTAGATCATAACTTTTGAACCAGAAACGCTAGAAAGTCGATCAAAGGCTCAAAAGACTCGGACTCGAGCCTAGTTTCCAATGAAAACTTCAGCAAAACACTTTGGCCTAGTAGTTGGGCCCTAGGCCAGGCAACATGAGCCAAAATGACCCAAAAACTACTTCACTTATGACGTCAGTCACAAAAAATCTGCACCCCTCAACCAAAAAATTTTTTTTCGAGTGTAATCTACTAGGCTGGCCGATCCGTTGGAGCCCTTGAACAGCTCTCTAGCGCAAGCAACGGAGGAGCTAGGGCGTTGGTAAGGCAACTGAAAACTGCTGTTTTAGGCTGAAATCAAAGTGCGAATATATCGTACCCCGGTTCTCAAAGTGTTAATGCCAGTGTTAGCTGCTTTTATTGTCTTAAAAAATGCTTCCAATGTAGTGAAACCTCTGCAAAAAGTGGCTCCAGAATACCCAGGCTTGTTGCAGTGGTATGTAGCATAAAATGTTTTGGAAACGAGTTGATATGTTGGCAATTGATCAGAGCTGGAGTAATAACGTAATACTGTATAGCGCAAACGTAATACTGTATAGCGTGTTAACTGCAACAGTAACATTTGCAATATTTTTGCCCTTTGAAATAGAAAAAGCAAAAAACAAATGTATGATTTTTCGGAAACTCAGAGCTGCATGCAAAGGTTGAAAAAAGCTGTGCAGTTTGGCCAGTGGCCACCCCTACATTTATGTAACTAAAGGTAACAATTTTTGCGTGGTTTGCAGTTTTAACCTAATGCTGGCTAAACGCCTGACAGTATCTACCTTCTGGGATTTAAATTTTCTGCCAAAACATGCAGTTACTGTATATATTGCCGTAGGGAAACCACCTGCCAGTAATAAAAGTGTTAAAAATAAAAAAAATTAATTCTGAGCAATTTGAAAGGGAACTTTATATTGCATTCCTTATTTTTATGAGCAATTGGATAATACTTTTTTTGTTTAATTTGCAAAGGAAGAGAACAGTGAAAATGTTGAAGCATTGAAATATACATCATGCACAATGTTAAATGTTGTAATGTTGGGAAACTGATCTTCATACAATAAAAATGATTTAAAACTTTGAATGGGGCTTTTCTCTAGCTATTTAAGCATGGGTACCACACAGATTTAAAAGTTTGCCATGTTTATGCCATTTATAAAACACCTAGCATTGGCTAAATGCCTAGCAGTACCTAGCACTTGAAGTATAAACAAAGGCTTTTTTCTTCATAGTTTTCTTATGTAACTATAATGAAATTTCAAAACAAAAAAATACAGTCAGCATACAACAAATTTGAAATCTGTATTGGCACGTATGATAAATATATATTGCAATATCTGTCCCATGATTACCAAGTACACAAAAATACATCTAGGCCAGGAAAGAATATGTTGATAATCACAATTTAACAAGTTTAAATTTTGATGAGGACTGTGCAACACTGAATTTTATACAGACACTAAAACAGTCAAACACCATGACAGAGACCATGCGTTTATCAGTAGTCCACATAACTATAGTACATTCCAGTGTTGCCACTGCTGTTTTTTTTCACTAGATCTGGGTTTTTTTCTGCTTCATCTGGGGTTCTGGGGTTTTTATTGAAAATCTGTTTTTTTTTACTTCGGTCAAATTTTAGAAATGTATGTTGTATTACTGTATTTTCCATTCAATAATACAGTAGATTCACAGGCGTATGGTGCAGAGTCAGTAGGCAGCACAGTTGAGTAGGGCTAGGCTTAACCAAATTGTTTGAAATCTAATGATTTACAGATTAAGCACTGACTAGACATGGGTCAGCACTCTAATCTGTCACTGATATGTCAAGGGCCGCTTGTGCATGATTTTAGAATGCTTTTTATGGTTTTGAAGATGCTATGGTTGAGAATCTGTTCATTGTTTTACAGGCACATTGTGATAGGTATTGTTGCAACCTCTCTGGTGGCGTTGCGTTAAATGTGATTCACCACGAACGGGATGTGTGTGAAGAACAACACCATACATATATGTGGCGTGAACAAGCAATAATAGAGTGATCATGGCATGTGAACTATATTGTTGTTTGCTGGCACAGTGCGAAGCTTTGTGCACATGCCGCTCAGGATTTCCGATCACAACAGTGTGAATGTAAAATTTTTATGTTGAATTGGTAGTCAAATACTGCAATGAATGCAATGGTTAGGGTGAAAAGAAAACTGTAAGACCTTGAAAGTATTATGTGCATGTTCAATTTGCGCATTTAAGTGAAATAAAACATTAAACATTTTTAGAAAAGACCTGACTAGCTTTTTTATGCACTTCAAGCATTTGGTTTGCTGCTAGCATACTTGTCAATTGACGGTAGGCCCATGTTCAAAAATAGACTTGAACGTTTAACTTGTTAAAAATGTGATGCAAATAATGCATATTACCTTAATTTTAATGTGCACGTACCGGTAGCGTACGTTTCAAATTTGGTTTCAACTTTTTTGACATTCTGAATGTCTGTTTTTTTTATAATTTTCTGGGATTTTTCAAGGTGAATTCTGGGGTTTTTCTTCATGACAGATAGGCAACACTCGTGCATTCCCTTAGTCATTAGGCTACAAGTGTATCATGTATGTTACTGTACATCATAAAATGCTTTGTTCTGGGAACAATTATAAATCAGTCCATGCACTAATAATTTGTCAAAGCAGCTCCAACCAAGCAGCCAGGCAGAGATTATAAACGTGAAAGGGAACAATAACTTGGGAGGGTGGGCTGAATAAAAATCTTGAAAAAGGGGGGTCTTAAATCCTGGGAAACTGCACAAAATCAGGTTTTAAAATGAATTTCGGTGGTTGCCACTAGCAACCACATGACAAAGGTCACCAAAAGGTCAACATTCATAAAATTGGCGTAACCGCTGTAATAATTGTCTGTTGTCCTTAAACTGACCCATGCTGCATCAAACACTGCTTTTGATTTCGTGTTTATCGCATTCTAGGCTGACTATTGGTCTACTACTTTATCTGTGTATAGCAGAATCTTATTAAAATGAAGATTTTGTGATAGATTTCCTCTACCATGGGCTTTTTTTGTGTTTTGCAGGATGCGTGTAGTTAGTTCTTAGAGAGAATGGTTACAAGGAGTACTTCTATTAAATTAACTAAGATCTTGCATAGTGGGCATGGCTTTCACAAAGAAAAATTACCCTCAGAAAAAATTCCAACCAAAAGAGACGTAATTGAGCGTGTTCTGAATGAAGAAAATTTCCTACAGCAATCTGCAGCAGGAGTGGTGGCAAAAGAATTAATCAATGTTTGGATATTTTGCAATGTTTACCCAGTAAATGAAATAACAGTAAAACAACAAATTTTTGCGCTTATGAAAACTTTCAGTTCAATTGATCGTTATAGCAAGAAGCGTGGAAAATCTTTTCTTCAAAAGGAAGCAGAATTTATGAGAGATATGGATGAGCTTTTCGACATTTTTTTTCTCTGATGACCAGCAGAGAAGACAGCTTGCAAAACAACACTTCGAATGACAGACAAAGATTTCAAATTCTATTCTGACCAAAATGGACCAAGGTTGATGAAGTGTTTCATTATAGTTGAGCCACTAACTACCTCTGATGTAAAGTTTGCTGAAAAAGCACTGTGCCAACAAAAGCTAGTGGATTCATCACTCCCATCAGTAAACGTAGGTGCTGGTGCAAGTATTTCTGCCCAAACATCAGACAATTCAGACTATGATGCTTCATAATCTTTGTCAAAGTCTGCATCGATGTCTTCAGAAGAGTTGTTTCCACAAGAACCAAATGAGCAAAACAGGATGAAGTGGCCAAATTTAGCTATGATGTCAGAATGTTGTCAACTACCTGACAGGGCAAGTGCAGCTGTAGCAAATGCTACACTGAAAGATGCTGGCTTAATTATGGATTTGGACAAAACCTATGTCATTGACAAAAACAAGTTGTGAAGAGAAAATTACAGAAACATAATTATTGAAGACGAAGCAATATTTTACAAGTTCATTGACGGGATCTACATTGATGGAAGAAAGGACGCTACCTTACTAATTGAACATGACATACAAACTGGCAAATATTATCATAAAACTGAGCTCCAAGAACACATTGTTGTTGTTGGGGAACCTGGTGCTTGTTACTTAACGCACGTCTCTCCACAAGATGGTAGAGGAATTACCATAGCAAATGAGGTATATGATGCTATTAAAGGTACCGAGTTAAGCGACACCCTAAAAGTTGTAGGAACAGATGGAACTGCATCAATGATGGGAAACAAAGCTGGATCCATTAGGTGCTTGGAAGAGAAACTTGGGAGACCATTGCAATGGGTAGTCTGCAGTGTTCCCTCTAAGATTTTCGTTAGTCGGCTGGTGTCCACAAAGTGCCGTCAAGATCAAAAGAAACTTAGGCGCCCTTTGTAAATTTTCCCAAATTGAGCCCATTTTAAACGAAAATACTTTATCAACCATTGTTGGTGAATGACCAAAATATATATATAATATGGTCTTCACTTTTTCCAACACGCACACACGCAAGATTTTCTGATAAACGAACATACAAAGAGTCATCACAGAGACAATGAATGAAATCAACTGCATGCACACTTCCTAGCCAAATGTGAACCTTTTCTCTCAGGGACTGCCCTGCATACGGTCCTAAATGACTGTTCTTGTCTTTGTTGTGCATTGCTTACCATCGTACTAAACCAGTTGTTTTCAACCTTTTTTGTACCGTGACCATTGCAGCAACCCATTCTAGCCCAACAACCCCCATCTAAAACTCAAATAAAGCAAATGTAATACAGCTGCGTACACAAAACATGTACTGATGACCCCTCCAAAAATATCATTGGACAGATTTCCAGAAAAGAGCATAAAAGTGATTTTCAAACAACAAAGGAATTTTAGTTGGTCTCTTTTTCCCAGATTGATTTCAGGCTAGCAGCTAAATCCTGCGTCCGAAATCTGAAAATGGTTTGTAGCATACTATCTGAAGTATGACTGAGTTAACAGTGTGTTGGTTAGCACTATATCTGAAATAGCCTAAGCAACAAACATTCCTAGCCCACTAGCTATGCCACGAGAATAAAAACAACTACTACGTAATTAACGGCAAACGCCCAGTCGCCTACACGTGTACTCAAATTATTTTTTTACATCTGCATGCAAAGTTGATTAAAATTTTTTCCTAATTGCTTCCGCGGGCCACTGAAAGCGCTATGGAGGGCCACATGTGGCCTGCAGGCCACTAATTGCCCACCGCTGACCTAGATCATTCAACACTATATAAAATTGATAAAACTGCGAAGAAATCAATTTTGGATCCCCTGCATGCTGCAGACATAAACTTAGCTATTTTTGTAGGCCTATCATAAACTCTTGTGTGTAACTGTACAAAGGGTGGTGTAACAACTTTACAATATCATAGCAGTGAAAATACGAATGCGCCCGACCACAGAACTGTTACTGAATATATCATTTTGACAAATCTCGTAGCCTGCATGCACTCTCATATAGCCTGCCTTTTATGAGTCCAAATGTGCAAAAGGCAGAGGTTGCCAAAGTGAAAAGTGTGCAAATAACATAGCCTACTACAGACTATTGCAGTCATGAATTTATAAAAATGAACCCGAGCAGAATTTCATTAGCCTTTTGTTATAGGCAAAGATCATTGATGAGTGCCCAAATATCTCAAAAAACATTTCAGTCAGAACAAAAACTTATAATGCACCAAACATAAGGCCTGCAGCATCCAACAATGCGCAAAGATCGGTGAAATATGTTCAAAACATTTTTAAAAACCAGAACAATCAAGACATAAGGCCCTTTTGTACAACATCTGAACATAACGACAACAGTTAACAGGTTTTAACATTTTGTGATAAACAAAAATCACAAAATGTGTCCAAAAGGTCTTTTTTAACTATGAGAAGGCTAACTTCAAGTGTCGACTGTTGAACAAGCTACAGTTTACTATTGTTCTGGTGTAGCACCAACAATTAGTAAATATCTTGTTTACACTCTCTCCAACAACCGTCGCCTACATCAACGCACTTGCAAATCATCCATGTTGGCTGAGTTAAGTTATTATGTATAGTCCACTGCCTGAAAGGTTTATGTGAGAAAACAACAGCTCCGCCACAGACGGAAACAATATCCAGATATAGAAAAGCACTCTGCACAACTGTTTTGGGCCTATATTCTCACTTACAATTTTAGGCATATTTGTCTTAACTGCACCCATTGGTTTTATATGATATGTCAAAATCAATTGATGGAAGCCTCTTCTTCCAGCTTTTCGACTATTTACACTAACTTGATGGACACATAGTTTTTTTAGCCTAATTTCGCAAACTAGCACTGACATCATTAGGAAATTACTGCATGTGCAAGTTAACTGTTTGTTTGAAATAAGTGCGCCGTACCTATATCTCACCAAGCTTATATATTAATTATAATTATCAATGATCATTGCTTCTTCCCGCCTCTTGCAGGCTTGTTTACTTTCATACTTGGTACACCACAAATGATCATGAACTGTCAAACTTTGTGGCATCAGCCATTTATCAGCCGCGTGATGCAACATAAGCTGAACCTGGAAGTTGATAACAGTCGTGATAAACCAGACAAAAATCAAGTTTTACTGTCTTTCAAAGGTGCACTATACTCAAAACACAAAGTTAGGTTAAAGGCCTCTATGAATGACTCAGCTTAATTTTGCCAGGCATCTTACCTCAGGTCAAATTTCACAAAATCTGTTCATTCTTTCGAAGTTCAGATATTACAAAACATGTTTGAGGTGCCAGACTGCCAGTCCAAGACTTTTTTTAAATTGCTTTGCATAAAGTCACACTCGCATGTCACAATTTGTGGGTGCACCCGCAGTCAAAATGTGTTCAGATTCAAAGCATTCTTATAAAATGTGAAAGTCAAGAACTTCACAATGTACCCGAACAACCCAGCAAAGATTTATGGGCGTGTAAAATTATAAAACGTGGCCAAAGCATTTTTACAAAATATTGAAGTCAAGAACGTTTGTTTGCGCAACACATAAATCGTGAAAATGTGCCCACAACTTTTTTATCAATCTTGCAAGCAGAAAGCTTACAAAATGCGTCTGACACTCACAGCAAACAGCTTCATTTTTGGACACATAAATCGTGAAAATTTGTCCAGAACTTTCTCTGTAAACCTTGGAGGTGGAGAACTTCCGAAATGCATGTGAACGTCACGACAAACAGTTTGATTTTTGGGCACACAAATCGTGATAATGCACCCTAATTCTTTTCATAAACCTTGCAAAGCGAGAACTTCCAAAATGCGCCTGAATTTCACAGCAAACAACTTCGTTTTTGGATGCACAAATCATGGAATTGCGCCCACAACTTTTTCTGTAAAACTCACGGGCAGAGAACTTCCAGAATGTGTCTGAACTTCACAGCATACAGCTTCATTTCTGGACGCACAAATCGTGGAATTGCGCCCACAACTTTTCCTTTAAAACTTGCAGGCAGAGAACTTCCAAAATGTGTCTGAACTCCACGGCAAACAGCTTCATTTTTGGATGCATAAATCGGGAAATTGCGCCCAGAAGTTTTTCTATAAAACTCGCAGGCAGAGAACTTCCAAAATACATCCGAAATTCAAAGGAAATACCTTCGTTTTTGGACGCAAAAATCGTGAAAATGCGCACAAAACATTTTTGTAAACGTTGGAAGCGGATAACTCAAAAAATGCATCTGAACTTCATGGCAAACAGCTTTGTTTTGAGATGCAAAAATCGGGAAAATGCACCCAGAACTTCTTTATAAACCTTGCAAGCGGAGAATTCCCAAAATGCATCTGAACTTTCTATATGCTGTCACCTGAGAACGGCTTCAATCGTGAAAATATGTCCCGTACATCTTTGAAAAAATATTTAAATTGTGTTTTGTGAAATCTTCTCCAATGAAGGAAATTGCGTCCAAAAAATGCAAGTGCCGATTTTCAAAATTTTTGTTGGCTGGCGTCCAAAATAGGTGCCGAAAGTGCCGTTTTTTTCAGCTTAGAGGGAACACTGGTAGTCTGCCTTTTGCACTGCAACGAATTGCCTCCAAGGCATGTGTTTCTTTAATTGGATGGTACAACTGAAAGTCCTGACAGTTTTTCGGGGCCTGTGAAAAAAAAAACTGACAAGTATCAACTTGGTCAGTGAAAATTTTTGCACCAATTGAAAATACAAATTTTCTAAAATTGCCTGATGATATTGTGGATGGTCTTAGTTCAGATCAATATTATGGATACCGAATATGCCTAGCAATCATGTCAGGATACTTAGACCCTGATTTGCAAAAGCTTCAGATCGGCCCTATTGTTCACTCAAGATGGCTGACTTTGGCCTGCTGCATTCTTCGGTTTTATACATCAACAAAACAGCCTTCAGAAAGTTTGGTGCAATTGACAAATTTCTGTTTGAAAATCTACTATCCAACTTGGTTCAATATCAAAAAAGAAAATAAGATTGCTGATGGGTCAAAAATTTTTTAAAACTTATTAAAAGAGTGCGTCAGTTTTTAACTGATAAAGTAAGGGACATTTCAATGAAAGTGCTACAACGAAACACATATTTTGCACATTCAGAAAATGTAATTCTTAGAATGTTAGCTGAAGATGATGAGAATATTCGTTGAAGAGCAATGGATAAGATTTTAGAATTGTGCAGTGAAGCATCAGCAACCACAGATATGCAATCATCTACCTTAAAAAGCAGCAGAAAAGATGTTGTCCGACAATTTCAGGTTCCAAAGATCAATGTAGAAGCTACACACTTTTATGAGCTTACAAATCTTGACTCAAGGATATTTCTCAACCACCTACCGTGATAGATTTGGATGATACTTCGATTGCTCCAATGCTGACCAAACCTCTGGTCCTGTAGCACCCGTGTCACAACCAAGCTGTGGAAAGACACATTTAACTGGTAACTGAGGCTGCTTCAGTTGTGACCGAATATGAAAAGCGAGATGGCATGATCTGCCAAAAGATTCAATCCAGGCTGCTGCTGAGCAAATTTGACTCAAAACAACAATTTGTTTGAAACCAACATTTTACATACAGGACCAGTGGCAGTAGCTATGGTAGCACAAACAAACACTGCAAAATGTGTTGTACGGTTTGAGTGTGTGAAAGACAATTTTATATGTACTTTGATTTGCCTGCAATTATGCTGAACTTGACTAATATTGTAATCTCAATCTGTTAACTGCTAACTTTATGCATGAGAGACTGAGAGAACCAAATTTACCCAAATGCACATAAATCCTCCTCAGATAATGCAATTAGGTTTGACATGTTGAAAATGTGACTAAATACAAGCAATACAAAACAAATGTGCAAGAAAATGGTTAAAAATCAATTTTTTTCAAAAACCACAAATAGGCTACTGTTAGGTTTACGAAAAAATGTTCTTAAGAAGCAGATATAATTTTGGTACTTCTGAGCATTTTGAGACCAAAATGAACTTTGTAGCCTAAGTGTATCAAAAGTTATGTCAATTTTATTAAATTTGACCTTTTCGTGACCTTTGTCATGTGGTTGCACGCCTGTTGTTACGGGCAACCATCCAAAATGGGTTTAAAATATGTTTTTAGCTGATTTGCCAGGATTTAAGAATCCCCTTTTTTGAATTTCAAAGAAAAGTTCTTTTTTGGCCCACCCTACTGGGACACATGAAACAAAACAAATGGTTATGCCATCAGTTAATTTTTCAGCAAAAAAATGTCAAGCAATGCAGATTTTACAAATGTCCAATATGGTTCAATAGCACCAATAAAAAGAACAACAGGGTAGCAACATCACACAAAGAAGCAGAATGAAGACATGAAGAAGCAATGTAGGCCTAAGAGCAATGATCAGTGTTGCCATTGTTATGAAGAAAAACTCCAGAATTTACCATAAAAAACCCAGAAAATAATAAAAAAAACCAGACATACAAAATGTTAAAAATTACCTGTAGTCAAAACCAAACTTGAAATGCACACTACTGGTACTTGCACATAAAAATTAAGGTAATATGCATTATTTGCATCAAATGTTTACCAAGTTCAAGTCTATTTTTAAACATACTGAAAATTCACTAGTAGGCTAGCGGCAAATCAAATGTGTGAAGTAACATAAAAAGTTTGTTAGATCTTTTCTAAAAAGCGTTGAATGTTTTCTTTTTCAATCAAACGCACATATTGAAACATTTACATGATACATTCAAGGTCTTACAGTTTTCTTTTCACCCTAATCATTGCAATGAATATTTAACTACTAAGTTAACATTCAAAAATTTGCATTCATAGGCCTACCTATCACATTCAATTCTATTCGCTTGTACAACAATGAACAGATTCCTAACCACAGCATCTTCAAAACCAAAAAAAGCATTATAAATCATGCACAAGCAGCCCTTGACATATCAGCGAAAGGTTAGAGTGCTGACCTATGCCTAGTCAGTACTTAATACGTAAAAAATTAGATTTCAAACTAATTATTTGGTTAAGTACGGTTAAGTCTAGCCCTACTCAACTGAACTGGCTACTGACAGTGACTGACCCTGTACATTGCGCCTGTGAAACTATTGTATTTTGAAATGGAAAATACAGTAACACAACACACATTTATAAAATTTCACCAGAGTCAAAAAACTCAGATTTAAAAACCCCAGATCTAGTGAAAAAACCCAGCAGTGGCAACACTGGCAATGATGGTGGATGAGTTGAAGTACTGCATGTAGAGATGACCGGGTGAAGCATGCACATAGCTAGCAGCGTTGAACACGATCCGGTTTCCGGATCGCGATCCAACCGGATTCTGCAATTCAGAACCGGGCCCGGTGTCAAGCGAAATTTCTGACCTCTGCGAAATTTCTGACCTGTTAGTGTTTTTCAGTTATTTTGCTTCTCAGAATAAAGAAATAAAGTCTTTGAATTAGTTTATTGATGTGTGTTGCATAAATCAAAACATTTTGGTTAGATGTCAGGTACCCACGACAAGCTATAGCACGGGAATAACTTTAACCATTGAAAATTTTCGGAATGAGTCGTTGACCTCAATTATTTTTATTTTTCTCATCCTAACCCAAACCCTGACCCGACGTACTTGCCCAAACACGAATTGCTAAGCCCTAATAATCAGTTTCATCAGCGTATTTTGTATGTAGAATATTACTCTGTGCATGCGTACATGGTGTGAAGTCAGAAATTTCGCAAGTCAGAAATTTCGCTTGACACCGGATCGGACTGTATTTCGAAAAAAACTCAACTGGATCATATATGGATACCCAAACTGCATGAATTACTACAGTAAAATGCTTAATCAGAGTTTATTTGGATATAAACCGGATTGGATCAAATATTTGGACAGGTCTACGTGATTAGGATCGGACCAGATTACTCAATGAAAATTTTGGACTGGATTAGGATTGCAAAAATCTCCAATTTGTTCAACACTAATAGCTAGCCTATGAGAAGGAAGAAACCAACAATTTGTCATGACAAGTCATGTTTGTGCTGTAAGTACACAGCAATAGAACATTTTTCAATCAACGAAGTTTGAAACAAACAGCACAGGTTGGGCGAAAGACGGCCAAAGCAGTCACTTAATCAAGCCCAGCCTACATTTGATGACTGTCAAATTCAACAGTACAGGTGAAACACAAAACATGAGTTCAAAACGAAATAAAAACAAAACACAGAAGCCAAAAGTGTGCTCAGTTTAAGGCCAACGCTCACAAACATCTTACAAATCGCATAGCGTATGTATCACAAAAACTTAATAGGCTACCCAGCAAGCTGTCGCAACTTTACTCGATAGGAAACCTCTGTAATGGCAACATTTTAGTATTATTGGAAATGCAACCCCATGGAACAGGACCTACATATTGCAGCATTTTTTTTACCATAATCAGTTCCAACACGTTTATGATGATTATTTCCTGAAACTTGTTGTCTTGTGCCATGATCACGTGTGCAGTGTAGTTTTGAAAACAAGTTATCAAAAGAAGAGGGCAGGATATCGGCAATAGCCTACACTTATACATAAACTTTTCCAAATTAATTTGGTACAAATCAGAAACTTTGAGAATTTTAAGTAATTTAAAAATATTGTTTGCACTTGATGTTCTCTTGCTAAAAGTCATGCATTTCAAAATTCGATTTTGCAGCACTTGCACTGGTTGGATAACAGTTTTATACGTTCGTCCCCAATCAATTATGCAGTGCTGCAAATGTGAATGGAAGAGACTGAAATAGATCAAATGCAAAATTTTCATATCACCCAAATGTCTAATTTTACACACTATGCCACAAGCTTGCGAAAGTTTCCCACAGAGACTACTGATTTGCGGTTTCCACGAAAGTTTATTATCAATTATTACACCAAGATACTTACTGCTGTCAGTTTGTTGTATTCTCAGACCATTCATAGAAATTTCAAAGTTACAGTTTTGAGAACGTGTTGCATTTAATATCATATAAGCTGTTTTATTATAGTTTATTGATAATCTGTTAGACCTCATCCAAGTATCTACTTTATCAAGCTCATTTTCAACATTAAGTTGTAAGGTTTTAATATCTTTGTGAGATAAATGCAAACTAGTGTCATCTGCAAAAAGTGTAGTTTGAAAACTAGAAGTACAAGGAAGATCATTCACATAGATTAAAAATAATAAAGGACCCATTACTGAACCATGAGGAACACCACATTCATTTGTCTGAAAGTTTGATGAATAATTGTTTACTTTAGTACACTGCTTACGATTAATTAAGTAAGATCCAAAAAAAGAGTTTTGCTTACCTCTGATACCATAAGCCTGCATCAATTTACGTAGCAATATTTTGTGGTCAATGGTATCAAACGCTTTGCTTAGATCGAGAAAAACAGCACATGTGCTTTTACCCTTATCCATGTTTTCCAAAAAACTTTCATAAATGGCAGATACAGCTAACTCAGTTGATGCATTGTTTCTAAACCCGTATTGAAAGTTTGTAAGAAGTTTATTTTTGTTAAGAAAATTGCTTACTCTTGCATAAACAATTTTTTCAAATATTTTGGATACTGTTGGCAAAATAGATATTGGTCTATAATGACTGGGTATGGAAGGAGAGGAACATTTCGGAATTGGAACAATTTGTG
>Ga0210059_1011947_pt1 | contig 13203 bp, 3 predicted proteins | sample Ectturendosymbi2_FD_188042 | JGI IMG/M metagenome (GOLD analysis project Ga0210059, IMG submission 188042) | Ecteinascidia turbinata endosymbiont from Florida, USA - Sample 2 (SPAdes) (version 2) | ecosystem: Host-associated > Tunicates > Ascidians > Unclassified | place: Key West, Florida...
CCATCGTGGAAAGTATAGAGATATGTGCAAGTTTGAATCATCGCAAAAAGACGAAAGCAGATGGCAGTCGACTGATTCCTCGAAAGCATACAGAAACACTAGTGCTTTTAAGTATCACGGTACAACTAATGAAAGAAAGCCTAGCAACAAATTTCATGTCGCGTTTGATTGCGCGTCCAATCTATCAGCCCGGTTTTGATGCAAGGCCATATCTGATTCATAATTTGGTTAGTGTGCTGTTAGGATTCCGTGCGAAATCAGCATCAGTTGCATTAAGTTTATGTTGCGCCACGCGATGGAGACTTGTCTTCGATTTTTGTGGTGGCCAGGGTGTGATATATCAAAAGATCCTGTAATCTACCAAATGCAAATACACGTCTTCACCTATTGACAAGCAGATGATCGTCGGTGAAACTTCTGTTAAACTGAACCTGTTCTAGGTGGGTGGCATCATATGAGTAGGTGATCGCCTAAGAAAGGCTTCTTTGAGTTTTGAAGAGAAACATCCGCTATTCTTCCAAAGGTTTCTTACTTCACGCCTTTGATTGTCCGCGACTCTCATGTCAAATATGATCATGCTGCTTTGAACCACACTTTACCAAAATTGAGTCAGATGTATTAGGTCAGTAGTGCAATGGCTAGCATGCGTTGAATAAAACTTGTGCAATCAATTTCGTCTAAAGTCAACAAAGCCTGTACAGAAGCTGATGACAGAGCTTCCAAATCTATTTGGAGCTTGGCTTCTCACCCTTTGCGCTTGTAGCAGTGGACTTTGTTGGATCTCTTATTTGTTGGCCAACGTCGCAGTTGAATGAAACGCTGCGGGTGCCTGTTCACCTACATGACAACCAGTTCGGTGCATTTTGCTGTAGCCAGGGAACTGCTTATTGACGATTAACCCTTTGTTTCTCGCAGAAGCCCAGCGGAGTACATTTATTATCTCGTTCATCTTCTTACTTCCTGGAATCGGGACCAGATTTACAAACACTTCCTGCAAATGGCATCCATTGGTGCTTCATTCCCCGGCTGCAAGTCATAAATTGTTTGTCCAAGGCTTAAATCTCTGAGCCTTACATACCTGACTGGGAAACTTTTAAATAGCCAAATCTTGATTGGACAACGAAATTGTGATGGAAAGTTTGCTTCAGGTTCATCGTGATTTTCATTTGTTGCAAAGAACAGCTGCAGCAACTTAAACCCTGACCACAAAGAGCAGACTTGCTACATTGTTTTTGAATTTAGGACAGGTGAACCTGCCAAGAGTTTCACGAGGATAAGAGTACTTGCTGACCACTTTTTAGCCGCATTTCTGAGGTAAATAATGAAAAAACAAGTCAAAATAACTGAGTTTCCTGATTTTAGGATCGGCCGGTTCCCTTTCAAAACAGACCACGTTCGCAACAGACCTGATCATAACAGACCCATTCATAACATACCACATTCGTAACATACCAGTTCATAACAGACTCATTCACAACAGACCATGTTCATAACACGCCCGTTCATAACAGTCCACGTTCATAAAAGACCACGTTCATAACACACCCGTTAATAACAGACAACCTTCATAACGGATTTGTTATGAATACGGTCAGTTATGAACGTGTTATGCTAAGAACGGATCTGTTATGAGCAGGTCTGTTACGAACGTAGTCTGTTTTGAACACTCCGTAATGGGTGGTTTGTTATGAACAGGCCTGTTTTGAACGGACACAGGATCGGCTACATGTGTGCTGTGTAGTGAAACAGTTTGTTCATGATAACTCCAGTCTGAACTGTTTCAGTTTTGAACAATTGAAAAAAAATTAAATAAAAGATATAGATCTGAGCTGTAACGTCTGTGAAGGTAATTGCTGTTCGACTCAACTGCGTCGCCTTTATGGAGACTAACTGAAAATTATTGTTTTTGTTTTTACTAGTTTTAGGTAGCCTAAGCAGTCTGACTGTTTGGGGGCTATAGGTGGTCCGTGTTCAAACTTCGACCCGCCGTATGTAGTTAGGAAGTTTGAGAAAGTTTAAATCTGGAATGGCATATTTCCAAGAAAGCCTCTTGATTTTAAATGAAAACGTAAGAAGTCATTGTCAAGACTGTGTCAGCTACTCCAGTATCAATGCGATAAAAAGGGAAAACGTTTTTCAGACGTTTTTTGCAATGGTGCAAACAGTCGATTTCTGAAAACCTGGGTTTTAACGAGCCGAAACTTTATAAATCGACTTTTCTCAGTCGGTTTTGCTTTTTTTCGCAGAATACTTCAAACAGTTCGTTTTGCTATTTTAATATTGATATCATCTTGTGTATTTCAAAAACGTCAAAGCTGCATATTCTTTGAAAAGGTTTATGTCAAGTATAATGAATTACGAAAATACTCGTAAATCTGCAAATTCAAAGTAGTTTGCTTTGAAATTAGAGCGGCATCTTTTGAATCTAATTTCTTAAAAAATACCCTAATACCCTCCTAGTGTGTGAAACCACCACAACACCGGTAAAAAAAGTATAAAGCAAAGCTCACAAATATCAGTATACCTGTGCTGAGCCGCATGAGCCGCTTCGTTTAGTGGCAGTTGCGCTAACATTATTGAAGTGGTCTCTTCAGTGCTTTCTGGTGTGTAAAACTTTTTCATTTTTATTTTTTGATCCTTTTCAGAGTTTAACTGACAGACCAATCACAGGTTGGACTAGTTTTTTTTTGTGAAAATCTGTCACAGGTAACGTTTTCAAAAAGTAATGATCAGACAACTTCATGTGGGATGTAAAAATGGGCTTCGGAATGGCAGCGCAACAAACCCCTTGGATTTTGCAATTTGCCATTTTGTATAACATTTTTCAGCAAAAAATGTTTTTTACCTTCTAGAACAGGAGTGGTCAAACGTTTTGAACCGAGGACCGAATTCGCGACTGCCTGGCTAGTGAAAGGCCGAATACAGTGAGATTTACGTAAACTATGCAAAAATAGGCTGTTAAAATCCATTGCAGTGCAATAATAACAATAAAATCAAACTATTTTGTTTACACTTTTATAGCGCTGCTTCCATCTATGTGACAGTGCAGCAGACAAGTCAACAAAAGACAAGCAGCAGCCAATGCTGTTGAACTGCTATCCGCAGTCGTAAACGTGGTGCTTAAAAAAAATGTGCAAGGTATTTGTCGGGCCGGATTTCACCTCTGTTCTACAAGCAAGATATTTGGCTCGTTTGTGAAAATGTTTTTGTCTATCTATTGAAAAATCCACTGCGGCTCTCTGACCTACTTGGGAAAATCCTGTCCATGCCAAGCATGTTAATACCTACTTATCTATTTAAGAAAGTAAGTTAAATTGTACTAACTTATTGACAACGTTTGAACTTAAACACCAACATTGGCCGTAGATAATAACCTAACAATGTTTCTAGTCTACAACAATCGCAAGTGTTTGACTGAAAACGTGACAACAACCTAAAAACATACATTAACTGAAAATAAACCAAACTGAACCATTTTGCAACGAAAGAAAATCTGTCCATTTTGGGAATAAAAGTAAATTCAAAAACAAATTTCTTGTTTGCTAATGTCTGCTTATAATATCCCAATCTTATTTTCCTGGTTGTCGCAGTTTTTTTTTAGAAGCGTTTGCTTCATCAAAGTAAGATTCTAATTTCAATGGGGTGATGGGTACTGCAGCAGTTTTATCTTTTGGAGGAAGAGCATCTAAGTTTACACCAGATGTATTTACAGACATGCACTTTGAAGTTAAATTAATTCTATTTATTGCACGTCCACGTTTCAGTCTGAAATGAACTTTCTAATTATCTCACGTGATATGTTTTGATTCTTGCCAAGTTCTGGGCCTGGTATTTGCTGCTTGTTGGTCGAAATGCTGCTGCACAATGCAATGAAATCGTTTATCACTGCTGCTCCTTCCACCTGAAAACAAAGCTTTCAATTTAAACTAACGTCAAGTCAGTGCTGGATTGCGCCATTATCTTTAACTGCAAGGATTATTATGCGTATGCCTATCTTATATAATAGGAATTTTTTCAATGAAATGACACAACCTACTGACGTAATCATTTAGCAGTTGGAAGGCGAATAATGCAGGCATTTTCTACAATTTCGGTCTAGCTCATCTTGATATTCGGTGAGTTTAGTGCTAAACATTAAAAAGAGAAATACATAGTAGAAGGCTGAAAAGAGCATCAATGTTTAGAGATGCTTCTTGAGTTTAAACAATTTGACCTAATCTGTTTGCACTAAGTTGAAATCACATGCACATCCCAACATGCACTTCTTTGTTCACGTTTATGCAGTTTTTCATTATTTTGGCTCACAGAGTACTGTAGTCATTGGAATGCCTTAACTTACATGCATTAACTTGCAATTCCAAAGCCAGACGATTTTGATGTTGCAAAGACAAGAAACAAATGAAAGTTCATCACTGGCAGAGAAATAGTGATCTTTTATGATCATGACCCTGACCTGAAAAGCACACATGTTTTGAAAAAAATTTAAGTAGCAGTCAATTTGAAATGATAGGCATCCTGGTTAATTTCGAAGCTGCAGCTAACTAATCACCCAGTTTGTCATATGCAGACCAACAAACAAAATCAGTTTTCGTTAACACTGAGAAATTTTTCAAAAAATGCTCTGGAAGTGATGGACGATGTCAAAAAATTTAAATTGAGTTACAAAGCACGAGGCTTTTCAATTTTTCGAAATTATGCTATTTTCATATAGACAAAAACAAACAGGAAAGCATATAAACACTTAAGGCGAATTTTCATTTATCTGGAAAAACTGCCTTTGTCTTTGGTGTTTTTCACGAATTTTCTTTAAAGCAATTTTGAAAAAAGTTGTTTTTCTTTTTCCACAAGGTAACAACGCGTGAGCACATCTTGCTTTCCCAAACCACGCCAGCTTTTCCAACATTTTGAACATTTTTTTATTTTTACTGACACTACCACGATTCCCTCCATTTTTCATCCTACACAGAGTTTTTACATTAGGAACAGTTCATATTTCCTTAAATTAATCAACGGATTTCTGATTCGCCTGATTTTCATTTTTTTCACAGCGGTAGTGTTAGACAGCTACACTGCGCTTTATATCACATATCATATGTTTATGGTCCATCTCATTTAGTTGAGTTCGGTGTAGACAGAAATATTGTGAGCATAATCTACAAATTTTCCAAAAGTAATTAAATACCGCAAAAGACACAGACTTCTTTACATTTTTGAAAACGTGGCAGGCGTCAAACGCAGTTTATACTGTAACACAAAATGACATAACGTAAAAATATTGTTAAAACGTTTCCAAAAATGGAGTTTTACCTAAAATATTTTGTTGTTTATTCAGAAAAAGTAAATATTTGTGATTATAATGAAATAAATTGTGTCACTTTTAAAATCACAAACATGCAATACCAAAAGACAATAGTTTGTCATACTCCAGCTATTCACGCATTACAACCTAACAATGCCAACCTGTGCTTTACACCTCCGTAAAATTAAAATCAGTTGACGCTAATAAGTTTAACAACTGCAAGCTTTGGGTTTGCTGCATGTTTTTGAGGAATCAACATCCTAGCAACGACATTTAATCAGTCAACAAATGTTCGATTCTATCGATTCTATGCATCAATGCACATTCTCAGTCCGTGAAATCAGAAAGCAACTTTTACGGATGAAAAGTTGAAAGAACACACTTGAAACATCACCTAATCACATCCTAACACACATAACGTTTCTCAGCTAGATGTTTTATATATATCACATACCAACATGACAATGACAGAACCTTACAAGCCATTTATTGTTATGCCTGTTATTTAGTAGGACTTCAGGTAATTATGTAAGAGCCGCATGGGGCTCTCGACTCGAGCCGCCGTTGATCGTCACTGACAAAGAGGATATCATTCCATTGACATCTTAACAAATATTAAATACAGCATAAAATACACAAATCTCCAGTATGAAAACGAAACTGATTTCCAGTATACTTCCTGTTGGAAAAGCAAGTGTTGTTATTGACCAACCTCTCCATGGCGATGTTGAATTTCGTGGCATAATCTGGGGAAAGAAGATCCTTCAAACACACAATCATCCACTTTTATCCTTGCAATATAGTTTATTTGCTTGGCAACACCAGTAATTTCTTCTGCTCCCAGCGGTGTTTTCTTGAGGTTAATTTCTTTGAACTGCAATTGCAACAACGAAGAAAGACCAAAATGAGTTTTCCTGTGATTTGTCAAACGAAAACCACAGTAAATGCCTGGAGTTGTTCGGCGAGACGGGTTCAGTTACTTTTGTAGTGGCTCGACGGCCACTACATGCTCTGCGCGCTTAAGTATGCCATCCCCGATAGCACGAAAGCTATCGGGAGCTCTCTTTAGCTCAGTGCGTAAGAGCGCAGGCGAGCCGCACTTCTTTAAAACTTTCACCCATGGAAACAACTTCGAGGAACCAGTATTATTGATTGTTTCAAAAACTTCCTATGACTTCTGCGCACTTCGTGAAGTTTGTTGATCATAAAACTCAGGAGTTGTCCAGAATTAACACGACGTACTCATCTTCAGCAGTACCTTCAGCCTGCTGTTATTTTTCATGAAAAAGAGATCTTGACCTCCTCAGCCAATTAAAACGCTTGATGTGGCTAGGATACCTGTTAATCCTGACTCTCGATAAATGACGGCACTAGCTGCATGTTTTTATCAATTTTGATTACGTAGCTCAAACAAATTAGATCTCACCTGCTGATTCACTTGATGACGATTGACTCTTTTTTTCTGCATAAACACGTCATTTGCGTGGTGAAACGATTTCCTACTCATTTGATGAATTTTTACTTGCAGCGAAAACAGTTGTGTTTTTAAAAGTTCTATTGTGTAGTGAAAAAATATTTTTTCCTTTTTCGGGTCAAGGATTCTGAGCGATTAACTTTTAAGTCAGGTGAGATACTGATTTTTAGGCGGTTCTTATACATGAGTGGCTGCAGTTGAAGACGCGACAGCTGAAATGCGGATGTAGTTTTTGGTTCGTGAGACGTTTTCAAATAGTCCAGAATTAAAGGAAATGTAATTATTTGGCAGACGCAAAAACGTATACTAACGCGCTATTGTTGGCTGAAAATGCATTGTTTTATGTAAACAGATCGTGGTAGGTGGGCATTTCTACACATTTAAAATATCAATCTGTGGTTACTAAATATACACTTTCAGGAAATATTAATTGTACATCAGTGTTTACGCAATTTAAATCACAACCTTAAAATCAGCTGAAAAGAAACTCAAACTGTGAGCATTGAAGCTTGTGTTGCGCGCAAAGAAGTTTTGCTGAACACGTTTCTCAGAAAGATTTGCCGAACAACAAGAGTTCAGATCATGCTCGACAGGGAAGCAACAGGGATGGGCAACTGACTGGTTAACATGCACCTTTTCGTAGTTGCATTAAACAATTTGCACACCCTTGTTCGCTGGAGTGTGGAATGAAAATTGACGTCACCGCAGGTTGGACAACGCAGTCATCAACGACCGCAAATGGAGGAGAAATCGTCAGTGACGTTCTTATGCGTTAACAGGTTGTATTGAGAATTGTACGTACTTTGTTTTTGTTTGATTTTGTTTCGTCGCGTTCCGCAACTTTTAATTGGCAAGAAGTGCTCCTATGCAGAAAGGAACTATTGAATGACAGGCATTTTTAAATGTTTACCGGTAGTTGAACCGATATATTGCACGGTAGTTACAACGCGCGCATCATTTGGATGAATTTCGAGAACGGTTCAACAATGGACCTGTCGTGAATGTGCTCGTAATTATTACCATTTTATTTCTTGTGCTCAGCGGTCGCGCGTTCATCTGGGCAATGCTTGCTTGGTTGCCGCAATGTTTTCCAGGTTTTCTTGTCTGTTGACTCCGCATTATGCGTTTGTTGGCCAAGCGCTTGGTCAGATATTGTCTTTTTTTCTTTTAAAGCAATTGATCTTTTAGTGGATTTATGGTAAGTTAATAAACTTGTTGTGTTGTGCTGTGCTCATAACAATTAAATCGACTGACTAAAGCCACTGAAGCTGAAGGTTTTGGATATAGAGATTAAAAGCCCGACATAAGAGAATGAGTGGAAACACTGGAAGAAGACTTTTTAAAACTACGCAACAGCCTACTAAATTGAAAGCGTGAAAGTGGACAAGCTGCAAGTGCTGATGATCTTTTGTCGTATAAACTGAAAGAGATAAGTTGAACGCGAGACGTACGACAGAGCTATTATAGCGGTGAACAGCATCTTTATCGAGACTCCAAATGAAGTGTTTGCGCGGTGCTCGCTTGCCACGAAGGCAAAAACCAGGCCAAAGCCTGGACGAATATTTGCAAGTACTCTGTCGTATGAAGTTTGCGTTGTCTCTAAGACCGAACACAGCGATGGCTTCATTTGGGACGCATTCATTAACGGCATGTTGTCACGTCCCATACGCCAGCGGATATTACAAGAAAATCACGCTGACGATCGACGCTACCTTTCAAAAAGCCCTCTCATTTGGCATTGCACAGAAAAACACTGAATTGATACGTTTGTCCATGCCCTTGCAGATCTGCAGCAACAGTATCACAGGAAGAGATAAAGCGTACAGATGACCCAACAATATCTGCGTGCTTCTGTGGATGAAAGAAACGCATATTCGTAAAGGGTGTCCAGCACGCTCAGCTACGTGCTGCAGGTGAAAGTAGATCATTATGCCAAGGAATGTAGAAATCTGCCTCAGAAAGCACCGATCCACACATCGGCTTGCATTACTCCTACTTTGTGTGCGATTCAGCCTACCCCGAAGTTTTTGGCTTTCGGAGTTGTGAACGTTTTTGTGCAAGGAAAGCAACTGTCTGCTTTGACCCTGAAGGTCACTGAGTTACGTGAACTGAAAAACTACTAAATCGCTACATTTGTCCATTCAACCCTCGACTCACAATGTCTCGATGCTCGTGCGTTCACTGCAAGAATCTGTGTTTGGCCGCTGCGTCGTAAAACCGACAGTAAACGGTATTCGGTAATAAAACATCAGTTGAGGAGTAATGATTGTTTTGTGCAGCGGCGTGTTACTCAGCCAGAATTTCCAACGACAACATAACGTGTTGTGTGTGTGTACGACGATACAAAACCAGAACTGGTGGTATCAACGCAGCGAATAGAAGCCTGTGCGGTGGCAGCAGCTACACTAGAATGTCCTAAACTCAAGCTCATCGCGGAGTGCGATCCAATGCTACGAAATCACCTCACTTGCGCAGAAGCTCATCGCTGTGCTGTGGTTTATTTATTCCCCACAGTCCCAAAACCAATTCAATGGAATTATCGCGGAAAATTTCAGAAGCGAGTTGTCACGCTCCATTATCATCTTCAACACCACACCCGGAGCTAGTCATCGTGAACAGATGTCTCGGATTATCCGGTATGTCGATGGTGGCTCTTTACCAAGCTTGTTGAAGTTCGGGAATCTTATTTAGGATTCGCACAAGTACACTCCAAAGACGCAAACTCTAATGTGGATTTGATTGCTCATATGTTAAAACGCCACATGCTACCGGTGGTAGATTGTTGATCGCATTGCTTTGACAATGTTTTTGTCTTTTCTGGTCATCGAAGTGGTTTCCGGCCATCTAAGTGGTTTCCAAAAAAGAATTATGGACAAAAATACACAGGTCGTATTTGTCAGCTGTGATAATCTTTATTTTAAATATGGTTGGCGTGCACTGTGATTCGCAAGAGTGAGAAGTGATGGTACTTTTTAGTTCTGTTGAAAGCCTGTGTATTATGTTTGCAAAATAAACCCAGCGTTGGAAGAAACTGAAAGATTTTATAACTTTTACGGAAGAATGTGACACTAGTTCGAATGCAAAATTTAACGCCGAAAAAGCTGTTCATTTCTAGCTTGATGAATTAGTTGACCTGCTGAAAACCATGTCGGTTTATACTAAAGAAACATCGGCAACAAGAGGAGATGCTCAGAGATTGCTCCAAAATATTGTAAGTTCAAATTCATTACGCTCTTGGCATTTCTGTACTATCTATAAACACGCGCAAAACAGATTATAAGACTACACTGTAAATGTCCATGAAGCATCAAAAGATCTGAGAGTCCTGAAATAAGTTTTTGAGTAAAATATTGACAAAAACACTTTAGTCAGTGGCAAAGACAATCCAGGATGTGGAAAAAACTGCAGGGTGTGGGCAGTGCAAAACCAAGGTCGAGTGCGGAGAAGAAAGAAAATGGGTGAATTAGCAATTAGGAAATCAAACTGTCACCGAATAAATAGAGCTCATGTAGGTGATATAAGTGTTTTGACAGGCCTTTCACGAAATGGACAACAGATTTACTCAGTTAAATCAGCTCGATGACTCGATTCGGACCTCAGTTTGGCTATAAGAGTTTCTTAAACAATAAGTGTAAGTAGTTGGTCCTTAGAAGAAATATGTTGTGCTTTTGCTAGATTTTTGAGCTTTAATTTGGATGGAACCGAACTGCACAACGAAACTTGCGACTGCAGAATGCTCGTAGTTTAAATGCGTAAAAATAATGCACCGCAGATAACGCTACAGCTACTGAAGTTCGTGGTGTCGTATAGCTACGACTTTTTTCCAAACTTCCGTGTTGCACTGTAAACCCTTTTGACAATATATGTGTCAGTAGCCAGCTGTGAACGCTCATTTAGCAAGCGGATCACATAATGCAGACATATTTGCGAGATTCTGTGAGTGGGAGTCGCCTTAAATAATCTGTCTTTGCTAAGCATTGAAAAACAAACTTTGAATAGGATTGGATTAGATAAAGTCATAATGACTTCGCCACATCTAGGCTCCAAAATATGTCTTGTCTGACCCATCCCTAGCAAGCGTAATTGCACTTGCCTAGTAACAAAAAAACTCACAAAATTCACTGCGGCACACGCTTGAAATAGTAAAGAATAGAGCACTTCATGCAGATCATGCTGCGTAGGCTACAAAGTGCACTTGGTAATTTTAACGAAATTTCTTGATAACTTTAACTGACATAAATGTGCCAAAGATTTGGTGAGGAAGCGTGGTTAGACTTTTGGACGAAAGGTCAGTACGCTGCAAAATGATCAAGATGCATTTTTAATATGATTTTGAAGGTGATTTATGTTAAGCGCAATTAAAGTTTCTTACATAGGTATTTACTCCGGGTTGTCATATAATATTAAGTCTATTACATTTCACTGCATCTATTACTGGAAAGTGAACACCAACTTTATCTTCTTGACGCAAACGATGCGTTCAAACCAACCAATTTTTCCTGGAAACGTTTAATCATTTAAACAGGTCCCGTAATTTGACTTTTCTTCTCATACACTTCTGAGTAATTCAGCATCTATGGCTAAGTACATGATTCAGAGGAAGGGAACACAATATGTCATCACGATATCATCCAAAATTTGTTGTGTTGGCAGAGATTCGTACTTGCAAGACAAAGCAAAAGACCTTACGCTCGAACATTGGGGTGCCAAACTTGATTCTTGCCCTGGGCGCCATCTAACTTTGGTACGCCCTTGCATACGCAAAATAAATTTCCACTTACCTTGTGACCATTGAGGTTTGCAGCATAAAGCAAAAGCCTCAGACTTTTTCCATGAAATGTACTTGGCTCATTCATTTCAATGGTGAACTTACGCTGAGACAGACTTTTGTAGCTGAGGACGTAAGAGATGGCAACAGCATCCTTCGGTTGGATGTCATCAGGCAGCATCAGAATATCAGGAAGAAGAACAATTACCTCTTCTGTTAGAGTTCGTTGGTCTGCCTCGAATGCCCAAGAACAAGGAAGTACCAAATTGTTGCGTGGATCAAAGTCTCCATCAGTGACAACTGATTGTCTTACTAAAGCTTTTAGATGTTGAAATTTTACAGGAAGAAGCTCTGATCTAAATCCAAACATTTCAGCTAATTTTGTTTGTGAACCATCATTTAACAACCCATACGAAAAGTGCACCACAGATCTCCACCTATTATTACTAAATTCATGAAGATATTCCTGAAACTGCTTTTCGTCAGCAAAAAGCATCAACTTCATTGCAGCAAATAGCTCTTGCCACAAAAGATGAACAAAAAAGAATTGTCTGCTTCCATCCAAAATTTTACCTTTCAAGGACGAATGGGTTTTAACTTTCAAAAAGTTGGTAAAAATCTTCCTTTCATTGTCTGGATAATCCCGCAAAGAAAAGATAAACTTATTTTTTTCAATACCATTGAGAGCCAATTCCATAACTTTCAACAAACAATCGACATCTCCACGTAGGTACTCGTCTCCACTTGTAATGTACTCATAAAGAGTTTGAATGAAGATATGTGTTGACGTAATATGAGTTAACGATGCGCTTTCTGGAGAGTTTTTTAACTGCTCTACAATTATTTTGCAGTACAAGGGAATATAACAAAGAGCAGCAAGATCTGGATTCATTTCCATTTTTGCTTGCACTTTTGCGTAAGTTTCGTCATCGTTGTCACAAATTTGGATTGACAATTTCCTTTGAGATTCTTCGCTGAGACCCAGAATTTGCACGTTGAAAGTTGGTTTACATTTTGGATGAAGGCTCAAAAAAGCATTTGGTCTTGACGTAACAAGCTTTTTAGCATTTTTTAAAAGACGTCCCTGAAACATATTTTTGATGATGTTATCAATAGTAGTCGTTTCAAACAAACTTATTGTCTTAGAATGGCTTGTGAAAAGTCCATCCTCAGCTTCATCCAGACCATCAATCAAGATGTAAACATCACACCGCTCATTAATTGTTTTAATGAGTTCGTCTTCAATGTGTTTATGGATTTTCCAGTCTGGAAGAAGCTCTTGAACAAGGAGTTGGAAGGTCGTCAATTTGCTGCTGAAATCGATATTTCTGATGGGGATATGGAAAATAAGAGGGCAGTTGTCAGCGGTCAGGTGCGTCAGTAAAATTACAATCAGGGTCGTTTTCCCCACTCCTGGCTCACCGACCACTCCTAGAAAATATTTACCCTGCTTTTCAGCTTCATTGAAAAGCAACTTTGCATCATATTCTACAGAGGTTGTTGAATGATTCTCAATTTTTTTTCTCATGTCAAAGGTCTTTCCAAAAACTTCACCATCTGACTCCTTGTATTGAACGATTTGTAAAGGAACATGGAAAGAATCATCAGAAGTGAAGGTTTTGACCGCATCGCACAGCTTCGTACGAAGTGATCCAACTGCAA
>Ga0210059_1011950_pt1 | contig 13202 bp, 6 predicted proteins | sample Ectturendosymbi2_FD_188042 | JGI IMG/M metagenome (GOLD analysis project Ga0210059, IMG submission 188042) | Ecteinascidia turbinata endosymbiont from Florida, USA - Sample 2 (SPAdes) (version 2) | ecosystem: Host-associated > Tunicates > Ascidians > Unclassified | place: Key West, Florida...
AAAACCAACATCAGAGCGCTTTGCAACTTGCAACGAGCGGAAAAATCAAGCGTAACTGCAACCGAGCCATTTTGTATTTTTTTTTTTCAATTTTGTTCGATGAAACCATAAACCCATGCACAGATTCTTTTTGGTATTTAGTGGCTGCACGTTTTGGTAAGTCTGATACAGGCTATAGGGTTATAAATAGGTAGAAAATCTTATCATTTTTGATGACTGTTCTGCACCGGCCTGCCTACTGTTTCAAAAAAACTTCTAGTAATAACATTAAAGCTTGCCAGTAGACTTTTTAAAAAGTATTAAGCTGGAAAGAAAACTTTTGCAGGTTTTTCTATGCTTGAAAATGAAATGCGGAATAAACATCATTGTATCGCTGCGACAATATGTTGTGGTGTTAAAACCACACAGCAGAAGCATGTTTTGACGTTACATTTAGCAAAACTATCGAACTTTTTCATGACTGCAACAACTTCATGAGGTGTCGCTAGCTATTTTTAAATCTTAGCTCGACGATTTTAGAATCTCATTCTAAATCAAACCGCTGGCATTTTGAACTTTTGAACCCATCACAAGCTGAAAGAAGTATTTGCCTTCACAAGCAACAGTTCTGACAAATGTTCTATTGTCGGTAATGCGTTGTCTTTTTGATTGAAAGTAATCTTTTTGTGGCGTTTTTCACAAATTTTGTTTCAACGTTATTTCCAACCCGGGTTGAAATATTATTCCTCTGCATCAGATTCTGCATTGAACCTGCATCAGGGGTCGAAAGCAGGTCGCCGACTGGATACGTCGCGTTTTACCGAATACTACCTCGATTTGATTTCGTGTGTAAGTAAAAGGTGGAATATCGGATAACTGTCTCGCTATAAACTGCTTATTCACTCTTATCCAACTGTGGAAGCTGTCGCTCGAAATAAGAAATATGTGTTGTGCCTTTTTTTATACGAAACGCAAACAACGTCTTAGACAGGCGATGTAGCATTACGCTTTGCCGGTCGGCTAGAGTTATACTGAAATACAACCCTGACCTCTCTAGGTTTTGACGTTTGCCTTTCAGTGTTTATTGCAAAGGTACCTTTGCAATAAACACTGAAAGTTATCCAAGACAATTAGTCCGTTTGTTTCGAAACAATTTAATCGCGTTCATCAAAACTAAACAGATCTTGAAAACTAATCACGGAAACGTTTCCGATTATTTTTTACGAATTTTCAGTCGGAAGCTTTGGTCATCTTCATTTGACGCCTTTAACAGCCATGTTCAAATGTCCGATGCTTTTCACAAATTTTCCGTTTCTTAACTCATTGTGTGAAACTTCTGGGTGGTGATGAGAGATTGCTCCAATCGCTTGTGCATTTCGTAGGTGCTTTTGCCTCCCTGTATTGCTTGCCTGTGTAATGCTCCTGCACTAACCTATTCCATGCTGTTGAGTGTAGAAATGTTTTTGTGCATTACTACCAGTCAATACAATATCCACTTTGCACCGGAGACAAACAGATAAGAAATAAGTGTTTTTCGCATTTGGTTCGTTTAAAAATTGTTGCAACTGAGCGTTGGCCGCTGGTGACAGGAGACGTTACACTATTGAGCAGTGCTGGTCACAGACCTGGCCACGCAAAGTTGAACTATGTTTGTCAATTAAAACTGATAGAGTAAACGTAAACTTTTTCCTTCCCATTTGTTGGTGCCAAGTCATGAAATTATTTGCCTGCAATTATTTAAGGAAGTCTGAACGTATTTTTCAAAGGTTTCTGGCGAGGCGAACAACACTTGACTCATACAAGTTTGTTTCATCATTGTTCACAAATGTGATTAATGATTTCAAAACTTATAAATAAGAAATGGATAGCGTGAAGTGCACTGTACACTGGGTATATCTGGAAAAGCTGTTGTGCGTCATGTCACTTCGTTCCTCGACGTTGGCAGCATCTGATGACGTAAAACAACGCGCGAATTTGCAACTCGGAGATCGACGATCGTCTGCGATCAAACGAGGCATCCGAAATGAAAGCGATGAATCAAGCTGTGGTGATAATGTAAAGAATCGGGCTTCGTCAAAGAGCAACTTTGATGAGGAGACTGTTCCCCTGGGCAATGTGCTCATAGTTCTTAAGGTGTCATTCAATGTGTCTTTGATTTTTACTGACTTATCTTCTAACCTCTACATAAACACTTTTTTTCGGTGAAGAGATAATCGTGGAACTAGAAAAGTTTCTGAAAAAAACGAGTTCTTGAGTAAAAGTCGATACGGCCACACGCTAAACATCTGATCTGGTGTTCATCTCAGTCCAGCTTAACTGCCCGTTTTTAATAATCATGCGAATGCATCGATCATTTGCGTTGTTCCGTGCAACGACCGCTTGTTCCCAGAAAGACAACTCGCCTGTCAAGCTGGCTGAGAGCATTGAGCATGAGTTGAACTTCGGTGAACTTGGTAAGTGACTATACCGCTATGCTCAAAACTATCAGACGTATAACGTCCTGCGAGCGAACTTGAACTTTACCGTGTGAATGGCTAAACAGTGTGAAAGCTTATTTCCGCTTTGTGCATGTTGGATGGCAATTAACTTCGTTTAGTTGAAATCTGTAGGTGTGATAAAGACGAGATAGAAAGTGTTCTGTAATATTCGCTTACTTCTTTCTTGTTTTTTTTCTGAACTGCCGTGCCTCACACTGCTGCGCCTTGTGGCAAACTGTTTGCTATCGAGACCACAGCCCAGCTGTACTTCACTGTTTCTCGCAGGTACTGGAATGTTCAACGAAGCTAATTTGCGTTACTTCGCCTCCCTGATCGGTGCAGAGTGGCAGCAGTTGGGGAGTTTTCTCGGCCTCAGCACAGCATGCATGGAAAGGTGAGCTCAGAGACAGAAGCGACCGAAAAATCATAGCGAACCGCAATAATATTGCAACTTTATTTGCATTTCATGACGGATTGCCGAGTCAGTTTGTCTTTTTGTTTTATATCGAAAAAGTAGCTTTATGGAGTGTTTCCACAGATTGCAAGAGGCTCATCCGCGACAACCTTCGGAGTATATTTACCGGATGCTTCGCAAGTGGGCCATCATGCACAGTCACGAAGACGACTGTGTCGAAAGGTAATCTCGATTTGATTGACGTCATCGCGGTCGTTGAATTTCTGTGCGACTGCCCTGGTGCGGTCGAAAAGCCCGAGTTGAACGTATTTTATTCAGCGTGATTCAAAAATCACCGAAACTCAAGACTGCCACCCCACAATATTAGCTTACCGTTCTCTAATTAACAGTCGTTCCGAAATTCGAAAGCGCGACCTTATTGCGTTTGTGCGTGTTTTGCGTCGTCTGAGCGCGAGATTTTGGTAAATGGCGACTTGCTGACGACGCAGTTTCGTGGAAGCGCTTCAGGACGCGGACCGGACTGACGTGGCGCACAAGGTGATGAGGATATACAGGGAAGGAAAAGAGAAGTTCAACAGCACGCTCAAAAAGCGAAGAGAACTGTCTGAAATACAAAAGGTCGATGCATGAAGCTCAAGGTCGCTGAAGCCGACTGCTTCTTTCGCTTTGGAAGAGAGAAGATCTGGAATTGTCAGGTGGTTACCTTGAGATGCTAGCCGATGCGTCTAGCAAGTTTGGAGTTGCGTCAGAGCGGTGAATGATGGAAATGAAGCCAGCCAATTGATTGAAAGTATAAACTTCTGTTTCGTGGTCTGCAACATACGTGACAGCCAGCGCCAAAGATTACGAGCGTTTACTGGATGATCAGTTGCAAGGATCAGCAGAATGGTGGTTTGAAACTGAGCAAACATTTTACCAGCGGACAGTCTAAGTTTGCAATGCCGCTCAATCTCTGCTGTTTAGGCTACCCCTGTATCACCATATCAGACAAACATTAACATGGCTGCGTTACTCTGCCTAACCTAATATGTGCTTGATTGCAAATGAAGAGGCAAAAAATTTGCATTTTTATTTCGCACAATGTAGTCTTTATTGCAGATGTTGTGGTCGGTTAAGCTGTGTCCTCACGCAAATAAGCTGTGATGCGTGACTTGTAGGTAACTTTCCAAACATACAGTGGCTAAAACATGTGAGGCACGATCTAAGCATAAACTTTAAAAAATTGATTTTCAGACGCTTCGGACATTGTTCATCCAGTATCAATCAAAAAATGAAGCTTTAGCAGTACAAGCATGGTTCTGCTACACGATCTGATAGATGCACGCACTATATCTCACTGTTTGATTAGATCCCACTTACATGCAGTTGCATGCTAAGATTTAATTGACTTAAAAATTTGTTCCTGTGCGTGCTGTTCGATTCGATAACCTTTTTATCTGTCAGTCACGCTTTTACTTGCTCTACTGTAAGGTGTGATTCCGACGTCATCATCAATCCTGCACATGTGACAGTGATTTGTCGAGTCATGACTTGGTCAAGTCGCAAGAATTGTCAAGTCACTTCTAGTCATTTACCCACTTTACACTGCACTGTTATCGGATTCGCGTTGGATTGGAAATCCCACAAATCACTCAAGGACAAGGACGACCGTGAGTGTCTCACCGAGCTGCTTGAGCGCGCATTTTTTCAACCATACCCAATTCAGCGAATCCAACTAGCAGAGGTAGGTTGGGAATCCGATAATAAGGGATTGGAGTGAAAAAGTGGTTGGGTGGTTTTTATTTAGTCTTGGACAACCTTTTCTGTACTTGTTTGATGCTAAAACCACCACCGCGGAACAGATTAGCCTATTCAAGCTAATCTGTAGCAAAAATGACGCATTAATTTATTTAGTAGTTTTGCCTAGGCTAACCACACCTAGTTAGGGAAACATTCAGCAAATTGAATCAGTTAAGCAAACTGAATGATTATTCGGTAGGTTACAAGACATCGGATATTGGACTGAAGGACTATTACCCCAATACTGATTAATAGGTTTTCATTACACCTTGGTATAGCAGAATAATTCAACCTCTGTGCAAAATATGTAATATTGGAAGTGGATGACTTCAGTATAGGCTGCACTTTGAACTTTGTATCCCAATTATGTGGCTATGATGGCTATGATTTCCCATGGAGTGGCATAAAATGTGTCATTAAAATTTGTGAAATAGGTTATAATTGCAATTTGGTTAATTGCAGTACCTACTGTTCATAGATTACCACTTACAAAGTGCTGTGAATCCTCATATTTCACACTGTTTTATTGTACTGCAGAGAATAGACTGGTTAATGATCCTGACTGAAGTGAACGAAGTGGCTTCGCAATGTAAAAACAAACTCACATTTCCTTCCCTGTAGAAGCTGTTCAAATTCTATTAAAGTCACTTGAAGAGTGCAATTACGATGCGACGCGGTTGTCATGACCTCATCGCGCAGCAGTTCTATACGATTTTCTCTGCTGGTTGTTATTTTTCGGACTACGCTAAATAAAACCACGTCTCGGCGATTCCACCCACGCCTACGGAATCACCTTACTGTAGTGAAATCAGCTTTCACCTATTCCACAGTTTTTGCAATACCATAGGCCAAGCGCACGAAGCAAATCTTCAAGCTCCTTGCAGTGTAAAAACGCCCCAAGATCGAGTTCGCAAGTGCGTTCACGAAGGTAAGCCAAGGGCGACGAATCGCTCACGCGTTAATCCGATAATAGTGCAGTATAAAGTGGGTAATTGATTTGTAAGCTCGAGCCATTGTCGAGTCAATTATTTAATATTTCCCCTATGTCTTTTATTGCAAATAAGTGCCCGGCAAGATACAAAATGGCACCCAACAAGCTAAAAAGTGGTGCCCAATGTTATTCAAGCAGTTTCGTTATTCAGAACCAGGGTGTCGGAAGTTTTTGGGTGGAGTCGGATTTCTTTTTTATCCGACTCCAGAAGTCCAACTGAATCATTTTTTAAATCGCACTCCTAAGTTACGAGTCCTAGCTCGTGCATGTTGAAATGGTACAGTAGAACTTGATTAAATCGTCATCGTTTAATTCGTTACTTTTTCGTCGGTCCCGGCAGAATTCCTATCTTTTGTGTACATTTTTGTTCGTCAGTTTACCCAATTCGTCACCTCTTTCTATCCCTGAGAAGCGTTTTGTTCGGTTTATACGCCATTTGCAGTTTCGCTTTTGATGTATTGTCTAAGCAGCTAGTGCCTGTGGGAATTCAAACAAATTAAGGATCTTTATCTGAGAATTGTTGCGACTCATAATTTGTTTATCGAATTTCTACACGAGGTGCGAAGCGCGACCCGACTCCCCATTGAGAGAACACGAAAATTCTTTAAAGTTTGTTAGATGTAAAAGGTGGTAGACTAGATGGAGGAGTCAAGATATAGTAGAGGAATTAACTATTGTATTCAACCATAACGTCGTAACTTGTACAGTATTTTACTTCAATTAAGAACATTATATAGGCCTATACAAGTTACTATGATGATGAAGTATACGAGCTTCTGTGATAAGAGTTTTCACCTGTTTGCATAATTCGTCACTTCGCCTAAATCGTCTCTTTTTTATAATCCGCTTGAGGTGACGAATTAGGCAAATTCTACTGTACAATTTCTTTTTTGAAACTTTTATTGAAACAGAATTCTTGCTGTGCACGACAATTTCCATTGATTGCTACAAAATTAACTACCTTCAGCTTGAAAAACCCAGCATCATCAGTGGCGCACGGTGGCCGTTTTGGTAGGGTGTTCACCAGGCTCGCAACCAGTCCGAAACGGTGAAGGTTCACCAGCCGTGGTGGTTGTCGCCTTCCACAAGCCATTCTAACACTTCAACAGGTTGGCAGTTGATCGTAATCAAACCACGCGGAGCACGTACGCTAGAACGTCGACAGCATTGGGCACGAACAAGAATTAATCAATTTCATTTCTCGTGGCAAAATCTTTTCAATTGACCTCACTGATAAGAAATAAATAGCATTTTCGACACAGAATCATCAAATTAATCTATTGGCTTGCGAGTTAAAAGGCATCCGTTTTTCGACTGCTATCACCATTCCACATTTTGCACGTGAGCCACTACTGAAGTAAGTAACATTCGGCTTCGTGCATTCTTATTTTCAAAATCGTCAAAACTGTTGCAGTAGTCATCACACAGACGAACCATACCACCTTCCTGGCCAAAGTAGGCTATTTCAACCTGCAAAACCCATCTGTTGCCTACAAGCCCACTACAAGGAATCCAGCCTACTGTACAGATTAAGCGGAACTGCTAGCAAAACAACACATGAAAGTCTTCTATGTTGTGCATCATGTCATCGAAGTTACAGAATTAGTCTGTCTTTCATTGATCCATTGCCTTGACTCATCATCGTTATACATACCGTATTAGCCTACCTCTACGTCAGCATTTAGCACAGTTCAACATAGATTTGATTTATTTATTGTTTTATATGACTCAGCTAATAAACAGAAGTATTACGAGGAGCCATCGCACAATAAGGAAACCAATTGTCAGTGAACATTAGAATAAATGAAAATGCAATGGCAAATAGCTGATCAATGTAATGTAAACAAAGAATGGCACGGTATCATATAAGATTGGTGAATGACAATGTCAGTCATCTACAGTAGTCAACCAACCCCGTTTATCACTTTGAAAAGTGTTGAAAAACAACACTTGGCGACCAAATAAGCACAGTTAGGAAGACAAACAAATACAAAACAGGTTGAAGTAAATTTACAGATGAAAGCGAATGCCTACGAACACAAAGATGAGTGGATCAAATTTAATTGAGGAAATTTGGTGTAGTAAACAAACAATGCAAAAAGAAATAATTTATGAAGTACAAAAGAATAAAAAAAACTATGAAGTGTACTTTCATGGCGAAACAATGGGATGTGCACAGGAAAAAGTAAATAGTCTGCATTAAGTTTCTAACTGAAGGTAAAAGTGGCATAAGACTTGATGCAGTCTGGTACTGAAGACCACAGTTTTGGGCCAAGCGACGTAAGGGAACATTTTCCTCAGAAAGAGTTAACTATAGGTAAAAATAGGTTGTTTACGTAGCAGTGATGGAGTCGAGACCTTAACCTCAGAGATCTGGTTAAAATCTCGAGACCGAGACTGCAAAATTCGTGCATTATGCCAAAATTTTTTTTTACACCTTCGGTGCGGTGTGAATTCCACGCGAATATTCAGCTGGTGCGGGACGGTTTTTAGGTTGTTTTCATCCAACAGCTATACTCAAAATCGAATAATTCAAAAAGTACTTGCCCGATTGACCTCAAATTTTCAGAAGCGTCTAAAATTTGGTTGCAAAAGACCAAGCATGTTAAAAGTTATTGTGCCATGCGCAACAACTACTGAATTCAAATTAGCGCGTTGGGAGGATGACAGGTGCCTGTACGTAGCCCTCCTGTACGACATTCGCTACAAGGGTCAACTAAACCTGTCAATACGAAAGCAACCACTGCTGCCCGTGCTGGATGTGTTCGGTATGGGGTAGGTCATGAAGCGCCCTTTTCAGGGTGCGGCAGCAGAAATGCTGCCGAAAGACCCACGACAACATACTCCAGCGGAACACCGAGAGGCTTAGTGCAGACAAGATCTCTGTCATTGAGCGTCTAGCCTATAAGAACAAGGCTTTCATCATCGTCCTACTGGAGACCAACTGCGGACAAGCTAGTGATTCCCAACTTTTCACTAGCTGGGTCAGTCCTGAGCAGGAACCACGGCCTTGCCACGTTTGTCCATGAGCGGTTGGAATGGTCACTGGTCGATCAGTCTCCAGAACAATCAGAGACTGAGTGGTTGTGCTTAGACGTCGCAGGTTACAAGATCATTAACGTCTACAAACCTCCACGCTCGCGATTCACACCAACGGCTATCCCGACGTTCCCACCCCCCAGTCTGTATATTGGTGACTTCAACTGCCAACACGTCAATTGGGTTTACAACAAAAATTCTCACAGTGAGAGCCTGGACTCCTGGGCAATATCCAACAACCTTGGACTATTGTATAACTCAAACGAAACGCTCAGCTTCTCTCACCGATGGAACGCCGGCACCAACCCAGACCTGGCCTTCGCGAGTTTCGGTCAGGACAGCCGACTGCCGGACAGACATGTTCTATGAAAGTTCCCGTGGTCTCGGCCTTCCTTCATAACGCCACCGAAGCTCAAGGTTCCTGCCAGACAATGTAATCGATTACGATTACATTGAAAGGAATCACGATTACAGTTGTCTTGAAACATTCTCAGAAAGAATCATTTGCACGGTTTGATGTTAGTACTATATATGTGTAGACAACATACAATGCGAATAAATGCAATAAACGAAATTGCCTATCTGTAACGATTAAGCACGCGAAAAAAGAAAAATGACAGTAGGCTAATTGTTTACTGAGAACTTTGTGCAGTCAACAAACCAGTGGCGTGATTAGAGGTTTTAGTCATGGGGGAAAACTTAGCTGAAAGAGGCTCACTGGCCACTGTAGGTAGCCACTAGCCAACATTCAGAGAAAAACCTGAGAAATTATGTTGAATGCGGATGTGGATGGCTATACTTAAACCCTAAAATTTCAATGGAAAATACTTCAAAAAATGTGAAAAAACGACAACCTACTGAAAACCAAAGCAACACTAAAATTGAAATATGAGCTAATTGGTGACCCCGTTTTGGCATTTAGCGTGCCAGTATAGTGGATTTAACTTTTCGCATTATGAATTGCCGTTTCCCTACTCGCGATTGTATTCCGTACGTGAGGTCCGGTTTGTCTCAACTTGTCATACGCGTCAAGGGATTTCGTGTGTGCGCGCACCACTGCGTCCGCGCAAATGACCACGATTTCGCATTTTGCATTGGAAGGTTTCGACGTGGACACCACGCTTTCAGAGAGTCGAGTTGTGTATCGCTAGCGCACGGACCACGTTGGCTGTTTCTGCTGTCGCGCCATCGTAACGCTTTTCTGCTGCTGTTAATCAGAAGCCTTTTGTAAATAAAGATTTGTGCACCAGGAAATCTGTGAAACGAACTATCAAGTGGTGAGAGCCAAACGCCTTGCTTCGGCTTGGCAACTTAAAATGTCAGGCAGTTTTGGTCGGGAGTTAGAACAGTACTCATACAACGACTAGGCTGCCTCGTTGGCAGCATTTGGGGAAACCAGCATCTCTGCATGCAACTACAGTCATTCCTCGCAAGCAACTGCTACGCTGGGCAACACCCCAAACCTCAATAAAGGTTCCTACGACGCGAAACACTACATTGGTTCCCAAACCAACGAAACCTACACCAAGGGGACAATTCGCCCCTCTGCCTCCCGTCAGTTATGCCACTGCAGCAAATACGCTAAATATTGATCAAACAAAATAATCAATGTTTAAAATGTTTGTTACAGGTGATAGCATCAACGCTTCGAATCTCTTATCAGTCAAACGACATTATCAGGGTTGAACATTCGTCCAGCAACGTTGAAAATTCGTTAGTTAGTAATTTCAAAATTGCTGACTATTTTTTTCAAACTGCGGGTTACGATGTTTTCAGCTGTGTGATGGCCTTTGGATCGTCTGCAAGTGCAGCATAGCAATTTGTAGCTTTTCATTTGAAATGAAATGAACAGTGATGCCAATACAGCTGCGCATCTCTCTATTGGATCAAAAGTCAGTGGTCAACAAAACCTCACTGGTTTCTTTTGAGTTTTTCTACCAGTATCCGAAGATGATCTCTGTTCACATGCTAGTTATCAGCGTTGTGGAAAGGTGCTTTCGACTTGGGCTAAAGTACCTTATTCCTCTGAAAAAGAGTTAATTTATATAAATTACTGTACTGCTTGTATACATAGTCTACTACAGAATCTACATTCATAGGTTCACTCTCTCTATATATAAATAAAACATCGTGACGTACCGCTATCTCTTCTGCTGCCGAAGTGTCAACCCGTTTTTAAGAAAATCTCTTATTTTTGTTGCTACGTCTCACAACTAGACTCACTACGTTACTTCTGGCGGCCAGCAGGAAGGCTAGCTGGAACAAAGCGAGAATTCGTTACAAACGCTGTGTTTGCCGTTGGACTATCTGGATTTAACGCACACAGACGGCAAATGGCCTCTTCTGAAACATGATCATAACAAATGATGTTAAAAGGAGTAAACCCAGCCACCAAAACTGCGGTTCATGCAACAGTGATGTAGAATGAAGATTTCCAAGTTTAATCGTGAAATTGATCGTCGATTACGATTAAATTTGCAATGTAATCGATTACGATTACATGTCATTTTTAGTCAGTTCAATCGATAACGATTACTCAAAAAACTGTAATCGATTACGATTACCCCATGTCTGGTTCCTGCCCATAGCGATCCGGTGAAGCGATGGAACTTTCGCAAGGCTGATTTGATGCGCTTTTTCCTTCTCGCAGATGAATCCGTTGAACGATTGCAACCTCCGGACACATCAAACATTGAGAGGGGCATACCAGGATTTTTGCGAGAACCTACTATCTGCAGCCAAACAATATATCCCACGTGGTCGTGGACGTCAGGAGAACTATGTGCCATGCTGGGACAAAGAGTGCGAGACCCTCTATCGCTCCTTCACCCGAGCCCGAGTGGGGACTGACTCTGATAGAGCCGCTTCGTCTCTACTATCTCGACTCGGGCAGAAGAAGTAGAAGCGATGGGAGGAAGCTGTCACTTACATCAACTTCTCGCACTATAGCTGCAAGGTGTGGAGAACCATTTACAAACTTACTGGCAGGTCTGGACGCACCTTTCGCCAGTACCCTGTTTCGGCAAATTCCATCGCCTCGCTACTCATGAAGAATGGGGCACACAGGACCGGGGATCGCGAGTCCACCAGGCTCATCAACAAGGGGCTGTCCGACCTATGGAATATTCCAACACATGAGGGTCATAATATCTCTGAACCCTTTAGGCTGGAGGAGCTTGCTGCTGCCCTAAGACGCCTGAAGCCAGGAAAATCTCCGGGATTGGACTCCATCTTCCCAGAGTTTATACTCCATGCGGGTCAGCTCGCAAATCTTGGTTTTGCGACTTCCTCAGTTCCTGCATGCACCAACTCAAAATTCCAAAGATCTGAAGAAGAGCACTAATAGTTGTGATCCCTAAGCCAGAAAAGCCATTAGGGAACCCAGAGAGCTATCGTCCCATATCTCTGCCGTGTGTCCCCTTTAAATTCCTCGAGAGACTTATCTATGCTCGTGTCGAGCGTAGATTGCTCCCGCGGGAGCAGGCGGGCTTTCGACACGGGAGATCGACCGCAGACCAGGCCACCCTGCTGACACAGGACATCGAGGATAGCTTTTCCCTAAAAAGAAGGCCGGAGCTGTGTTTACAGCAGCCTACGACACTGTATGGCACCGCGGCCTCACCTGGAAGCTGCTGCAATTGCTGCTTGACAGACACATGGTCTGCATGATCATGGAGATGGTGGGCAATCGCAGCTTTACCCTTACCACCGGAAACGGCAAAAGAAGCAGGTTACGACGCCTCAAGAATGGCGTCCCACAGGGATCTGTCCTGGCGCCACTTCTCTTCAACACCTGCACCTCTGACCTGCCTACCACCGTCCCCAGAAAGTATGCATATGCTCACGATCTAGCAATCATGCATGCTGATGGAGATAGGCAGGCAGTAGAAGGGGTGTTGACCAAGGACATGGCAACTGTAGGTGAATACCTCCAGACTTGGAAGCTAAAGCTCAGCACTACAAAAACGGTGTCAGCAGCCTTCCATCTTAACAACAAGGAAGCTAAACGTGAGCTTACAGTCAAATATAACAACGAAATCCTGCCCTTCTGCTTCGAGCTCAAATACCTCGGAGCAACGTTGGCCAGGTCGCTCACATATCGCCGACACCTTGAGTCACTTCACAAGAAGTGGATATCTTGCGCCGCGCTCCTGAGACGGCTTGCTGGCTCCGGCTGGGGTGCTGGATCAAGAACTCTGCGAATAGCCGCCCTAGCCCTGGTCCATTTAACCGCAGAGTAGCCTACTGCATGCCTGTCTGGTGCCGGAGTCTCACACCCGCCTCATCGACCCTGCTGTCAAAAACACCTTGCGATTTGTGACTGGATGCCTGCATCCTACACCAGCGGACAACCTTCCTATCCTCGAAGGCATCCAACCTGCTGAGCTTGTCACAATGGAGCCACACTGTCTCTAGCAAGCCGTGCCATGGAGCCTGGACATCTGCTCCACTCAGCGCTTACCTGTCCATCGAGTGCAAACCCACGGCGCCTCAAATCGAAACTCCCATTTGCCCCGACGCA
>Ga0210059_1011951_pt1 | contig 13202 bp, 6 predicted proteins | sample Ectturendosymbi2_FD_188042 | JGI IMG/M metagenome (GOLD analysis project Ga0210059, IMG submission 188042) | Ecteinascidia turbinata endosymbiont from Florida, USA - Sample 2 (SPAdes) (version 2) | ecosystem: Host-associated > Tunicates > Ascidians > Unclassified | place: Key West, Florida...
GGAACCGTCTCCTCATCCTAGGAGACAGAGACTACGAACATCGATTCACCATCCCAGACATAGATCCAGATCAGAACACATACTGGAATCCTGCCAAACTCACGGCTCTATTTGGAGGCGCGATAGCAGTGTGCTCAGCACTTGCCTACGGAGCTTATAACCTTTTTTTCGAAGGATCGACAATACGTTCAGATCAACCATTTTACGCACAAGTATCTTTACATAATATTAATAATCAAACGTTACCGTTACCTTAATTTACATATAACATTTTGTTTTCAGAAACAGCTATTTTGTGTCTTCATTTTATCATTACTATGTTCCTAATAATACGATGTTATATATTTACTTCATTACTGTCACAAACTTTTACACGAGAGTTTTCAACAAACTTATATCAATTTGAACGAAAAATTCGTTCCTTTACACCAAATTTAAACCGCGTACCTACAAATTGGTTAAAAAATGTAACCATACCATTTCAACCCCTCAATACATTCGTTTGCGACACGCAGAATTTTCAAAAACAAACAAAAAATCATTGGCAAACATACACGTCACTGATATCTGACAATATACCAGGCAAGAGAACACAATTTAGCCCCGATCATCATTCATATTACTTTAAAAAAATTTTGTGGTCACCCGATGATTGGACAACCATCACCCATAATCATATAGCACGTGAATATGATTTTGAAATGATTTATCTACAACTTATAAAAAAACCACTGTACGTTATATACAATGAATATGGGTATACTGATCCACACAATTTACACTATTCTGATTCCAGTGATACCATTGCACTCATTTCAAGAGTAATTGCTTATTTTTATGAACACTTCACCTTCGTAAAATTCAAACTTTTTACTAACCTCAGCAAAACAGTCGGAGAATTTAGGGGACTATGTTACCTTTCCGCAAAAAAATTTCCACTCATAAAAGAAGTACTCTTAACACCGGAAACTACACAACAAGAAATTAACACTCCTTGCAACGAAGATCGACTAATTCGATTATACACTTCCAACACTGGAACCTACATCGCAACATTTCCAAAAACAAAAATCAGCAATGAAGTCCCACAAATAAGAAATATTCAGCAATACGAACAACAAATAGGATACAACTATGCATTGGATTTTCAATGGTCAACCCCCACAGACCAAGGCTTTGCCCTCTATATTGAATTAGGGGAAAAATTAACTTATACACCAAGAATATGGTGGATTCAAGAGCAATCAGATAGCCTCCTTGGCTTTCATAAAAACTTTTTCTTGCCAAAATACTTTCAAACAATTCAGACAACTTATTCTTACGCAAGCCACATGCGACATTATCACGCAGAAGGTTTTTATGTAAAAAAACCAGGCGTAAAATACTTTCGTCAAAATATCGACGAACACACACCCGTCATTACTTCATGGCCCATACCTACACAAACAATTAACCAAAAACACCCACGAAACATATATTTCAAACCACACTTAGGAAACCTAGAAACAATAATGCCAAGAGTTCTTCAAATCGTGGAAAGATCACCACACATCGCACAGATCTCAAAATGTCAAAACTATACAGCAACCTTTCACACTATACAACAAGAGCGCTCCAATTACCACCAAAATTTGTATGAGCAACAAATACCATTACTTTCCAACATCTATTCATATAAACAGACATCGCTCGCTAAAAGCAACGAACAAGCCAATAACGTGGCACAAGCTAATCTACAACGCCGCATTGACGATAAAGCTCAACTTTCTCGATTATTAGGTAATAATGTACAATCCCATGTCTCAAACCTTGAACACAATCTATTAAAATACCAATTCGAAAGCAGTGAAGAAGCACGATTGGACATCGAGAAACGCATTCACCACAAAGCATGGACAGATTATGCAACGTCGCAAGCACATTCTAAAGCTCAACATGCTTATGCACAACTTCTATACGAGACTAATTACTTGACAGCAAGTATCCCTAGCATACACAAAAAGTTTCGTGAAATGTATGCCATGACCTTGCAACACAAAGCGATTCATCTCTTACGAAATTCCCGACAATTAAAACCTTATATTTTATATCAACACATCATCAACAGTGACTCCATCGAAAGTTACCCATTAAAATTTGATGCTACACGAGCAAGTCCTTCGCGATTACTAACAATCTTTTTAAACAATTCTGCAAAATCTAAAAGCCACATCTTTCCAAGCTCACCTATTTTGACACTCCCACAATATTTTCCTACACGGGACAAACAGACTACATCACCAGTAATGGAAACCCAACAAACAGAAAAAACAAAAAACATGCGGAATATAACAATAATCAATCATACAACCCTGTACCATGGCCAGGGCTTCATACACCACACTCCCGTCCATACTTGCCCACAATGCATTCTATCATCTCAATCATTCAACGTCAACTTCATAATTTCTTGCATCATCTAAACAATAAGTATATTATTACTAGCCAATTCTTAACAAATATTTTCAATAAACACTTCCAGTGCGATATCTAGAGCCTCAAAATATTTATTCTTCTGCACAGACTATATACAACCTTGTTTACGAACACAGCAACAGAATGAACATTTTTTCACATCTGTTACAATTTTGTCTGCTGCTTATACACACACACGCCAGTCTACGAAAATATGCTTCAAACTTAGAGTCATTAATCGCAACCCTCCAGAAAAATGGAATTGCCATATACAATATTTCAAACAACTTACATTACCATAACATTGAAAAATTATCACCACTCCCTGATATTCCATCTGATTTAAAAAATTTTCACAACCAACTTACTCACTCATGGAACATTTATACAGCCAATAAGAAAAATCCAACAATATACCCACCTATCAACGTCAATCCGTCTTGCAATAGCTTTACATACAAGGCTTTTCATTGGTCTCCTCTACAGTGGACCTTAATCGAAGACAATTTCTTTCCAAATACAGATTTTCAAATGATACATTTAAAATCATCACCACACACTCAAGTCACTATCGCGCAAGCAAATTCGCCTATGAACACAGTCACTATGTCTCAAAACTCATTACAAGAAGCATTTTTATTTATGTCCAGAGTTCTATCCTATTTCTACGAAAAATATGCCTATATAACCTTTAAACTGTTACAAGAGACAAATCCGACACTCCCAATAAAAAATACCAATTGCTCAATAGGATTGCACGAAGTACCAGCAATACAGGAAGTCATCAAACCTCAAGGAGAAAATCGAATACTGTATACACCCCCTTGCATTTTACAAAAAATTGTACGAGTTCAAAAATCAACTTCAACAATTTATACAGTAACCTTTCCGACCTCAACAATACGTAACATCAAACAATCCAATCTAATATACCTTAACACTACCACGCGTGAAAGAACACTTACATTCCAATGGCCATATATAAACCAAACAGCCTTCAAATTAGAAATACGCACTTCACACCGACGACATCACCTGCCTAAAATCTGGTGGCTTTTACCACACGCAGAAAGTTTATTAACCTATCATAAAGATCTTTTTACACCACCACTAATCAAAACGCGCGCTACCACTTATTCCTACATTTTCAACTACAAGCACCATTATAACAAAGGAGGATGCATCAATCACTGCTCATACAAAAAACTACAAGAAGCAGTTCAAAGACGTAAATTACCCACCACCTCATGGCCATTACCCATAAAACCTATACAGGGATCAATTCCCACACGATTTTACTGCCTACCGCAATGCGGCACAATTGAACGACACATGAAAATATTTGACAAACACTTACCGTACTGGTGGCCACACCCTGATCATGACACATGCACTTCAAATCATACAAACCTCACTAAACTATTTCAACAGCAAGGAACCAATTATCCCCATCCGCTACAACTCGAGTCCTTATTACAAAACATAATTTACACTTATGACACAAATATACCTATAACATTTTCAGGACCACTACAGACTTACCAATATGACCTATCACATCTCCGTAGCCAACTACAAAAGAAGATCGGCAAGTTCATAAGACTATGGCAACAAACCTATCCCCAATACACTAAGCTAGAAGCAGCAATTACTGACAACCTCCTACTACATGATGAAACTCTGATCCATATATCAGAACTCGCCTACTATACCAAAAATAAATTCGAACAACACCAAAACGCACAAAATTTGAACACCGCTGTGTACTTAGCAAATTCCAAAATAAATGAATTCAGACACAACTATTACCAACTAAATCCTAGATTTAAACAACTCCAATTATACGCAGAACAAATCTACTCTTTAAAACGAATTACCACTGTCCTTAAACAAATACAAAACAGGACGGATTTACAAAATAACATAATATATGCACACAAAATCCAGAATGGCTATCTTCAAAACAAACCAATTATAAGAATCTTACCGTCACAATCACAACCCCCTCAAATTACCTTGAAGAAAATCACTCATACAGAACGAATAAATAAACAACAAACTCTGCATACTGAAGACAGATCTACAACACATAATCCAACGGATCTCACATCCAGGCAAACAAAATCGCAAACCATTCTTTTCAGTACCAAGCCAATCCCTCATACAAAACATGCTCAGAACTCTCACACAGCGCAAAACACAAAAGTACAGTTGCATACATTCTTACCCTATCACACTATAGAAACTTTCCTCACGAACACAATGCAAGCATTCATGCACTTCATTGACCAGTCGTATTTTCTATATGATGCTGTACGTACCACTATATCATCGCGTCTTCAACGCATTACTGAAACGTTAACCGAACTTTGTAAAGAAACATAGATATGACAACCCTGTTCATATTACGATGATCATTTTTTATTGTTTCAGATATACCTCACTCTATTTCCATAACCAAGCATAACACATAAAATCTGGACAAATAACGATTAATAATTCCTCAATCATGACTGAAAAATCATCTGAAAAGAAACTACTAAAACGCATCTTCAAAACTAAAGAACATGACGAACCAACCACAGCACATGACATTGAAAAAATCGTCATCGCACAAAACCAATCAGCGAAACAAATAAAGAAATTAGCCGATGATATTCAACATAACCAGCAAAAAGCAGCTGTCGGTACCAACGATCTAGTCTCACACATTAAGCATTTCAAACACACAGAAAAGAAACGTCAAAAGCTAACTAATCAATATATTAAGCAACAGCGTGAAGATCCCACCTTATCACCCCTGAAAATACAAACTGTTAATCAAGAAATAGATCCTCTGCCTCCTTATACAGAAACACCTAGCGCACCACCCGCTAATCTATACCCTGAACTAAAAGTAAACCACACAGAAGCACAAAACATTGACCCGTTTGCCCCATGCACATTAGGCAATACCCTACGAAGTCTGGCCATACTAGATTTCTCACTAGATGAACCATTACCGCGAAATCAGGTAGCTCTTCAAAACGAATTGACCGCACAAAAGCAGCTCCTGGAATATTACCAGAAGGTAACCACTCCAATTCCAGAACAAATCGCAAACCTTCTTCAAAAAATTCAGTTACTCAAACAACTACAAGACAGATTACCCTCGTTTTACGAAGACGATAATACACTACAGACAGCCTATAGACACCTGATAAGAACTGCACCTTCTTCGGCATCGCAATCACACCAAACCTCACGTGCACCTACTCCAGGTACGCAAGAACATTCGCAATTTACAAAGGGATCAACCACACACAATACTCCAGAATCTCAGAAATCTAAAAACGAAACACCTTTCCTACAATACGCACATACCCCCTTAAATGAAATCATCAACGACTTAAAGGAACTCGAAATAAACACGCATGAACAGCATACATATTGGGAATTCCAACTAAATAAACTGCAAGATGACCTAATCTATGACTATCTCCAACAACAAACGGTAACCTCAGGCACGCGCACAGAAATGTTACATAAATTTACAAAGTTACACAAACTCTTACAGGAAATACAGAAACATTTCCATGAAGACACATTAGAACAAAATATATCAAACACAAAAGTCCCGCAAGACAGTTACCGATATTTACACCTCTTTCTCTCTCCAGAACAAAGTTCAACTGAACAACAATTATCATGCATACAGAAACAAATAAAGAAAGTAAACAATTCTTCAAAAACTACAACCAATCGTAGATCAAACATTTATCAAACACTACCAAATAAAACTCCTTCATCTCGACAACCTACGAATTGCACTTCAAACAAAAAATCCAGCGCAAAGCGCGGGATTCAGCTCGCCCGCACATCATGACAAAGGCTCATTACACACCCCTCAAAAGCAACCGCAACCGCGCCTTCGCGCCCCAAACGCGCTACGACAACCTCCAATTAATCCCCCATCAATATTTTATCCTGAAGTAAATCAAACACGCTTTATACCGAAGATGCTATTAAATCCTCTCGAACTTGGAGATGAAATACAATGGGCCAGATTAACGCAAGCCACGTTAGAAGAATTTCCATATATAGATTCGAAGTTGAAGCTACAAGCACTAACACAACATCTTGCGCGACACCCAGCGGCTAAACAAGCCGCGTCAGCACAGCTTTTACAAGCCATCCAAGACCCTTGTCACGACCCGTTAAATGGATTTTTCACCTGGTTATTTCAATCATATTCCTTATCTAGACAGGAACAAAACACTAACCTCAGAAAAGCCATAGAAAAACAAAAATTTGATTGGTCCAGTAATCCAGCGATCGACTTACAAAACGCAATAGCTCAGGTTCACATGAGCTTAAATGAAATTAACAACAATGAGATCTTTCGCGAAACACTGCAAGATGCTTTAAAATATAAATTGCAACCCTATTACCATTTAGTAGCCGACACACCTATTCCAGAATTGCCAGAGAAACTTCGCTTCATTTGGAAAAAAATTGCAGTGCCCACGACAAATACAAAAGATGCTAATCCCCCTAGCGAACCTATCATATTAAACACCGTTACCAAACCAACACCGACTAAAGAAAACATCGAGTCAGCACGCGACACATCACCCCCACATCTTACACAACCCAAAATGCGCGAGTCACTGATGCATGAAATAAAATCAATACACAAACAAATAGGCAAAATCCACCAATTACAATCAACCCAAGACCAACAACGATCATCAAAAAAACCAGAAACACGAGCATGCTTTCGATGTGGAAAAATCGGACACGTCGCAAAGTTTTGCAGATCTAAGCCACAACAACCCCCACCAAATCAACAAAATCGATTTCCACCACGAACTAATATCCAACGACAACAATTTACACCACGCTCCAATCAATGGCGTAGACCTTTCCAACCAAGACAAGGCAATAACTACTCAAACCAAAATAGGACATTCAGACCTGACGACAACCGACCACGACACAATTACAACAACTATAATCGACAACAAAATTACAGCAACAACTACAACCAGCAACGATTCAATCGCCCATCCAACAACAGATTTAACTCCAATCCGCATAAAACATACAATCAAAATCAATCAACCTCTCACAATTCTACATGCCCCACAGCGTATGACCGGCAGACAGACAAAACACAAAATTCAAACAATAACCAATACAGCAAACCCGCACAATATGCGGAAGACAATTTCGAACCAAACCTTTCTGCAGCCCAACGCTGGAATAGTGAAGTTAAACGACCACCCTTCCCATACGACAAAGCCATGGCAGAACGAGCATTTGCAATGCACTTTGACATATCCCCAGATTCCACAACGGACTTATTACCTGACCAACATTTTTTAGAAATGACCCAATCTCCGACGTCCCCACCTACATAATTAATACAGAAATAAATATAGACAAGGATTCACAAGGATTTATCTTTTTAAAAGACTTGCACCAACCACGCTCGTTCCTGTTAGACTCCGGCGCCAACTGCAATCTAATTTCACTACAATATCTCACGAATGCAGAAAAACAAACAATTGACAAAAAATCTGTCATAAAAATCACAGGGTTCAACAAACAAAGTCCGACTACATGCTCACTCGGAATAGTAGAAATCCCTGTACACACAAAACGATCTTCTCCAAAACTCCAATTCCATGTGATGCCCGTCCACACGTTAAATTACAACTTAATAGGCATCCACGACATACGTAAACACTTTTTAACTCGCCTCCTCGAAAGTAGTACGAATGAACACTCCACATCACTTGCGCCAAAGGAAACTATTGCTCCTTCTTCCTTCACACCTCCGACGCTAAGACACTGTTGCACTACACAAACACAGAAAACAAGAACAAAGATAAAGGAACAGGAACAACAAAAAGAAGACATCTTGACATATGAACAAGCATCGCAATTATATGCGGAAATACCATCACCGAACGTTGAAAAACAACCAACCCCTAAATCACTCATAAATCAAAAATGGTTTAAAGCCCTTTGGACTTTATTTCCACGACTTGCCATGGAACATGAGAACCTTAGTGAACCAAGCAGATTACCTCACAAATTCTTTGTAAAGCTAAAACCTGACGCTAAACCGTTCATTAGCGCCACCTACCAAATGGATAAAAAACGAACAGACGAAATGCTAAAATTTATGAAAAAAGCACTCGAAGATAACTTGATAATATCAGTCCCCTGTCAATATATCAGCGCGGCTTTTATGATCGCAAAAGCAGATCCCACTAAGCCATACAGATGCATAATAGACTATCGCAAGCTAAACGAAGACACTGAAAGATTCGACTCAACATTACCCCGTATTGATGCACTAAGAAATTTTGCAGCTAACGGACATATATACAGCAAACTAGATATCAGTAAAGCTTTCCACCACATGGAAGTAGAAGAAGACACAATTCCTCTTTTAGGTTTTGTCAGCCCCCTAGGGACCTACTCCTGGCGAGTCGCGCCGATGGGGACGCGCTGCACCCCCGGCCAATTTACAATAAATTTGACCTTCGTCGTCGCCTTGGCAACGCATTACTACAACGAAGATCGCAAAGCACGAAAACTGCCACCTATGCTCCAACCATACATGTGCTACATCGACGACATACTTCTCATTTCCAACAACGAAGAAGAACACAAACGAGGCTTATATTACCTCGTGTACACTCTAAGTCGCTTCCATCTGACAGTCAATTTAGACAAATGTCAACTTGGTATGGACAGTACCACATTCCTTGGACATTATCTTTCTAACAAAACAATTCAAAGATCACACAAATACGTCGAAACTTTTAAACGCATGCCTGTACCAAAAACGGTACGAGACCTGCGACGATTCCTCGGAATAAGTAACTTTGTAAGAAATTACCTTCCAAAAATTGCACATTACCAAGACTCACTAAACAAAATTGGTTCAACAATCCCAAAAAAATACAGTAAAAAAATAAATATACAATGGACAAAGACTCTCATAACTGATTTAGCGGAAATACGAAATCTCATAACAAATGCTGTTGCAAACCATATGTACAACCCCAAGTTACCTTTATTCCTGGTCACAGATGCTAGTCAAAAAGCAATTGGAGCTATGCTTTATCAAACAGACGCAACGCATAAAGTACTACCGCTAGGATTTTTCAGTAAACCTCTCACAATGGCACAACGCACATACGCTGCCCTGGACATCGAACTACTTGCGATCGAACAATCCATTCTTTTTTTCCACTTCTTGCTGGACTGCAACGCATTTACAGTATATACAGACCACAAACCATTGCTAACACTCCTGAAAGCTAAACACACACTAAATAAATTCAGACGCAGACGCCTGCAATTTTTATCACAATACGAAATGCAAGTACAACACATTTCTGGAATTAACAATGAAACTGCAGATTTTTTGAGTCGAGTATTATTAAAACAAGACCCAGACGTACTACAAATAAACCTTGCATTAATGCAGGATTCACAATTCTCCAAACTCTTGTCCCAATTCACAGAAAAACTGAAACCTGTCTTCACCAAGGAATTTCAACAAAAACTTTTTTTAGCACAAAAAACACAACGTGCGAATCATCCCCAGCAAACTCAAATTGTTGAAAAAGACAACCTCCTCTATTGGACAAATCCAAAAGGACGTCAATTTATCTGGTTACCACAAGTAACATTCCTCAACACCTTAAGCTTAGCTAATCATAGCTTCCATCATCTGTCATGGAAACAAACTTACTACTGTTTGAGACGTTTATTCCATTTCCCGAAAATGCGAAAAACTATACGCGACATCATACGAAAATGCCCTACTTGCTTACGATGCAAGCCGAAGCGACACCCAATTTTAAACCCCTCGCCTTCTTATAAAGTGTATGATGAACCCTTTCAAACCCTACATTTGGATCATTTCTACATGGGCCCAAATATACTTTTCCCACAAATGACTGAATGTCTTACAATTATCGACAGAGCAACTTCTTTATTTATGGCCATACCTCTTCCACGCCCCAATTTCTTATACACATGGTTAGCATTACAAAATCATTGGATTTCGACACACGGATATCCATTATTGCTTCTGAGCCATAATGGAAGCGTTTTTAGATCACAGGAATGGACAAACCACATAAAAAAATTAGGAATAGAACACCGTTTCACGCTAGTAGCGAATCCAGCCTGCAACGGAAAAGTAGAACGTGCTCATCGCACCATGAAATCTATACTGAAATCATATCAACAGCCCACTTTATGGCCTTTCTTCTTGGCACAAGTTGTACTTGCAGTAAACACTCATTACGACCATGACTTACGATCCACTCCAGCATTTCGTGCATACGGTTTTTCCTTAAACACGCCTGGCATACCCAATTGGGTAGACCCCGACACAGAACGATTTGTCATTCACAAACGACAACCGACACACAAGAAAGAATACATCTCACCAGATTGGAAAACTGCCACACATGCGGATATTCGAATTCTACAGAGAAAACACAAACTCTCGCCGCTCTACAAAGGACCTTTCCGCATCATTGATCGCAGTGACCGATCAATGTTGCTGGACATCGACGGACATCTAAAACGAATTTCTTACCTCCACTTACACCCGATGCATTTCACACCACAAGATGATGCTCATTCTCCATTACAAGTAAGCCACCCACACTATACGAAGACAGAAGATGTACTCATTTTTGAAGATTTATACTGAAAGTGCAAATGAACTTTGACATGCTCATTACCATCTATCCAACCCTTTCAAAAAAACTTTTTCTACTTAATCCTCTTTTCTTCCTTTCCGATGAAACTGTCATTATTCACTTGCAAACCAAGACCCTTTTACACGTGCGCACATCAAAATCTAGTCGGAGACATCCGGTCTCAACAAGATCTATATGCCAGTCCCCAATTCCAACTAAAAGCGCATAAAACATTACTGGACTGATGATGAGTACACACAGCTCTCAAATTCCGACTCTGACTAACCCTCATTAAGGATTCGGAAGCGACGGAATGACTAGATGAAATTTTTATACTTTCAGTACAGTGCACGTAAATCTTCAACTGCATAAACATGTTTTTGCAGAATCACGGTCTTGAAGAAACAACACCACAGGAAGCATCGCCCGAAGACGCACCAACAGCTTCACTACACACCTCGCCTACAGCCATATACAGAAAACAGAAGGACAATTTGCAACGGCTTCCACCTCAACCCTTCGAACAACCTCCGATACCTACCTTAGGCGACAGTCTTTCTACAGAAACAACTATACAGAAGCAATCAATCACAGAAGATTCACAAGTTTCTGATACCACAAACACCAAGTCCAAATTAGAAAATTTAGCATCATTACCACGACAGCACAGAACAAACAGTGAAACAGAAATTCCAACTCCAAACTTGCGCTCCCGAAGAGCCCGTCCAATACGCGTTAAACAACATACTGATATGGTATATTATTAAGTAGTAAACTCACTTCTATATATAAACCGTCTTCAATAAATATTTTTGTGTTTCAGAAAAAGTAAAAAACTAACAAACTAACACAATGAATAAAATAATCATACTATTGAATATGACAACACTCTTTGCAATGACACTTGCACAAACTAATCCTCCTTTACAGATTCCCAGCAGCAACCTATTTACGAACATTTACAATGTTTCCGACAACATCTTAACAAGATTAGAAGCTCAAACAGCACACCAACAAAAATATCTGTTAAGCGTTACCCTAGGTTTCACTCTTCTAGAATGCCTGTTACTAATTACAAGCCTGATATTACATGTCGTTTCGATCACCGTTTTAAAAGCCAGTCGAATAATCGCGCATTAACGCTATATTACAGAAAATCAGCACAACAAATAGAGATGAATATACCCCTGTGCAGACAAAAACTCCTCGCAACACAGAACGTCTCTAAATATCATTATAAAACCGCCCAATGTATTAGCCAGACGGCCACTTACATGCAATTAGAATATCCATATACAAGTCAAATTAATGATGTAACAAATTTTGATATGACAGATGAGTCACATCGCATACGAACTTATAATGCAAATTGGGACCGCACACTGTTTGACATCCATGACTTCGCCAATGAAGGATTCTTCTCTTTATCACATACTAGTTTAGAAATTCAATGTTTTTCATGTGGCTTAATTCTGACGAGATTCCCAGCCAATGTGTCCATTTTCGCGATTCATTTTATAAATTCACCGCACTGCATACACTTATATGACCATGACCCAGTAAATAAACCCATCCTTCCTCCCAAAGCCCTGAATTTCCCCCTACAATTAAACGACAATAACCTCTTAACAAACTTTAAAACTGCAGGTTTCATCCATATTAAAAGTCTACAAGATGAATATTATAAATGCCCTTTATGTTTTGGCATAGTACAAAACCTACGCCCAAGCGATGACCCATGGAAAATACACGCCCAAAGTTTTCCTTTTTGCCCTCACATCATACGAACAAAATCCAAACACTTTGTAAAATCCCTTTTCAATAAAGATCAATCTCATCAAACGCAGTCAACTATGTATTCTCGTAACTTACAAAAACAAATACGCACACTTGGCTCCGACCTCATAACTGTAACAGTACAACAAAGGCTCACGGCAAATTCAACTTTTGAACTTCTCACACATCTACAAACCCAACATGACCAATTTATAAAAATACTACAATATTATTCAACACCACAGGCCAAAC
>Ga0210059_1011952_pt1 | contig 13201 bp, 9 predicted proteins | sample Ectturendosymbi2_FD_188042 | JGI IMG/M metagenome (GOLD analysis project Ga0210059, IMG submission 188042) | Ecteinascidia turbinata endosymbiont from Florida, USA - Sample 2 (SPAdes) (version 2) | ecosystem: Host-associated > Tunicates > Ascidians > Unclassified | place: Key West, Florida...
CTTGGGATATGGACTTTGGGAATTGGAGTGATGTGGGCAATTTTCCAGGAGTCCGGGAATTCACCAATAGTCATGCATTTGTTGAAGTTAGACAACCATTCTGACACAATGCAACTAGCTATTTTTTAATATTTGGATGGGATGTCATTGGCAGAACTATTAGATTTTGTTTTAAGGTTTTTAATGAGACGTTGGATTTCATATACATCAGTAGAAGCTAGAAATAATGAGTTCTTTGAATTTATATTTTTAAGGAAATGCCTGTAGGTAACAGGGGGTGGCATTATTTTTGCAGAAAGGGATTTCCCAACTTCTGAGAAGACGTTGTTTAATTCATCACATTTTTTGGCATGGCGAAAATAGACAGTGCCTTGTTAAATTTTGGAAATGCCAGAAAGCTGTGTCTATTTTGCCTCATAAGGCAAAAGCACTGCTGGAACTATTTTGCCTTCAACCAATCGTATTTGGCTAAAAGCAAAATAGCTCCAGTTGTGCTTTTGCCTCATGAAGCAAAATAAAAATATCTCTTTTTGCCTGGGCGGATCAGGACTGGATCGAACTGATGATTTTCAAAAATTTTGCGGGTCAGGACTGGATCGGATTCAATTTCATCGGATCAGGACTGGACTCGGACTGTAAAATTTCACAGTCCGCTCATCTCTGGACTGAGTACAGCTTGGGAACTGTAAGAGCATGTTTGCTGGATTGCTGTCGTAGCGTTTTCGCTGAGATTTGTTCATGCTTTTCTCTTGTTTGGTGTATCTGGTGTTGACCGAGAAATTCTTTAAGAGGATTTACAAACGCTTTGGTGGTTTCATGAATGAGTTGTTATAGGTCACTGTGAGTTCAGTTGGGCAACAGTATGGGCAGGGGCGCAACCAGCTCTTCATTTCGGGGGAGGCAATTTTCATGAAATTTCATTGCATGACGTCATCGCGCTTATTCAACCGTGCTACAACTTTTTCGCTAATGGTCACATATAATAATAATTAGGGCCAGACATGGGGCGATTACAGCACAAATGTAATCGTTAAAGATTACTTGCCACCTGCTCGATTACGATTACGAATAAACAAAATCACAATGTAATCGATTACGATTACATTGAAAGTAGTCACGATTACAATCGCGGTTACATTTGTCTTGAAACATCCAAAGAAAGAAAACAAAACCCGTTTTATGTAAGTATATTTTCAGACAACATACGATATGAATCAATGCAATAGACAAAATTACTAATCTGTAAGGATCAAGCACCGAAAAAAGAAAAAAGCATCGATTGTTTACTGAGATGTTGGTGCAGTTAATAAACCAGTGGCGTAACTAGAGGTTTGAGCTAGGGGGGAAACTAAGCTGAAAGAGGCCCACTAGTCTCTGTAAGGGACCTACTAGTCAACACTCAAACCTATTAAAAGGATACTAAAACCGAAATATAAGCTAAGTGGGGGATTACATTTAGCTGGACAGGGAAGTCGAATCGCCCCTTCTCCCTCCCGTCAATTATTCCACTGCAACAAACACTTTAGAATATTGATTAAACAAAAATATTCAATTCTAAAAATCTTTGTTACAGTTGATGAACATCAACGCATCAAATCTTTTTATCAGTCAAACATCTATCAGGCTTGAACATTCATCCAGCAACGCTGAAAACTCGTTTGTTAATAATTTCAAAATTGCTGACTATTTCTTCTAACTACTGGTTGCGATAGTCTGCAAGCCAACATAACAGTGTGAAGCTTTTAATTTGAAATTAAATGAACAGTGATGCCCATATAGGTGGGCATCTGTCTATTGGACCAATAGTCAATGGTTAACAAAACCTCACTGGTTTCGTTGAGTTTTTTTACCAGCATCTGGTGGATCACGGTTGACATGCTAGTTATCAGTGTTGTGGAAAAGTACTTTCGACTTGGATTAACATACCTTATTCATCTGAAAGAAAGGTAATTTAATGTATAGAAATTACTGTACTCATTATATACACAATCTACTCCAGCACGTACATTCATAAGTTCACTATAAACGTATATAAATGAAACGAACACCTCTCCTCGTAATGTCCCGCTATTCTGTTACCAAAGTGTGAACCCCTTTATAAGAAGAGCTCCTATTTTCATTGCTAGTACATCTCACTCGATTAGACTCACTATGTTACTTCTGGCGGCCAACAGGAAGGCTAGCTGGAACAAAGCGAGAATTAGCGAGAAACAATGTTCTTGCCCCTGGACTGTCTGGATTTAAACCACATAGACGGGTCAATAGCCTCCCCTGAAACATAACCATAACAAACGATAATAAAGGAGGAAACACAGTTGTTAGTGGAAGTGGAACTCAACTTTTCAGTTTTCAACTGGATGAGTAGATAGAAGCAATTAGAACGGTATAATGTAGAAGTCTATAATGGTTCATCGCAGAGTGATGTAGGGTGAAGGTGTCCAAGTTTAATCGCGAAAGTAATCGTCGATTAAGGTTAAATTGGCAATGTAATCGATCACGATTACATTTCGTTTTTGGTCAGTTCAATCGATTGCGATTACTCAAAAAACAGTAATCGATTGCAATTGATTACGATTATCCCATGTCTGATTAGGGCAAGTTTTTGTTGCAGTAAGAGAGTGAGAAAGCTGCATTTATTTTCCACGAAAGTTGCATTTATGCGCAGTAAGTTGCATTTATCACACATTTGACTGCGAAAGACTTGACACAAGCTATTTTCTTTTGCGCGGACTTGGCCAAAAGCCAAGGTTTTCCGCCCTTCCACCTCTAATTGAGTTCGGGCACTGTCATACTTGGCTGGGGTTGTAAAACCTCTGGCCTACAAACCAACTGTTTCGTCATAGATAGCATTGAGACGCAGCTAATCCGTTATGTAGCTCTTTTTCATGCAATTAAAGAGAATAGAACTAAACTGAAATAGCTTTGTAGTATCTTTTTTAATTACACTTTTACATTTTGCACAATACTTGATAAAAATTGCAGTGAAAAGTTGCACATAAAAATCGAAAAAGTTGCAATATAAAATTCCTGGAAACAGCTCAAAACATGGAACTACATATATTTTGAGTATTTAGGAAGCTGTAAAAAAAGTTGCAAAAGCTTGCCCTAATAATAATGTATTTTGGCCGCAGACACGAAGTCCATAGTACAAAGACACACATTCTGCACAACGCTGGTTAATAAAAACAGACAAAACAGAACGTTTTGCAACAGTGTTGGAGGCTGAATCACCAGTGTCAAGCGAAATCTCTGACTTGCGAAATTTCTGATTTCACACCATGTGCGCATGCACAGAGTAATATTCTATCATCAAATACGATGAGAAAACTGATGATTAGGGCTTAGGCTTTGGTGTTTAGCTAAGTGTATCGGGTTAGGATTTATGTTACAGCTAGAAAAAGAAAAATAATTGAAGTCTAAGATTAAGTCCAATATTTTTCACTAGTTTTACTTATTCCCGTACTGTAGCTTGTTGTGGGTATCTAACATCTAACCAAAAAGTTTAATTTTCACAACACACATCAAAAAAGTAATCGCCAAACTTTATTCCTTTACTCTGAGAAGCAAAATAACTGATAAAAAATAATAGGTCAGAAATTTCGCTTGACACCGGGCTACAGAAACTTACTTTACAGAGCATTTTGTAACGGCGTTGAAGGCCGAGCCTCAGTTTTACAGACGCGTTCTTAACACTATTTGTTCACTTGGTACAACACTACTACAGAGTGGGATGCTAATTCCTAAACTGGTCAAGCCCAGGTAAAGTACGAATGCATTGTGAGAATGTGACATGCACACCCTCAAACGAACAAACACTGCAATGTCCGAGCACTCAACCACAAAGTAAAATGCGGTTGTAGTGTTCAAAGAACAAGGAAAAATATGTATACAATCTGACTGCATCAAAGCAGGCAACCATTACGTTATCAGACCTTCTGCACCTGTCGAGAAATAAGTGCATATTTTTACTACGGCCTCAAATGTAGGAATGTTACATTGAACCTGATGAGTGATTGACTACTTACACTCGCTTTGCAGGGTAGGTTGTATAGAGCTCTGCATCCAAAATTATAGGCAACACGCAATCTTTGCATGCATGACTTTCTGAAATTCCACCATAATTGTGATGCATACATGGGCGTAGAAAAGGAACGAAAAAGTACATTTTTAACTGCATTTGAACATTGCGAAAAAGAGGCTCGCAGCTTGTTTGCTGGACAATAATTTTATCGCAGTTGTCTCTGAATGTCTTTGTCATCTGGGAGCTCAGTATCCAGTACAGCTCCCAGATATTTGTGTTGGTTAACAGATATTAGATTTTTACCACCCAAGTGTCAGTAATGGGGTGACTGTGCTTTTTGCACGCTTAGCCTTTAAACGTCATACAAACAGTTTTGCTGTAATTAAAAGTATTTTCATGTGATTCTGCATAAGCCTGACACACAGATAAATGTTCTCTTCGCAACATTTCCGAAAATGAGAACTTTTCAGTTTTAATCAAGATGCAGACCGAACGATCAGGACAGAGTAAAAATTTGTATTCTCATACAAACACCTGGTTTCGTACTCAACTAGTGTAGTCATGGCTTTAGTGTGACAGATGTATAGGCTACTACAGTAGTAAACCTGCCTAATTTTCATCTAGTTTTAGCAAATTCGTTCTGGCCTTATTCTCCTACTGTAGCTTGTGTTTGAATTTCTATCACAAATGAAGATCCCAAACTTGAAAGATAGCCTATGTCAAGGGTGAGGGATCTTTGAATGCTACCATTTCGTGCAAAACGGATCAGGTGTCTTGTGGCTTTGGCGCATAACGGATCAGGTGTGTTTAGAGCAAAACGGCTTTTTCTGGCATCCATGAGTTGCGTGAAAGCTTTTAGAAGCACGTTTAGGGCTATGAGCTTTCAGGGCATGCACTGGTTGTAAAGGTTAGGGTCTTGTAAAGCATTATTTGGAGCCAAAGTGGTCTAGTAGGTAGATACGTTCAACACTTGACTAGCACTCATATGACACTTTACTAAACCTTTTTCCCAAGCCGTGGTACTGGGATCAACCCAGAAAGACACTAAAACGTGAAATAGTCCTCAACCTAAATTTAGTTAAAAAACTATCACGTTTCGAAGCAAAAATGCAACTAAACAACGCTTCTTTAAGAAATGTACCACGTCAATAATGGTGATCCGCTTTACCCCTAACAAAAATAATAATCAAAAGGTCGTAGAAGAACAAGCGGTTTGACGAGGCACTAACTGCTATGCCAAGATTTCTCTTATCAATTTGAAAGTTTCAGCAATTTGCACGGTTCAACAGTACCCTAATGTTATAAAGTTTCATGAGGGCAAATTGAGGCCTGTCTACGACAAAATAGTAACCTACACGAACAAGTAGATAAAAAAATGCCTTAAAAATACGAACAATTTAAACTATCTCCCAAGTTGACACTTTCAGCATATTTGTGGCTGAATACCAATCATTTACGAAATTTTCGATTAGATAACCTGTCTCAAGATAAATCTAGTAGGTCCAGTAGGAGATAATAATTAACGAGCAAGACAAGGAAAAATTCCAATAAGATTTCTTAAAAATGATTAGAATATAAAATTTCATCTTTATTCTTTGAAAGTTTCTACAAATATCAAAATTGTTATGCAATGTTTAGAAAATTTCGGGGTGGGGGAAATGCCCCAATGCCTCCCCTCCTGGTTGCGCGCCTGGGTATGGGCGTTTTTGCTGGAATACCGGTGTAGCGTTTTCGCTGAGAGTTGCTAATATCTGATGTGGTAGGAGGTATGTTTTGATGATACACCCCTCTGTTTACCTACTACGTACAGTAGATAGTACGTAGAGTACATTGTGGAAAATTTACATACGGACTTTTTTGTTTTTAGCTTATAAATACAAGCAAAATTTGCTGTGACCAGTAAAATAATCTAATGGCCATTGTTGTGATACAACCTTTGATAGCATGCCATTACCTTTCAGTATTCAATGTGCATGTTGGTGATTACCTTTCAGTAATGTGCACGTTTGGTTACCAAAACAAACATGTTATACTTTTGTGAATTTAGTTCGAAAAACTATTTAATGACGAGAAAAGTATGCAAAAATTTATAGAAAAGTATGGAAAAATTTGTAAATGTGGTCTAGTTTTTGTTCTGTACCTCATGAAACAAGACGAAAATGCAAAATATCTATACAAATTCAGAAAGCTTCATAAAATTAGAACAACTTGCATATCTTAAGTTTTATTTAATGTGAGTACTTTAAAAGTTTTGGATGGTCAAGGGCAGCGCTGTGACCAACCGCAAACGTGACGGGGCACCACAAACATAATGAAATGGACCTGTGGGCGCCGACGCAGGGAAAAAGAAGGACCGCAAAGGGTAAACTATGGTTATTCCTGAAAAATCGCATAGTTCGACCAACAAAAATGGCCACTTTTTTGGCCAACAAAAGGTAACCACTTTTGAGTGACACGCAACGATTGTCGCAGACAACATTTGGTATTTAAGCAAGTGAAGACCTTTCCGGCGACCCCCTATTTGACTTACCCAACCCCAAACGCCTGGTCTGGATCCGCAACTGGTAATAATAGCATGGGAACGAATCTTCACGAGTTCACTTCAAATTACGGTAGTAGGCGTTTTTCCGCATGCGAGTGTTCAACACACGGAATGCAGGGAGACAGTGAGTTCCGATAGCGGTAAACCACGTATGTTTACACTACAGACTACTGTGTAAAAAGAAGCATGATGTTTGAAAAAATCCATTGTTAGTGTGGACTGAACGCTTGTCCGGTTTATATGGATGAGCGTTCACCGTGAAAAAGTCAGTAAAGAGAAGCAAAGATTTATTGAAAGGAGAAAGGGTGTTTGGTTGCTTTAAAGCACGAGATATTAGACGTTTGCAGCTCTTGTTTCTAAGTGATGCTGGCAAGTCTTGCAAGGTTAAATGAAAACATAATTGTGATTTAGTTAAAGCCCATGGCAATTTGCTTCTTTGTAAGGAAGCACCCTGCTTGAAACATCTGTAGATAGTCTATTTTGTAATTTATCGCAATATACCTGGCTATTGCTGCCAACGACGTGCATTTTTTGTGAATATTGCCATAAAATGGAGTAACTTCTGTTTGTGCAAAAAGTATAAAGCGCTTAGTGAACGTCCGTTTGCATTGCATCGTCAGCAACCTGAATAGTACAAGCAAAATGTCGACGTTGTCCCCATGGAAAATTTTCTGCGGACGCCCATGGAAAGGGGGCTTGGGGCCATTCTAACGAAAGTTTGCCGATCACTGCTGTACGCAATACTGCTGAACTGAGCTTCAGCAAGTTGAGGCTAATCAAAACGTTTCACAGATCAACTGTGACTGATGAAAAACTAACAAATCTGGCAATGGTATTATTGAAAGCGAAACTGCTAAAACATGAGATATAACTGAGTTGGCAAAAACATTTGTATTTTTGAAAACTTGCAAAAAGTCATTTATCTAGCTTGAAACATAACAAATGCTTTAAGTCTGTCTGCTTTATATGTTGTTGATGCTGTAGAAAATGCTTTTACAAGCACTTGTTAAAATAAATCGATCATTTTGTTTACATAAATACACAAAAAGCCTATATGTTATAATATTCAGGGTTTTTGAGGTGTTTTAGGGACCCGATCGGGTCCCTAGAATCAAAGAAAATTATCAAGGGAAATATCTGAACGGATAGTCGGAGATTTTTCGGGTCCCTACCGGTCCAAACCGGGTACAAAATATTTTCCTTAAAAACCTTGATGTAATGAATGCAATGTATTGTACATGGGCGCAATTTTGTTGTAAAATGTGGGGGACAGCATGGTGTGAAACCAATATAGTCATCGGGTCAATGCAGAAGTGACGTTTTATATGTACGGATTCTTATTTGTAGAGGTGTTTTGCGAGCAACACTAATACGCTTTGGTTTTGAAAATGAATTACAGTACATATTAATATACTTAAATTTGTTGCTGGTCACGGTGCTGTAGTTCAGCCTACTTCCATTAATATCGTATTTGGATACAAACAAGCACAGCAATATAGTAGAATACATCAATCGCGTTTTATCAGAGCTGTCAGTTGAAGTGCACAAAATGCTGAATCGCATTTGTGGTCGTACGTGCATATCACTCTTAAAGTAGAACACTTCAACTTTCATGCATTTCATAAGAAGTGTGGGTTACAGCGCGATTTGATGTCTTATTCAAGTCGCTTAACGTTGCAAAGACGATAAATATTTTTCTTGAACATTTCCGTTTTTCGAAAAAGCTGCGAATCTTTTTAATGCTACTGGGCATCACACATGTAGCCCCCACCCCTACCAAAATCTCCACTGATATCCTCTTACCAACACCAAAAACATTTGGCCTAAAATTAGCGTAGCCTACTTCACAAAATCATTTCAATCTATATTTACTGTTGGTGGGTGGAGGATGTATCCTTTCAATCTCCCCTTGTTTGGACTCTGCATACGTACCCACACAGAGTTGTAAAAGGGCCTCATTTTGAAGCCCGAACCCGGCTCGAGCCCAACATTTATTTTTAAAGCCCGATTTAGACCCGAAAGCCAAATTTACCGAGGGAGTTAAGATATGCGCAACTGCGGAGTAACAAAAAACGTTGTGTTCGGGTATAGCTGGAGGTACACGGTATATCACACCCAAAATACCAACCACCTTGACCAAAACATTGGCATAATCTGGCACAAACGCAGTATATTGGTAAAGGTTAATACTGCGGAATATAATGTTTCTCAAGAAAAATAATAAACTATCACGAAACTATCCAACATGGCGCTTAGGCATGACAAGCCGGCTTGTAGGCTTCTTAAAACAAGCCAAGAATCGCGTGAGTGATTGATCGCTTTGAGGCAAAGCCATCGCCTGCTAATTTCTTCACCGCTGTCGCCTTCTCAAAAAGAGTGTGAGACTAATCCGAGCAGAATTAAAGAACGCAGCTGTGTTTGCAAACAGAATTAGCTGAAAAAAATCGCTGTGCTTACAGAAGTTACCGCGGTGAGCACAACAAATCTACGTCACGAAAGAAAAAAATCTTTACTCCTAATGCTATAAAAACGTTTTGCATGCAGGCCCGAAATATTTTGACAAAGTTAAGGCCGAGCCCGACCCGATCCGAAACTCCCGGCCTGACTTATAACTCTGCACCACGTCAAAAGTTTCATTCTAAGAGTTCTACTGTACTTGCATAACGACACGAAAATGTATTTGAGATTAAATCAAAATGCACAATGGTGAATTGGCAAAAAAGTACCAAGTTTCGCGAAAAGAATGTCCAGCAAAACTAGATGTATTGTACTTGTAAAGCAAATGTTTCGCACTTGGATGAAAACACTGCTGCATTGTGGGTTTGGTTAAACTCAAGTAAATCAGATGACTTACGAACCAATGCATTCAGCACAAGCACAAAGTATAAGAGTCACGGAAAAAATATCTTTTTATTTGCTGGTCATCACTGTCGCGACATTACAAGAAGTGAGGATAAATGTATATTTTATCCTTATTTCCGAGTCTAGTCCCTACGTTTTGAGCTATAGGTCAATATACAGCTAGGTAAATACTGTAGGCTACTTCACCAACGGTTTGATTGAAATCCTGTTCACTAATAGTTGAAGACAGTCTTTTCCAAACTGCCCATCCCAAAACTACGTCTCCACAAGAGTGCTGTTTTTTTGTCTTCGGAAAAAGCTTCGCAGAGATTTGCCTGAAAATCTTACTTTCTAACATACACTAGCATTATTAAATTATACGCTGTCTGTTTCTGAATACGCGACAACCAACGTTACAGCAAAGCCAATTACATTTCTGCACGAAACAAATAATGGCTTTACTGTGGTCTCTCACATGTGCAGCTGTAATACTCTCACTGTTAGAAGAAAATAACCTTTCTAACAGGACATCACACAGGGTAAAATGCCGGACAAAGGCAGTTAAACATCTTTCACGGTCACTAGAAACTTGAAAAATGCTAAAAATTATTTTATCGAAGCAAAAATTTATAAACCAACAGAATCAGTGATACCACACCAAACTCTGTTTCAACATGAACTTGGCTATGTGTAACCTGCCATCTAGCATGGAAAGCTCGTCACACAAAACGTGTCAAACATCACTTTTATTTTTGAAACCTCTCCAAACACAAGATCTAAAGAGAAAAAAGTGTGGGGGACATGGCATGTTATATCCCCCACACCTGAAAAAGTGGGGGGACACGTCTCCCGTGTCCCTCACCAAATTGCGCCCATAGTATTGTATATTGGGGGCCCCAACGTCCAGGCTCGGGGGGGACTCCAACCACCTAGCGCCGGACCTTTTGAGACGTGCGTGTGTCATTATCTGTTTTATTTTACTTATTAATACAAGTCATCACCAAATCAACACGGTGGCAGCTGTGGGATTTGAACCCACGCTATCGAAATGACTCCTGTGCTTGATGACATTTTGCCTGATCTATGCAAAGCTAAAGTTTTCAGCAAACTTGGCGTAAAACATGCATAATCCAGCAAGCTGACCACCATGACAACTCCGTATGGTCGTTACAGATGAAATCGTCTGCCATTTGATCTGAAAGTGAGCAGCTGAATCTTTTAAAAACGCCTCCACGCAGCTTTATCAAACCTGAACGGTGTTTTTGCGATAGCTGATGACCTAATAATAATAATAATAATGATGTATTTTTGCCCGCAGACACGAAGTTCATAGTACAAAGCAGGGGCGTGGCGTCCAAGAATGCAAGTCATGCATTGCTTTCAGTGAACAAAACTTAATTACTTGAAAACTTTAAGTTAAATTTAAATCATAATCAAGACGAAAAATAAAAACAAGAACTTCTCGTAAATCTGCGTTGTTAAAGCTTTCTTACAATGTAAGTTGGTTCTCACAAGAGTCTTTCAATCGTGTTTGGTTTTGCTACTGATTTCAGTAAAAAAATTGAGGGAACATGTATGCGGAACGGGAAACACGCCAGAGACGGGCGGAGTTTCATTTTTTTGACTCCGCGTCCACTCCGACTCCGAAAAGTTTTACTCCGCATTCGCTCCTCCTCCGCAAATCATGGAAAAATTCAAATCCGACTGCCCCTTGACTCTGCAAAATTGCAAGTAATACTGTAATATATAGGCATATTGTTTGACAGTTCTGCTTAATGTAAAGCAGTATGCTAATTTTGCCTCATGAGGCAAATATTTTTATACCAAAATTTTCAGGAAAGTTTGATGTATCAAATTTTTCTGAAATATCATCTTTTATGTCTCGGTGAAAATCTTCTGTTTTAACCTCATATGTCAAACTATCCGTATCCGTCATCAAAAGTTTACAATCAAATTTATTTGTCATATAATTGTAATGAAAGTAATACATCAAAGTCTTTGAGATGTCAAGAATACTCATCTCATGATATACAGGTTTATTGAAAACAAGTTCTGTCTTTTTCATGTGAACAGCAACAAGATTTTCATCAAAAGTAGTCATGCGGTCATAATTTGGTTTTGAAACCAACTTATCCGCAAACTTTGCATTTGTTTTAAGTCTAACGTCTATTCGATGGCGAATATTTTCCAGCGTCTTCCCAAATACAGAATTATAAGTTTGAAAAAATCTGTTTCAAAATCATTAGTAGCTTTTGTTCGAAGTTGAGTATTCAATTCAATATAGGGTTTTAACCAAGCCTCTTCAATAAAACTAATTCCATGGTGAATCTTTTTCAATTTCATACCCAACGATAAATTCAACTTCAAATTCTCGTGTTGGATTACGTATTTTGTTTTGTCACGTAAATTTGAAACAAGTTTCTCGACTTTGTTTACAGCAAGTCTTTCTGGTGCAAGTGGATATTCGTTGTGTAACTCATGAAGTTCTTATGGGTACTCCAAATCGACTTCAAGAATGCACCCTTTTCTTTCTTGGTCACAAAATTGTTCCCAGTTTTCAAGTTCTTTTTCACTTATCCACGTCAAGTTTCCAATAGGCAAAGGTTTTGACACCACAGAACCATTGAGATTATTGCTATCGAGATATACAGTCGTGGCCAAAAGTTTAAGACCAAACAGAAAAATTTCATACATTTTTGATCCCGTAGCGTAATGAAAGTACACAGGTGTTTCGGTTCTATAATTTTCACAGATAGGCGTAATATTTATATATTATTATTATCCATTTTACATAAAAAATATCATCATATCATCATTCAGTACTTTGTATGTCCTCCTTTGGCCTTTAACACCGCCCTGATCCGTCTCGGCATGCTCTCGATGAGGTTTCGGCACAGCTCTGTGGGCATGTCGAGAACCCAAGATGACTTGATGGTCTTAATAAACGATGGAAGGCTGGTTGGATGCTTCTCAGCAACTCTATTCTTCAGTTCTGTCCAGATATTCTCAATTGGATTAAGGTCCGGGGTATTTCCAGGCCATTCCAACAATTTGATATTTTTCGTCTTGAGAAAGTCCGTGGCGATTTCTGCCCGATGACATGGCGCTCCGTCGTGCATAAATATTTCGCAATTATGCGCTGCCATGTGTAACTCCAACTTCTCTTTCATCAATTCCAGATATTTTTTGCCATTCATGATGGTTCCGGGATCGAGGAAGAATAGGCCGGCCGTTCCTTGGGTTGAAATCGCTCCCCCAATCATCACACTCGGCGGGTGTTTCATGGTTTGCTGTGTGAATCTTTCATTGTACCGAGTTCCTGGTGGTCTCCTCACAGTTCTCTTCCTCGAGGCAAACTGCTAAATTGTTGCTTCGTAGGAAAACAAAACTCTGCACCATTGCTGGCTTGTCAATTCTTTGTATTTTTTCGCAAACTGCAAGCGCTTCAACTTCATTGCAGGGGTCAGTCTCGGTTTTCTAGGCGGTTTCCGTGATTTGAGGCCGAATTCGTCCGTTAAACGGCGACTGATGGTTCTTCTGCTGATTTCTCGAACCAGTTTCCCCAAGTTCCGCTCAAATCTTTTTAGCTGAACACGTAGGAGACTTCACGACACATCTCTTACAGACATTTTATTAAACATATAAATTCAAAAAATTCATTATTTCTAACGCCTACTGATGCATATGAAATCCAACTTCTCATCAAAAACCTTAAAATGAAATCTAATAGTTCTCCCAATGACATTCCATCCAAATTTTTGAAAATAGCTAGTTGCATTGTGTCAGAATGGTTGTCC
>Ga0210059_1011955_pt1 | contig 13200 bp, 5 predicted proteins | sample Ectturendosymbi2_FD_188042 | JGI IMG/M metagenome (GOLD analysis project Ga0210059, IMG submission 188042) | Ecteinascidia turbinata endosymbiont from Florida, USA - Sample 2 (SPAdes) (version 2) | ecosystem: Host-associated > Tunicates > Ascidians > Unclassified | place: Key West, Florida...
CCTAACACGCTTCAGCGCAAAGATGCTCTTCACCGCTCTTCTCAACGACAACCATGTCGCACCGCTGCGCACCACTGCTTCCACCAATCACAGTGCGCCATGATGAGAGTGCCGTACGGCTAGCCCCAGAAGCTAGCCATTCGGCGCCGTACGGCTAGACACTTCCGTAATATAACACCATCTTGATAGACAGCACTCCACAGATGCAGTTGTGCAGCTGATTGTCAGCATCAATTTTATAAGTCTGTATGTACATATGGATAAACATTTCTCAATGCTGTGTGGCTGACATTTGCTGAATGTTTGACAAGCTAAGTATCTTTTCAGCCCTGTGTTTATAAGAACAAACTGATAATGATGTAGTAAATGTGCCTTGGCAGAAAGCAATGATAACTTGGAAATCTTTCCTTTTGTGTTTTGACAATGAGATTAATACCACCATCTCTTCCAAATAGTTATGCTAAGCTACTAGTCCTTAGTGAAGTTTGATTGGGTTTTAGGTAGAGCTCGATTGATAAACCTTATTTGGGCTGGTACCAATGCTTTTATTTGTCATTGCTGATAACTGATGCAGATGTTTTACAACACTTAAATCACAGTTGAAAGACACTACTTCAGTGCGTTTAAGAAGTGTATAACATGGAATTCTATGCAAACCTAGGTCACCACGATAATCACCATGGAATGTAGGCTACACTGATTTGTTTGCAGGCATCCATCTGCTTACCATGCAAAAACCTGTGAGTGAATATTGCGCACTACTTGATCCATTTGGAGGGCTGTGCATCATAAGGAACAGTACAGAAAATTTGTGTTAATCAGAGATGAAGAAGTAACTTGGGTTTCCAAACACTCAATGCAGAAAACTAGTATAGTGTCTTTTATGGGCAATTATTGTTGATATACTGCATATCGGTAGAATTTTGCTGATATGATACTTCGGGAACATCACAAAATTAATCGGTCGATTTCTAGTCTTAACTCTTCCGCGTCCAGTAATGTTTGAGGATTTCAAGCCAAAAAACGTGGCTTTGTGCGAGCATAACTCTGGCGGCGTAAATGGTAGAGAGTTGTTCAAACAAAGGCTCAAAAGACTTGGCAAATCTTGTAGTCTGTACTCGAAAAAAATTTTTTGGTTGGGGTTGTGGATTTTTTATGAGTGACGTCACAAGTGGAGGACTTTTAGGCTACCTTGGCCCACTTCAACTGGCCCTGGGCCCAAACCATTAGATGGTAGTATTTCGCTGAAGTTTTTATGGAAACTAGGCTACAATCTGTCTTTTGATGACCTGCTGGGGTTTCGGGTTCAAAAGTTATGATCTAAAGTAAACAATATTTGATAAATTAGATAATTAATTTATTTGTTTATTGTAGAACATAACTTTTGAACCAGATATGCTAGAAAGTTTATCAAAAGACTCAGACTCGATAGACTCAGACTATCAAAAGACTCAGACTAGTTTCTAATGAAAACTTAAGCAAAAGACTTTGGCCTAGCAGTTGAGCCATGCGCCAGTTAACATAAGCCAAAATGGCCCCAAAACTATTTCACTTGTGACATCAGTCACAAAAAATCCATAACCCCCAACTAAAAATTTGTTATTCGAGTGCAGACTAAAAGTCTTGTGGAACCTTTTGAGGGTTTGAACAGCTCTCTAGCGCAATCGGAAGAGGAGCTATGGCATTGGTAAGGCAACCACCTCACAAGTTTAATTTCGTTACAATTTTAAGGAAATGTGTATGTCACTGTCTGATATGGGTGGTTGCCTAGTACTTATAATTTTTTTCAGTCTTGTAGAATTCCTTTCTTATTTTCTTCATTTTATATATATATATATTATGTATCTTTAGCTTTGCTTTGACATAAATTTGTTTCTGAGATAAAGTTTTGCTGAGCAAATCTGTTTACCAATGGGCAGTGTCCATTTTGCCTCCTGAGGCAAAAGGTCTTCTAGTTCTTATTGACATTAAATGCAGCCCCTGATAGTCGAGTGCGAATCAAAAGTCAGTTGAAGTTGCTACAGTCAAGTCAATCAAATTCAGAATCGTTGCAAATGCTATGTTGATTCATGTATCCCAGTGTGAGTGTGTTGGTAACATTCACCAAACCTGTAGATCAACATGGCATTTGGGAAGAAAACTGTTACTTAGAAAATAACAGACCTTCATACAATACTTAGCCATTATTATTTGAATGGTAACTTTATGTAAACCAGGGGTCGGCAACCTTTTGGTAAATGCTTGCCAATTTTATGTTCCAAATCATTCAATGTGCCAACTATATCCATATTTTTAAACAAGCCAAGGTCAGTAATACTTGTGAATTTTAACAACATTCATATGTAAAATTTGGAGCTTTGCATGCCATTGGAAATTGCTTGCCGTGCCAAGTATGGCATGCGTGCTGTAGGTTGGTGACCCCTGATGTGAACTGAACTGGTGGGGTCTGCAAAGATCTGATCAAGATGCTTGAAGTCATACAGACCACTATGTATGTCTTTCAGGTCTTTCTATTAGCAGTAAATCTGTTCAGTGCTCAAAGATTTAGGTGTATACATTATACATATCTTTCCCTCAAGAAATTTCCTAATAGGTGAGTAGTTTTATTTTATATATTAATGATAGTACTTAGATATGATTTTCAACTAGTGTTCTGCAGACGATTGTCAGCTCTTCCATAAGAAATTCATCGTGGAAGTAAGTTCTGCAAATAATTATCAGTCAGTCCCTGGTTAAATATCAGCTTTACCCTCATTCAAACAGGCCAAGGGAGCACATAGAAAAAAATTGCAATAAATTGTGTTCATTGCATAATTACATTATAACTCAAAATTTTGTTAAATTTTCCCATGCATTACTAGATTGTTTAATGTAAAAAGTGTTCTGTGGCTCAACAAAGGTTGAAAACCACTGGCTTAGGTAATGTATGATGTTTTTGTTTGCCTACTTTTGTAGTGACTTGTAAAAAATACTGCCAGGTACAATCCAAACTGAATTCCTTAAATACTTGTTCACTAGCCAGTTAAGAAAATTTTAATCTATTTTGTTTCGAAGTTATCTCAAAAGTGTGCAATTTTAAACAAATTTTTGTGCTAAAGTATACTACATGTATACTTCACAGCTTGGGTAACTTGTACAATCTACTAGGTTTTCTGTATGGTTTTGAGGAATCAGCCAACTGCTCTTTGCTTTTATCTTTTTGCAATGATTCAATCTTGCACATATTTATATTCAAGTATGTATTCTCCACAGTGGGGTAAGCAAGGTATCAATCAACAAATTTTGAATACGAAATTGATTTCTTATAAAATTACGCATCCTAAGTCTTGAAATTTGCAAGAAAAGCTTATGGGTAAAAAGTTAAAAAGCTAAAGTAAGTAAGAGCTGAGGAAACACAATATGAAGACTAAAATGAATACGTCATAAAACATATATAAGCTCATAAATCAGAACATCTTCAGACCTTTGCTGCTGGGTGGATTTTACCTTTAAATTCCACGTGCACTACTATTTTCGTGCCGCTTTGCAACTCCATAACTGACCAGTGATTGAGCTAGCTGACTGTTAAAAACCTCAAAAGATCAGCAAGTCTTTTAGTTGCATTTTTTTAAATTGGAAAGTTTGGATTTTTTGTAGATGACGTCACAAGTGAGGTAGGTTCCAGTAGCAGTTGTGCCCTAGACCAGGTAACATGAGCCAAAATGGCCCAAAAACTACTTCACTTGTGACGTCACTCACGAAAATTTGCAACCCCCAACCAAAAAAATTTTTATACGAGCACAGACTAGAAGACTTGCCAAATCTTTTGAGGGTTTGAACAACTCTCTAGTGCAATCGGCAGAGGAACTATGGTGTTGGTAAGGCAACTGAAAACTACTGGTTTTAAGTCAATTTCCAGGTATGATATATTAGGGGACTGGCCATCAAGGTGTTAAAATAAATGTGTGAACAGTTTCATTTTGTAAGCTGTTTGTTATATTGCTGTAGACTTTATTGAGAAGCTTATTCTGCCTTATATTGAGGGGCAGTTTACATTAATTTTTAGCACTGTCAATGGCTGTTCACTATTGAATGAGTGCAGTATGCATACTTGGCTAACTTTCCTTACATTTAGCCAGGATGTTGTTAAAAAACAACTGAAGAAGGTTTGACCAAGACTTCAAATTTTTCAATTCGATCATGTGGAAGCTTTGCTATCCAAGTTAGCATGCTGGCGCTAAACTTTCCAATGTTCTTTGCTTGCAGAGACACATTTTATACAAGGTGGTTTACTGCTATAAGCAATGGTAACGATGGACAAGCCAAGCCCTATCCAAGTGGGCCGGGAATTTGTACGTCAGTATTATACTCTGTTAAACAAAGCTCCTGAATTGCTATACAGGTGAGTTATGTCACTCATACAGAAACCATACCTAACAAGGGTCTGGTGTTTAGAATGCCAGTGACTAAAACTGGGATTGAAAATTGTTGAGACTAGCACTGAGATGGATGGTTAAAAATTGTAAAATATATTTATGTCTCGTATTTTAGTCACAAACATTAAAACACGGAATGAGACTTGATATTTAAATTTGTGCTGGCAACCTGATTTTGATATGGGTATGTTGTGTATATTTACTTCGACAACCGTGCAGAGAAGTGTGGTACAAGAACTTGGAAAACCATATAGTTATCCTACTTCACATTTGCATTGCTGAGCTTTGAGTGTGTAGCATTAGTTTTATGTTGTAAATATGAGAATGGGTTTCAATAGAAGAAATGAAACATGTAACATGCATTATCACTGACAAGTTAGCAAACACCATTAACACCTTCAGTGCCGGCATATGAGAATATCTGTTGTTACACGCCATCCCATCAGCTAGGTGCCAGCACATGAGAATAGTCATGCCTGCTTTCAAACGCTCAATTTCTTTCGTATTTGTTGTTTTACCATGAAACTTGGTACAGATATTCTTCATAACTAGAGATCGGCCGATATTTGGGTTTTACTGATATATCGGTATCAGCCAAAACGGCCGATTTTCTCAGCCTCAGTAGGTGTCGACAAAACGCTATTATATTTCTCACGCATCCAGACAACTTGCGCAAGAAAGCACAACGAAGTAAGTCAAGACAGTTATCTTACAGCAATGCTAGCAGGTGCGGTTTCATAAACATACAGATAAGATTAACCATGGAGCATGCGTCGGCCGCCGTGGCTGAAACAAAAGCATCATCGGGAAGTTTCGCAATGCTTGAAGCTACCACATGCAGGTGTTGTGTGCAAAACTCCCATTGTACTTCCGTAGTTTTCACAGCACGAAGTTTGACAGTAACTTAACACTTTGGCGTCAGGCCACTTTTGGGGATTTTCGAAAAGAAAGGCCGAAACGCACGTGGCTTTGCACGGGAATTACTCTGCTCCTGTACGGGTTACCCCTTTCAAGACTAATGGTACATATATGTACCACAGGCATACCGTTCCTGTCTGAGAGGCCATTATTGTACCATAAATGCATTTGTTTTGAAAGATATTTATGTAACACAGTAACTGTTAACAAACACTATCATAGGCCAAAAAAGTTATGGCTGTTTTGGAAAAATTATCATTTTTGGCAATGGTTAATTGAATACAGTGTTGTGCTAATTTAACCTCCTTAACTTGATGCTCCATTTTGTACTTCCTTCTTTTCATTGTTCACCATCTTTCAACTTTCAAACACTGTTTTTGCTTTTTTTGGTTTAAGCACCATAGGCAGTTCTCTTACTGCGGCAGTTTCTCTTCTCTATTCAGTGTTCGATTTTTATTTTGTCATTTTAACACTTTGAGAACTGGTCTACGATATATTCGTACTTCGATTTCGGCCTAAAAAACAGCAGTTTTCGGTTGCCTTACCAGCTCCCTAGCTCCTCTGCCGATTGCGCTAGAGAGCTGTTCAAGGCCTCAAATGGATCGGCCAGTCTAATAGATTGCACTCAAAAAATTTTTTTGGTTGGGGGTTGTGGATTTTTTGTGACTGACGTCATAAGTGAAGTAGTTTTAGGGTCATTTTGGCTCATGTTGCCTGACCTAGGGCCCAACCTTTAGGCCAAAGTGTTTCGTTGAAGTTTTCATTGGAAACTAGGCTCGAGTCCGAGTCTTTTGAGCCTTTGATCAACCTTCCAGCGTTTCTGGTTCAGAAGTTATGATCTAAAATAAACAAATTAATTAATTAGCTAATTAGTCAAATATTTGTACTAACTTACATCACAACTTTGAACCAGAAACCCCAGCAGGTCATCCAAAGTATCAAAAGACTCAGATTGTAGCCTAGTTTCCAGTAAAAACTTCAGCTAAATACTACCATCTAACGGTTGGCGCCCAGGGCCAGGCAAAGTGGGCCAAGGTGGCCTAAAAGTCCTCCACTTACGACGTCACTCACAAAAAACCCACATCCCCCAAGCAAAAATATTTTTTTCGAGTGCAGACTAGAAGACTTGCCGCGTCTTTTGAGACTTTTACCAGGTCTGTAGAGCATACCGGACCGGAGAAATTCCCGCGCAAAGCCACGTGCGTTTAGGCGTTTTTTTTTCGAAAATCCTCGAATCCTAGCGGACGCCAAAGTGTTAAGTGTACCTTATTGTCCATAAAAAGTTCCGCCGTGGCTTGAAAGAGTAACAAGACTGAAAATATAGTTTTTCAATAAAGTTCTTGCCTTTATATAAGTTCAACTCCCTGACAATTTGCACAAAAACATATAAAAGGTTATATTAGAAGAAAAACAACAATTTCCCTGGGAGAAGATCATACTAAATGTGTTACAACAAAAGGTTGTTGCAAATTTTTTGAATGCTAATAGAATTGAAGGAGCAAGATAAGTCACCATTCACTGAGTGCAATATTTAAACCACAGCAAAAATTGTATTGAGCATTTAAACTGCATTTGGTGAAGTACCAAATGCTTGAGTGCTGTTCAGTGCAATGTCTCTTAGATTTTTGCTTCCAGAAGTATTGAGGATGCATGTGTTTATTTTCAGATTTTACAGCATGAACTCCTCATATGTCCATGGCGGGAGATACTGTAATGGTGAACCAGAAAAACCAGTTATTGGTCAAACAGTAAGTCATGCATGGAAGGGTAATAGGTTGGATAATGATGGGTGAAGGATGTAGCAAAGCACATAGTTGCAACTCGCTGCTGACACAGCAGCAAAGCACAATCTGAGGCGCAGAAGAATATTTGGAACGCTTAACGAATTGGCTGTTTTTTCGATCATTTGCGTGTTTGTGTAAGTTTGCCAAGGAGTAAAGGCATAAACTGTTTGCAGGAAATCCACCTGAAAATCAATTCCTTGAAATTTCATGATTGCCGCACCAAGATCAGGCAAGTTGATGCACATTCAACCATTGGAAGTGGTGTAGTTGTGCAAGTCACTGGGGAGCTCTCCAATGGTGGTTTGCCCCTCCGTCGCTTCATGCAGACATTCGTACTGGCTCCTCAGGTATGTTTTGTTTGCAAACATTTACACGAGCCATTTCTAATCTCATAGTTTCTCCTGCATGTAAATGAGCATAATTCCTGTTATTACTGGTTTTCAGAGCCCCAAATAGTTCATGATTGTGAAATGTACAGGTGTGGAAGACTTTTGCATTGCCCCAGTGTGAAAATTGTTATTCATTGTTAAGATTTAATGTTTCAAGGGTGACAATCCATTCAAGTTCTATGTCCACAATGACATCTTTCGGTATCAGGATGAGGTTTTCATGGACAATGTTCCCAATGATCGCTCTGATGGAGAGCAGGGTAGGTTTCTCAACTTACATGTTGCAGACTGACTTATAGGAACATATTGCTGGATATTGTTAAATTTGATTTTGAAATAGTGTGATTCTTGCTCATTATTCTGCATCACTCAATAGTGGTTTACCCATACCATTAGAACAATGGTTTTCAACCTGGGGGTCGTTTGCCTTTTTTCTAGGGGTTGCGAGAGCTTCTGATGAAAATATGCATGATTACTTCTCTATTTTATATTTCGTATATGGAACCATTTTGGTTGTAGCCAAAATATTAGGACCATCTAGCAAAAATGATAGCCTACTTCTTCATTCTTCATTCAAAATTGTAAGTGTGATTATGAGTTGTGACCATTACAGCACAGTACTGCTGCGTTTGGCAATGCACGAATAACTTTGTGACGTAAGATGTGCTGTGTTTGTGCAGTAGCTAATTTGGGAGTTATTCTAATTTTCAATGAGTTGTGCTGTGGAGTTATTTGAATACGGCACGGGTCTCCCTCATTGATGCTGCCATGTGCATGAATTGAATAAATGGGTCTTTGTTCAACACAGTGATATCGGAAGTTATTTAGTCATTGTGATTTTCTATTGTGCAAACACAACTGCATTACACATGCCTGACTGGAAATTTTCCTCTGCAGTATTTAGAACTCCTTGGAGTCTGGGCACGGTAGATGCAAAGTCAAAAAAATTATTCAGCCCACCTCTCGAAAAGTGAAAGGATACTGTAGTAGGACCTAAAAAAGGTTAACCACAAAATAATATTGGCAACTGATTAGAACAACACAACAAGCTATCTCCTACTGCAACAAAACACATGTTGATAACAAAACAAAATTGCCTTTGGGTTTTGGCAACTCAAGAAAAGAAACAAATTACTAAGCTCAGACATTGTCCTTAAAAACCATCTTGTAGCCTATACCAGGGGTTCTCAAACTTTTGGTGTTATGGAGCCCATGAAGAGATTGGCCATAATTTACGGAGCCCCACAATAAATTTCTAAAAATAAAAACAAAAAAAACGCATAGTCACTTACCGATTGATGTTGCTGAGTAAATTGGAAGTGCTTTATTTAATGACACGGATGTATTTGCTGCCGTTATTGCTTCTTTGGACAGTTGCAAAATTAGCCAAGTCAGTATTTTAATAAGTAAACGAATAGCTCGCGGAGCCCTGGGGCTCCGTACAGACCACTTTCAGAACCTATGGCCTATACCATTCCTATCTTCAATATGCAATACAGTAATTAGTACGGGTTCAGCTCCACCACACCCTCTAGTGCAGTGGTTCTTGAACCTTCTTTCTACTACTACCCCTTTTTGTCCTCTGAACAAACGTATTTGGTAAGTTTCATGAGATCAAAGTCTCCGTGTTGTAGGGCATGTAAGGGCTCGCAACCCCTGGGGGAGCCCCCCAGTTAAGTACCACAACTTAAGTAAAATTCAAAATAAAAACCATTAGATGAGTTACATTTAGACTATGTATATAGATGGATAGATCAACTACTGCAAAGAAATTCAAAGGGCTTAAAATACAACTTTTAATGACATTTGCAAGTGCAAAATGGACATAATGATGCATAAGTCAGAAATAACGGCCTTCCATCAGCATTCCATATGTTATTTGTTTAGTTGGACAATATACATTCACATAACAACAACACCAGAAAAAAGTTGTCTTAAGACCATCTCAATTTTTTGCTTATGTAGGGATAAAATATGAGAGTCCTCAAAGCCAAATTAAAAAATACAACAATAATAAATACAAATTATACCTTTTAAAGTAATGTTAAGCTCTCTACATCAGGAAAAATTCTGCTGCATGTTTACAATATCTTTGGGATTTTTTACCTAAAATGGAAGTCATTACAAGAGGATAAGGAAGTGTGCATCGATTAATGTGCACAAGTTTTTAAATATTACCCCATTTTACTGATAGGAGAGAGGCGTATCTAACTGGAAAACCATCTGATTTTAGGTTCCTGGACCCTGAGAGTAATATAGCCAAATTTTTGCTTCGTTTGAAACACGTTTGTTTTCTGTTGTGTGCGATGTAATTGCGCGACGTGTTACGATGTACATTGTGCCATATAGGTATTCAGCTTTGCATCCATGAATGATAGTATACAAACTGCATTGTGCTGCATGTAGCGTTTTCAGTTTTTGGAATGCTTTACCAACTGAACATGTGTTAATGAATAAATGTAAGGTGCGTACCTGATGCTTGTATATACGCTGGCAAGAAGTCATTGGTTGGTTTTCGCATGATTTTGCGACAACCGTTGGAAAGGTAAAATGGTACATGTTTCACAGATATTGTTGCATATGGTAAATCAAAAATGTGCCCGATGCTGTAGACCTAGACACCTTTGAAGGAAAGGTGTTAAACACTTCTAAGACAGAAGGTGTGAACACTTCTTTTTGCTAATAATAGCGAAACAGATTATTACATGAGGTATGGCTTGGACCAGCGCACAGTGTATTTTATTAACTTATTCTGAATATCGCGCACTTCACTCTAAATAGACAGTGTCTTTAATTTAAGAATCTGACGAAGAACTGGAAACGCCCCAACAGCCTACATCCGTTTCGCAAGTCCCGGCGTATCAGGACAAATACTACAACCAGCAGGCAACAGATGAACCTTCCGGCGAACCCCAGCAACCGATCTTGACTAACGGCATTGAACAGCGACTCGACTCTTCACCTGTTAATGAACCCACCGCCCCCAGCCCTGACGTTCCCGAAGAACCAGCACGTTCACCGTCTCCTGGAAGATCCTCAACCCCTGAAGTAAAGTCGGAAGTAGGTTGTCTGTCTGAAATCATGCTGGTAATTGCGTTCGTGTTGTAATTCCTGTGTCATAGGCAATAGGCATGTTTCGATTATTTTGTAGATGCCATGAAACACCCAAAATATTCTCTGAAAATCCAACCTAGATTGCTCTCACTCGATAAAATTAACTTAATTTTGCTGCAAAGTCTTTTGTATAATTATTTGCATTCAACCCAAAACTTCCGTCTCCCAGATATTGACCCTGTTTGTAAACAAAGCCTTTTCAGTCCTAATAGTCTTGTGGTTTTGCAATAAGTGCAATATCTCTTCCTGTGTCTTTACATTTACCCTGCCACCAGTACGTACTGTTCTCGCTTGGAAAGTGGGACGTTGCCAGCAAAGCACAACATTTTGTGTTGTTGCTTTGCAAATGGGAGCTGCCTTGAGTCTAACGCCCTATTTTACGCTGTGCCAGCAGGTGTGGGGGCGCATGCATTCAACACCCCCAAAACTTATATTCTTACAATTTTAATATACACCAAATTTCAGTTGTATGCATATTTTGAATACGCTAGTGGATGTCTTTATTGTTATTCCACTTCATCAGACCTTAAACAATCTCTACAGGCGGCAGCAAGAAATTTTTATCTGACTGTTTATGTATGCAGTTACTTCGACATGTGGATGAATCATATTGCGGCTGTCACCAAAACGTGCTAGGATTTGTACGCTTCTGCGGTTGTGAAGTGATGTGCTTAAAACATTTCCACCTGCTGTATGGCTTAAATGGCATGGTTGATCTTGAAATTGCTCTCTGTGCATTCGGTTATGCTTTACAGTGGAGATGTAACATCTGGTAGTGGTGACCAACACTGCAACCAATGAATTCGTTGTTCTGGGTTTCATCTCAGATTTTATTTTAAATTTGTTTGTAGTAACGCCAGCCTTATAAAAAAACGATATTCATGTTTGTAAAGTACAGTTCGGACGTTGTAGCTTGGTAAAGGTAGCATGAATAGTTGCCTGGATTTCGATCTGCTTCAATAATCATATTTATCAGACGTGTTCGAGTGGCAGGGGTAGGTTATTACTCACAGTGGTGATGCTGTAGACTGAACATTTATTTGTGTGGCAAAGTAAAGGCTGTTGCTGCTTGTTATCACCAGGTTCCCTTTCATAAATATGGCATTTGACGTTTTCTAGTGTGAAATGAATTTCTAGATGGAACAATGTAGATCAGTGGTTCTCAAACTGGAGTCCGCGAGACAATTTTCTGGGGACCGCGAAGCACCTTCCAAAAAAATCAACACAACGCTCCTGAAGAAAAAAATTTTGTATAAAAATATAATTTTCGGGGAACTTATTTTTCCAAACCAAACTTAACAAACACAATTTGGAGCTATGGTACGTAATTCTATTGCGGAACCAAACAGTCACGCAAATAAACCAAACATGGCCGAACTGATAGCACAGAAGCAAGTGCACCCGTCACATTGATACAATAAAAAAACAATGTGTTGTTTCATGCTTATTTGTGTTGATGGGAGTAATTACGATTTTCATTTCAGTGCAACCCACCAATGTCGAAAAAACTTATGAAAAAATTTGAGTATCAGGCAGTAGAAAATATGTTGTATTGCCTGGCCAACACATTGAATATTGATACCTCGTGGTTTGCCGAACCACAGCGACTTGTGCAGTAACCAGCTGTTAGCAAACTCGTTTGCTCGTGTGTTGTATAAGGACGTGCGTTCGCTCACTCGCGTAGGTGACGTGTGTGACCCTTGTACCCAGCGTGTTGTGTGAAAACTAGTTTTTTTTTCGGTCATAGACCGAATTTTTATTTAAATGAAAGTCAATGTCCGAATATATAGCCTAGTGAATACTGTTACGGCAAGTTGTTAATTCTATTATGGGACAAATGACCGAAATTTCTAAGCGAATAAAAAACAGTGCGAAACCATACCCGAAGGTCGTGGTGCGGAATTGAATGCGTTCTGCATTTGCTGTGATTGGAAGTTTATGGAAGACTGTTTATGTAACATGTAACGACACAGGCAGCAATTTCGAAGTTTTTACCTTATCAGACTGCCGCGAGAGACCAAACCTTTTTCAATAAATGTGTTCGTTTATCTGACCTCGCCTGATGCGAATAGGAACAAAATCGATTTTGGAAACGAAAATCTTGGTGTTGCTTACGCAGCCCGCTCCAGCATCGCCACCTGAAACGCCGACACAGACAGATGAACAAGCCAAAGACACGGAACCGCCCAAGGAGGAAGTTGTCGAAGAACCGAAAGCGCCCGCTGCCCCCCTTTCCTGGGCCGACCTCGCGTCGAAGAACACCCCCGCTCGTGGCAATACTCAGCAAGGAACAGTAGTGAAGATGCATCAGGTGCGCAGCTGCGCTTCGCTAGGAAAGTTCACACCGCGCACGCGTGCGCTGAATGAAGCGACTTCCTGTGTGCGACGCGTAGCGGCTGGAAGTTGTAGTTTCTTGTTGGTGATCGCGGCTAGACTTGTTTAGTTCCTGTTTTGTAGTGTTGTAACCTCTCCGGTGGTGTTGCGTTGATTGTGTGATTCACCACGAACGGGATGTGCGTGAAGAACAACACCATACATATATGTGGCGCGAACAAGCAATAAAAGAGTGATCGTGGCGTG
>Ga0210059_1011956_pt1 | contig 13200 bp, 10 predicted proteins | sample Ectturendosymbi2_FD_188042 | JGI IMG/M metagenome (GOLD analysis project Ga0210059, IMG submission 188042) | Ecteinascidia turbinata endosymbiont from Florida, USA - Sample 2 (SPAdes) (version 2) | ecosystem: Host-associated > Tunicates > Ascidians > Unclassified | place: Key West, Florida...
CTCAAGGAGGTTCGGTAACGGATAAGCTTCGTTCATGTTTTAAAACCTTGTAATAGATGGCCAGGAAGTTTGCGCTTTTATCGTTCACAGTGTTAGTTTTTAAATTAAATTAAAATATAAAGATTCTAAAAGATGCGTGTATGATAATTATTTACGTGATGACAAAAAAAAGCACAACTGATCATCACGTTAAGGAAATGGTTGACAGCATGTCACAGAAAAAACGTAGATGTGTATAACGAAAACCGCTAGGAGATAATGAAGTATAACAGCACAATAAATAGAGTAAAACCTACATAGAAATGCACAGAAAACGGTTATATGGCGTGAAAGCATGGGGTAAAAACAAAGTGTTATACTTGCGTGGTGACAGTTGGCAAAATTTACAGGCAAAGAAGGCGGTCAATAAGAATACAAACTCAAGGAAGTCCGGTAACTGATAAGCTTCGCTCATGTTTTAAAACATTGTAATAGATAGCTGGGAAGTTGCGCTTTTATCATTTACAGTGTTAGTTTTTAAGTTAATGTACAAAGATTCTAAAAATATGCGTTTATGATAACTATTTACGCGATGTAGAACATGGGCGTAATCCAAATTGAAAGCATGGCCACTTTGGGCTGCATGTTTTGTTAACGCTGTTTTTTCTGGATTTTTAAGAATATTTCTAGGTAAGGTGTCCCTGTGGTGTTCTTTCAGTCGAGTACTCAGGCTTCGTTTCGTTTCTCCAATGTACCTGTGCTCACAGCTCCCACATGGAATTTCATAGACGACGCCTCGACGTTTGCTAGCAGGGACGGCGTCTTTTCCTGAAGCTAGAACTGTGGTTAGTTTAATTGTAGGTTTGAAAATGGTTCGTATCCGATGTCTCTCCAGAATCCGTTTCAAAGTCTCTCCCAAGTCTGTTTAGTAAGGTAAAACGACTTTAGATCGAAACTCAGGAGGTCTGTTATACTGTTTCTTCTTTTTGTCCTTAATCATCCATTTCGGGTAACCATTCAACAAAAGAGTTCGTTTCACATATTTCAACTCGCTGTTTAGGTCCTGGGTTGTGGAGGAAAGTTTTTTAGCTCGTTCGAGGAGAGTGTTAACGACTGATTGTTTATGCTGTATAGGGTGTTCTGATCTAAAGTTGAGGTATCTGTCAGAATGGGTTGGCTTACGATATACTGCCGAGAGTAAGTGACCACTTGGCGAACGCTTAATCAATAGGTCTGAAAACGGAAGGCATCCTTCTCTTTCTTTTTCCATTGTGAATTGGATGGAGCTTTCTATTGTGTTCAGATGTGTCAAGAATTCGGACAACTTCGATCTTTTCATGATCACAAAAGTATCATCTACATATATTTTCCGCAAGCGTGGAGGATCTGCTAAGGTTTCTAGAGCTCGTGTTTCAATGTTTTCCATGACTAAGTTTGCCACTATTGATGAGACGGGGGAGCCCATTGCTGTTCCAAAAACTTGCTTGTAGTGTTTTCCACGAAACGTAAGGTTGGTTGAATTTAAGCAAATTTCAAGTCCCTTAATGAGGTCGGTTGTTGAATTTAAGCAAATTTTTAAGCAAATTTCAAGTCCCTTAATAAGGTCGAATTTAAGCAAATTTCAAGTCCCTTTATAAGTCAATCCGATCCTGAACTGAATCAACGCACAGGTTTGTCAACAACCGACCTTATTAAGGGACTTGAAATTCGGCTAACAATCAAAAATCGCCAGATCTAATTTATCTGCTATTTATTTGTGTTTGAATCTTTGAGTTGGATTGTATATGGGCTTGGATTTAGACACGATTTGGTTTTCGGATTTGCAGTGGAACTTGAAATATAATGTTGGATTGTATTTGAATTTGAAAAACATAAATCCGTTCAACTCTGGAAAAGACTTAAAGTAAAAGTATGAGGCCGACTACCATAATCACGATATGCAAATACAGTAGAATTTGTCGAATTCGTCATCATTTAATTCGTCAATTCGCTCAATTGGTCACTTTTTCGTCGGTCCCGGCAGAATCTAATTGTTGTATTCGAGCATAACGTCATAAGCTTGTATTGTACTCTAGATAAAAGCACTATGTAATATGAGTTACTATGATAAAGTATAAAAGCTTCTGTGATAGAGTTTTCACCTGTTTGCATAATTCATCAGTTCGCCTAAATCGTCACTTTTTTCTAATCCCCTTGAGGTGACGAACTAGGCAAATTCTACTGTACTACATTAAACCGCGATAATGTGTTTAATGTATTGTGCCCTGCTGGCCCCTCAGTCAAAAGCAAAATCTCAGCTCTACCTCCGTGTTAGCTGGAACACTTGATACTTAAAATGCATCACAACAAAACCAGGAGACACAGTCAAAGCAGAAATTTTGCTCCGATACTGATCATCACTGAAGCGAAAGAAGCTCATTTCTTTGTGTGCAAATGAAGTGGGTTTAAGCAGATAAATGAGCTCTTCTAGCAATTATTTTATTATTAGCCGACGTTTCGCCCACCTAGTCAAGTGGGCTTCCTCACGGCAATGTTGTTTAACCACGTATAACATGCAACTTACTAATAACAAGAAACAAAGAGCAGTATGACGTACAAAGACAAAAAACGCAAAACTGACCATCACGTTACAGGAATGGGTGAACAGCAAGCCACAGAAAAATCGTAGAAGTGTAAAATGAAAACCGCTTGGAGATGATGAAGTATAACAACACAATAAATAGTGTAAAACCTACATAAAAATGGTGAAATAGCCTGAAGGTATGGGATAAAATAGAGAACAAATAAAGTGTAAAATAGTGAACAAATAAAGCGTAAAACTTGCGTGGTGAGAGTTGGTAAAGTTACAGGCACAAAGGCGGTCAAAAAGGAAGGCAAACTCAAGGAGGTTCGGTAACGGATAAGCTTCGTTCATGTTTTAAAACATTGTAATAGATAGCTGGGAAGTTGTGCTTTTATCGTTCACAGTGTTAGGTTTTAAATCAATATACAAAGATTCTAAAAAAATGCGTTTATGATAACTATTTACGTGATGTAGAACATGGGCGTAAACCCGATTGAAAGCATGGCCACTTTGGGCTGCATGTTTTGTTAACGCTGTTTTTTTCTGGATTTTTAAGAATATTTCTAGGTAAGGTGTCCCTGTGGTGTTCTTTCAGTCGAGTACTCAGGCTTCGTTTCGTTTCTCCAATGTACCTGTGTTCACAGTTCCCACATGGAATTTCGTAGACGACGCCTCGACGTTTGCTAGCAGGGACGGCGTCTTTTCCTGAAGCTAGAACTGTACTTAGTTTAATTATAGGTTTGAAAATTTGCAATTAACATGGGTTTGTCAACGTGACCTAGTCGAGTCACCAAAAATCTCGAGTCGATTCAACGACTCGACTCACGCTATCACTGGTAACCGTAGATTTCTTTAACACATACCAGCAGTCAAACCATTTCCAAAGTAACAGACGTGAAATCTTGGAAATGGCCTATCTATGTGACATGGCCCCCAGGGAAAAGTTGAAATGTGCGCCCTTTTCAATATTTTAAGTATTAGATATAGGCACCATTTTTCCGAAAGATAAACCATGAAGAGAATTAATGTTTTATAACACAAAACTTGTGTTTATTTTTGCTTTAAACTTTTCAGCAAATAAAATAGAAATTATCCCAAAACGGCCATAACATACTTCTATGCTCATTTATTTTTAAAAATTATGAAAAATATCAAAACATTCTAATAAATACCTTATCATAATTCTTACATATTATTCGCTGGCCAAACTGTAAATCTTCCAAAAAAATCACACGACATTATTGCAACTGCAGACGACAGTTTTTTTCAAAACAATAAATGTCTAATTTGGATGGTACAATAAATTATTTACTGCAAGCCATGTATTACTTGTGTTCGAAAGACACAATTCCATCGAAACACCACAATTACATCGAAATACTCAGCCTTTTCTTGTTTGAATAACACAACATGCTAATTGAAAATTTTTTCATGCCATCAGTGTTTTTTAAGGTTTTTGAAAGGGTGTCGTGGTGGAGCTTTAGGTTATCAACACCATTTTCTCTTCTATGTCTGATACTTATAACTCATTTTTACAAAAACGCAAGTTTCCGTCCAGATATGCTTATTTCAGGTTTTTTTTAAGGAAAATGCTAGGTACCCGGTATGGACCTGTGGGACCCAAAAAATTTTCGACTAAATTTCGAAGATATTTCCCTTTGATACTTTTCTCTGATTCTAGGGACACGATTTTCAAGTCTAACACACCTTAAAAAACTGAATAATCATTTGAATACGACATTCACTTTTGGCAAACAAACTAAAGACAATTTCATAAATAAAACGGTTCAATGTAGGCCTACACACTCATGTTCATTTACCCATTTTCGTGCCCGGTTTCCTTTGGGGAGAGTCGCAGGGGCAGCAGCGCCAGGATGACCGAATATGCCTCACGATCAACAGCAATCTCAGATAGTTCTGCTTGCTCCACACCAAGACGGGACCAAGCAAGGTTGGAGATGTAGTCACGCCACCTGGTCCTTGGACAAACTTTGGGCCGCTCCCCGTCGGTGTAGACTGTAGCCGAAACGACTTAGTTCGCCATTCTTTCCTGGGGCATTTTGGATACATGGTCGAACTAACATAACTGGGATTTCTCGATCCGGAGAAGTGGCTTGGCATCCTGGGCTTCACGGATTTCAGCCCTGTACTCTTTGCTACGAAGTGTTACACCACTTCGCAAATATCCCATCTCTGCAGTTTATTCCTTTGACAGCATTTTTTCAGTCGTCACCTAATATTAATGAACATAGGTGAGAATCGGAACAAAGACCGATTTAAAACCTGAAAGCTTTGTGTTCTTCGAAAGCTCCCGTTTCGTCGCCACGGAGCAATAAAGCTCACGCAGAACTGCCTTTGCTTTACATATCCGTCATCCGTGTATCAAGCCCTTTGTTCCGACTTTCGTCACTCGTGAATGCCGCCCCAAAGTACTTGAACGTCTCCACCTGCTGTAGTGTATTTCCGCTCACTTGCAGAACACTGCCTTGGGCGTCTTAACAGACACAATACCTCAATCTTTGTAGAGCTGATTTTCGTTCCTTCTTGGTCGCACGCAGCAGAAATCCGATCAAATGCGAGCTTAGACCCAGTTCAAGACCAAGATCCACGCATGCAGTAGGCTACCAATTCGTCCGCAAAAAGCAAACACTCCATCCTACAGTTGCTAACAGTGACACCTTTGTCGACGCGTCTGTGACTGTCAATCCAACTCATATAGACCAGGGCTCTTCAATTTTTTTGAGAGAGACTACATAAGATATTGCACAACAGTTCGAGGGCCAGACACCTTGCGTAATGTGACTTTTTAGGGATATGCTACATTCTGCTAAATCAACACACTTTTCGTAAATATATTTTTTCATTATTGGCAAAATGTGTTTTGCCCGGGTGAAATGGCTTCGCAGGTTGGATTTGGCCCGCGGGCCGTAGTTTGGAGAACCCTGAGGTAGACTATGAAGAGGAGTAGTGACAGCACACACCATTGTCGGAGCCCAACACCAATGCTGAACGGTTGTGAATAACACCGTCAACACGGACACAATCTTTTGAGCAGGAATACAGTTACTTGACTGCCAGCAAGAGGCACCCACCAACACCATGCTCCCACAACACCCTCCAAAACTTTTCACGAGGAACCCCGTCGTATGCTTCCTCGAGGTCGACAAAACATGTGCTGTGTATAAGTCTTTGTCATGCTCTCAGGATTTCTCGAAAATTTGCTGGAGAGTGGAAATTTGTTCTGTAGTGCTACGGCCACGACAAAAACAGCACTGGGTATCATCCAGCTTTGGTTCAATTATTTTCCCGTCTTGGCATGCACTCTTCCTGGGAGGCTTAGCAAAGAGGTGCCGCGGTAGTTGGTTCGTTCACTCTTGTCTCAATTTTTCTGGATGGGAACGATCAATTTGCTAATCTTTCGGCACCCTTCCAAAACGACATGCCACTTGACACACACGAGTCAGCCAAACCATCCAGCATTCCAAGTACCTCTAATTCACTATAAAACTTTTCCCAATTAAGCTCGGATTTAACAGCGGCATCAGAGAGCTTATTGATGCACAGTTCCACGGAAGCTTTCACCTGTGCGAAGTCAAAACATAGCGCCTGAAAATCTTTGCTCAGCTCTGTCAGGTGAGGTACCAATGTTGACAAAAGGAAAGCACCATGTTGAAATTTTTTGTTTTTATAAGTCGCAGTAAAACAACACACATTGCATCATTTTTATTTTCTGACAGCTGCTTTAGTGCGGCCTAAATAGCCAAAATCTCACTCCTAGCTCTCACTGTTGCCTCACTCGACAACCACCTTGTTTTGCATGCGCGCTGCAGCTGCCAACCATTTGTCTTCATTGTAGTCTGATGCATCGGAAGGAAAGCCGATCGCAACGGTGAAACAGTAAAACACTTCCATAATTGCATTAAAGTGCTTTTGCAGTTTCGTACACCATACTGCACAAATCTGCAGCAGTATAGTAATTGAGGCCGAAGCGAAGTGGTGCGCATGATGATGCACATATACCAAACTTACAATTTTTGCTTCCAACTTCTGCGTCAGAAAATTGCGTGGGCCTATAATATTGCAGCCGTCTGTTGCAATAGCCACGTGCAGGAAAACATGCTTATCTCGTTGAGCGAAATAGTTGTAAAATTTGGCAATGGTTCTACTGAATAGAGTTGTTCAACACAATTACCGTCGAACGTAAGACGTTGTGATCACTGCTGAGTATTAATAAGCTTATGTCCCACTTGGCATGGTCTGGTAATACAGTTTTCGAAATAGATGTTTACCGGTAACCAATCCCGTTGCCGCAGGGACTTTGGTGGGCTAAGCCCCCAAACAAACAAAACTCCAAGCTTCCCTAAATTGAAATGTGAAACACTACAAATCATTGGATTTTTTGTCAAATTTTAGATTGTAAATCCCCCCTGCACAAAGGCAAAGTCCTCCAATTGAAGACCGTGTGGCGATGTTTCTGTTGGTAACGAACAAGGGCAAGGAATACCGTTGTGCACGTGTAATTGGAAGAAGGCCAACAGCTAGACTAACTACAGTATGTAGGCACAATGAAAGCTGCAAGTCAAACGTTTCTCAACCAGAGCCAATTTTAAGCCTAGTTGACCTATTTGACCAAAATGGGACCCCGCACCTGTAGACGGCCCGCGCAAGTGCAGGCAGAGTTAACGTTTGAAGCATTTTATATATTCCAAGAGAAATACACAACTGCTGAAACTTGAAGTGAACACTAAAACGTTCTTTACTTCACTGAGATTGTATTATCAGATTTATTATTATAGCCTGCTATATGCAGTATATATACTTCTTTTAGTTAAAGACAGGGATACTACACAAAATAATAACGTACATAAATGTTGACATCTGTAACGTAGGTATGCCGCCTTCACAACCCTTAACTTTTTCATTTGATCCCTGGAATGAGCAAAGTAGTGAAAAAACATGCGGTGGGCTTACCGGAGACTAAAAACCAAAAGGGAAGAAAATTTGACGAAATATGTCGGTTTTCTATATGCATATGTAAAGAAAGCAAAAATAGAAAAAGTAATGATGAGGAAGGTGGCGACAGCAGAAAAAAGTTTCATAATCGATAATGCAAAACAAGATACATTTCAGTTTGTGAGTGTTTGACTGTGGTCTTCAAGAAGCTTTGTTCATCCTTATCTCTTTAAATAAGCACGAAACATGATCTTTCATTTCAAATTCTTGTATGCAAATTTGAGGGGTGGAAAGGGCAGCACTTTTATGGTCGGCCACAGGCGACACTTGACCTTGCTACGCCACTGCATTTCGTAACTATTACGTAACATTCTGGCCTCAATTTGGCGCCTCCAAAATGCTGTGTCCCGTGGCAGATGTCCTACCTTGCCCACCGTATTTACGCCACTGATTACACTGGTCAACAGCAATATTTAAACGGTGATTGCAATAAGTGCCCCTAAAAGTATTTTTGACGCTGATTTAAAAAATGTCATTGCTACTTTTGTAGCTCATCCGGTTTTTGAGATATCTGTATGTTTTGGTAATCAGTTACCTAGCCTACCACAGACCTATGAACAACAGAAGTAAACATTGTTTTGCCTTTTGACGTAACGCAGAGTAACAATTGATGTAGCAGACATACCGTTTGCGAAAGTAAAGCAAGTTTACCAACCTTAACTGAGTGATTTAAATGCAAGAATCTGTTTCATTGAGTGGCATATTGATATCTCTGTGCACACAGGCAATTTAAAACATTAATTCCCCATTGCACATTCCGTTCATTTGAATGAATCGCATGATAACAATCAGATTGTTTTGAATGCTTTTTAGTTGGCTATACTGACTACCAGTGAAGCCTGTGTGGAGCTCTCAAGGTCATAAGCATGTTAATGGGAATGCACGTAGGAGTTACCAAGTACTGTACTGCTGTATTTTATGTTTATGGAACAACCACTCTAGGTACTACTTGGGATCACTATGAAAAGCAACATTCGTTCACAAGAAACTCATATGTTCTTGGAGTGAACAGTGTTCAGGAGTTCAGCATACTCTACTAGCAAACCATGATAAGTCCTGATGTCAACACTGCATATAAAATTGGGCTTGATAAAAAGTTTTGCAAAACCAATGGCCAAATGCAAGCCCAGTAGCTTTAATTTAACTATTTGTGTGACAAGTTTCCTGATCTCGTGAAAGCTAAATTGAAAGAAGGAATTTTGTAGGCCTATTGATTTGTCGATGTTTTGACAGATCGGAATTTCGAGTTAAATGTCCAATTAAGAACGCACTGGAGTTACAAGTTTGGAAGGCATCCAGGTGGATATGCTCGATCTTTATAGAAATATTAAGGGCTCTTTGTTTTTAAGCAGGAGTTGCAGTATTGCTTTAGCTTACATCAGTGGTTCCCAAACTTGTTCGAACCGTTACCCAAATCAAGATATCGATGATGTCTTATTACCCTCAATAAAAATTTTTCGTATTTCTTGACGAAAATTTCTTTTGCAGTGATCACTCATAATACCGAGAAACATTGTGATTTTGCTTCCGCGTTACCCATTGAAGAATCGCATATCACCCCAGGGGGGTAAATAACCCCCAGTTTGGGAACCACTGGTTTACATGGAGATTGGTTGCATATATCTTTAAAGATGCATTTTCTTCACTCACACCAATGTTTTTTGGAAAACCTTGATGGCATGAGTGACTACCAAGGTGAATAATATTCAAGCTATGGAAGCAAGATACTAGGGGTTCTGAAAAGAATCAATGATGGTATCGCCTGTTGAATGTTTTTGTGGTGATCCAGCCACGATTTTTAAAAAATCTTGTTCAAAACACTTATAGAAGTTATATGAGTTCCTCTACCAAGGCCAGAAGTCCTGTTTATTTGTTAAACTTGATTTTTTGATCATTCGTAATATATTAACAAACTTTATATAGAATGAATTATCAGCTCATTTTTCGCTTGGAAACAAAAGCTTATATACTACCAGACAACTGTTTATATACACCCAAAAAAAGCCTTTCGCTGCAACTCCAAAATTTGATGTGCAATAAGAAAACGAATGCCAAATTTGGAATCAGCACCCAAATGTTATACAAAAAAGTTATGTCGTATCCTCGTTTAAAACAAAAAGTGTTTATTGTTGACCTGTGTTATTCAGCCAGGAAGGCACAAATTTTCGTTGAACAGGTTTATAGTTGAAAAATCATAGTTCAGGCTACCTCCTCGCTCCAAAACACAGTGTAGATGGCGCCACGCGGCCTGAAGATGGCGCCACATGTAAATAAATCGTCACCACTAGATGGTGCCCATAAGTAGCAAGTCACTGTGATAGTCACCACAAGCGAATTGTCGTAATTCACTTATCCCTATATAATGATAGTGCAACCTGGTATCAGTAGAGTGAATTCGTCGAGGGAGCTCAATTGCTGCTGTTTGCTTTCCTGTTAGTTTAATGCCCCGAATCACCATCTTTCACTTGTGCTGCCTGAGTAGTTCAAGGAGATGCAGTCAACTGCAACAATAGCTTGACACACTTCCTAACAGTGTGGAAACGGTGTCACTATTGTCACGAAAATGGCTGGTCATATGCTTGAAATGCGCACAGATGCATTTGAAATATGGCAATGGTTTCTCCAATCACTCAGAGTTGTCAGGTTTGATGGTGACACTGAAATCAGAAACCCGGCTATGACTTTTCAAAATCAAGAAACTCATGTACACGGAAATTACCTTTTCATCAAAGGCTTCAGCATTAGTGGCTGATATGTTCGCCGGGGTTCCACTAACAGTAGTACTCACTCTGGAGACATCAAAAATACAATTTATAAACCACAAGAAAAATAAAATTTGACATAATGTGTGTTGAGATAACCGCTACATTTGCAGACATGTCAAAAAGCAACAAAAAAGACCCCTATGAAAATGGGGATTCGCATACAAAATAGTGTGATCCGAACAATCAACGACAAATTGAGAGTACAGTCTTCCGAATACGAAAAAATAAAATAAACCTGTAACACACCAACAAATTAAACAGTTTAAGGTTAGTTGTTGTTCTGTGTGACCATTTGATACAGTAAACATTACTGGATTTTTGAGTAAACAGTGACCAAATCATACTTTTCAATAACCCAACAAACGTAAAAAGGACGGGGTCCGCAATTGTTTTGTGAGCAGTAGAAGAGGTTCACCATAACAAAAAGGTTGAGAACGATTGGACTAATTAGCGAGACGAACAAACATCATTGACAACCCACAAAAGACACGTGACGAGCAATTTGCGCAGGATAAAGCCATCAGCATGTCATCTAATTCGAAAACTCACACCTTTACTTAAAATTCTCGGAGATGAAACAAGCAGTGCTTAGCGCTTATTTAAACAGACATTTACTTGGCAAAGTCCGATGAGGCTCTGTCTTCAATTAGCTCACGCCAGGACAGGACGTGTGTGCTTCTGTAACGAGGCCCTCCGCAAATTCACGATTCTGGACAGCACCGTCAAACGCGAAATGGTTTTCAAGCTTTCCAACAGCGACCTTGTACACCTTGAACCACTTTCCCGTATCGTCAAGATAGCCTAGTTTCAGTTTTTCCACGTCAATGATGTCTGGTGCAAAAACATGAAAATTTTCAGAAGTTGAGAAAACTTTTGATGGGTTCTACATCAAGGCTAAATTTTCACACTGTTCTGTTGACATCCTATATATTTTACGTCTTATTTCTTACTCGACGTAAAGCCTTAAATACACCTGGTTGATTAGAAGCAGCAAATAGATTTTTAATGAACTAGCCTACACAACGACCAGGTCAATCTCTGAAATGGCAACTTGGCAACTGTGCACGAAGCACTCCGACTGAAATGCACAGCTCGCGACCGAATAATTAAGTAAGTTAGGTGTTTCAAAATCGAAATAAAGGATGAGGCACAGCTACAGCAGGTGAGTCCAATCAAACCTGTAGTTTCGCAGTGATGGTTTGAGCTGTGTTTTTTGTCGAACTATAACAGAATCTTTTTTGTGTAGGCCCACTTGCTACTGTGTAGGTTACCATGCATGCGAAATTTCAAATAACGTGCTCGTACATTCATCCAAAGCTGGCGATGTTAGATATACCATAATGAATATTACAAACAGCAAAAAAACAGAAAATAACAACTTACACGAAACTGACCAATCGGGTTTTTCCATAACATTTTCTCGAAGCTAATTCTATTTGAATAAAGTTTGTAGGCTTATTATAAATATCAAACTGTGTGCTCTGATGCTGTTAAGAAGCAAGATGGCAACACCTGCTACAAAGAATGATGTAAAGAACATTTCGGATAAGCTTGATAAGATATCTAAGTCTCTTGCTGATAACAGCACCTCGCTGCTTCAAATAACTGAAGAAATCAAAGAGCTTAGGAGTCAAAAATTCTTGTCTTAACAATATGAGGACATGAAGCAGAGGCTACATTCCAAAGATGAAGAAGTCAAGGTTTGCAGGCTGAAAATCAGGACCTCAAACTGCATGTCCGCAATCTTGAGGCAGTGACGAGCCAGTCTCACGAGGAAGTCAACGACCTTGAACAGTATGGCCGTCGCGAATGCCTTGAGTTTTATGGACTGGCCTGGAATGAGAACATTGACGATCTAGTTCTTCATGTCTCAAAAATGGCGGGGGTAAACTTAAAAGCGGAAAAGATCAGTGTCTCCCACAGACTGTCTCCTGCCTCAGATAAAAACCCGCAACCTACAATCATTCCGAGGTTCTGCTCCAGGAAGACCAGAGACGCTGTATTCAGCCAAAGACATCGTCTGCGCTCTCACAACAAAGCCCACCCTAAAGGACGCATATTTATTAATGAAAACCTGACCAAGATCAACCGACGACGCTTCAACCTCTGCCTGCAATTCAAGAAAAAGAAGAATATCAAGTTCATATGGACCAATCATGGAGTGACCTATCTACGCGAGTCTGAAGGAGCTAAAGCAATGGCAATAAAAACTGAAGATGAGTTGGTAAAGTATGGTATTGTTAACTCTTGATTTTTTTCTAATAAATACATGTTTTTAACCAACTTAGAAAGTAACCTAAATTAAAATGGATGTCTGTCCTAAATGCCAAAAAGCATTAAATTGTAGTTCAAAAGCTATTTATTGTGATATCTGTAATAACTGGCTTCATCTTAAATGCTCTAATGTAAGCAAGATCCAATTTGCTGAGCTGGCTTCAAGCTCAGCACCATACTATTGTAATGCTTGTGTATCAAACGCCCTGCCCATTAATGCAGTCATAAACACAAATGATGTAAAAACAGACCACTTAGGATTAGCAGAAATGAAGAATGAGGATATTGAAGTGGATGCTATTATCATGACATTAACTCATTTAACCAGCTAAACACTCAAAATAAGGATAATATCTGCCTTCTTCATGTTGATATTAGAAGTTTGAGAAAAAATATTGAAAAACTTTCCATGATTCTAGCACTTTTGCAGGTGCCACCTCAGATAATAGCTCTAAGTGAAACCAAAATTAATAAAAAACAAGGTGTAAATTTTTCAACTACTTTAGAAGGTTATAATTTTCTGCACTCTGATTCTGATACATTGGCTGGGAGAGTTGGAATTTATATTAATAATAGCCTATCATTCAGGGCCGTCGCCAGCGGGGG